>JAEEGH010004113.1_pt1 | contig 37557 bp, 39 predicted proteins | sample 9134181 | NCBI WGS metagenome assembly JAEEGH01 (sample SAMN16246544, study PRJNA631951) | gut metagenome | biome: gut microbiome; feature: rumen; material: DP-attached | host: Bos | place: Iran: Karaj | collected 2018-10 | reverse complement strand
CGCTCTTTTTCATTCAGATTGTTTTTTAGATTACTTCGTCTTGTTCCACAGGATGTCGTCGTTCATGCCCTTGAAATGCTTGATGGACGCGACATGGCCGTCAATGTAGGTGACATTCGCCAAACCGTTGTGACGGCGGGCGACACGGCAGTTGGTGTGGTTGATGTCGAAGAATGTCGTGTCATTCCACATTTCCTTGTTGTTGGCGTCAACGGCGTCGCTGGACTCGGACGGATACGTGAACTGGGTTAGCATCGGCATACTGCCGCCGCCATTTTGGTTCATGGTACCACTGTTGCGGTCCGTACGGCAGAAGTTGTATTTGACGGGGCGTTTGATGACGGAGCAAATGTCGTTGATGGTAGGATTACGCCAGCTGTATTCCAACGGCGTGGTGGAGGGGCACAGGAAGCTCTTCCATTCACCAGAGTAGTTGTAGAAGGCGTCTTCCCACCACCAGAGCTGGGCTTCAGATTGGCCATAGAACAGCGACCAGCAGAGGTAGCCATTGTAATCGTCACTGTACATGGCGGAGGCCAGACCAATCTGCTTCATGTTGCTTGTGCAGGAGATGGCGCGAGCTTTTTCACGGGCTTTCGCCAACGCGGGCAGCAGCATGGCGGCCAGAATCGCGATGATCGCGATGACGACTAGCAGTTCAATCAGTGTGAAAGACAAGATTTTTTTCATTTGGTTCTTCCTTTTGTTAAACTTTTTTTATGACATTCAATACAAATCCACGATAAATTTACTCTAATTCATAAAATAAATACTAAATTTACCTTTGTCAATCTAGTGAACTGATTTTTGTGAGCCACCAAGCTGATTGTCCGCTTTTCGCGACATTTTCATGGCCCGAACAATATTTTCGGCGCGGCAGACGAGGCCCGCACTTCATCTTCCAAAACACTAAAAAATTAATTTTCCATTAAAACTTCTTCACCGTCAGCTAGCTCCAACGATTTCTTCTGGCGTCCGTCTTCCGGCTTTGGCTTTCAGATCACGCCGCCTCCTTCTCCTTCCATATATGAATCAATATTCTTCTAATTCATATAACTTTTTCTTGCAGTGCCCCCCCCTTCACGACGCGTCTTCTTCCGAAACGAAGAAGGAGGAAAACGCCCTTGCCAGTGCATATTGAAGATCGGCTGTCCCTGTTGTGGCCTTCGTTCCGGAGCAGTTCGCAACAACGCCGGAGAGTCAACGGACAAGAACACAAATGTGTGAAGTAAAAAACAACATCCATGAACAGCTCGTTCATGTTTTTGTCTGCTTTTCTTGCTTAACAGACTTTAAATTATAAATATTGTATTGTATATTATGAAATTTGTAACTTATTATATTTGCTTTTAGCTTTAGGTTTTTAGCATTCAGCTCCATAAAACAATTTGCCTTTGCTTTAAGCTTTAGGCTTTTAGCTTTCAGCTCCGCAAAACGATTTGCCTTTGCTTTAAGCTTTAAGCTTTTGGCTTTCAGCTCTACGAAACGATTTGCCTTTGCTTTTAGCTTTTGGCTTTAAGCTTTTAGCTCAAAATTATGAATTCCCCTCTGATTTCCATCATCGTCCCTGTCTATCAGGTGGAGAAATACCTTGAAAAATGTATCAACTCCATCATTGCTCAGACGTACAAGAATCTGGAAATCATTCTCGTGGATGATGGTTCCACCGACAACTGCCCCGCGATCTGCAATCGCTTCCAGTCAGAGGATTCCCGCATCAAAGTCATCCATCAGGAAAACGGCGGACTGTCCCATGCGCGAAACGTCGGTTTGGAACATGCAACAGGCGATTTCATCGGTTTTGTCGACAGCGACGATTGGATTGAACCGAACATGTATGAAATCTTGATGTCCGTTTTACAGGAATCTGAAACTGACATCGCCGTATGCAACCGTCAGGTGGAATATGATGATTCAAAGCCTATACAAATCAATCTGAAATCACCTGAAAAAATGCTATATTCCCCCGAAGACGCCTTGAGAAAAATTTTCAATGGAGGAAGTTTTATTTTTTTCTATGTCTGGAATAAATTATACAAAAGAAATGTTCTTGCGAATATAAAATTCCCAAATGGGAAATTTCATGAAGACATTCTATGGACCACACAGGTCTTAGGCAACGCCAAAGGAATCATATCTGTTGATTATCCGCTATATCATTATATAAAACGTTCTGAAAGCCTGACTTGCAATGACAGCATGGCGCTTAGGAGAGGGAAGGACATCATTGAAATGTTTTCTCTTCAAATTGCCTATATCCATGAACATTATCCAAACTTGGAAAAATTGGCCATAATAAAATTTCAGAATACTTGCCTCAGAGAATATCTCAATTTCAGTTTGAAATACCATCATTTTGACACTGATGGTACATACCGTCATCAACTTCATCAATATTTCTGTCAATTCAAACTGAATAATATTCTTAAGTATGATGGCCTCAAAACAACATTGGGGCGAATTCTGTTCAGGTTCTGCCCCAATCTATTAGTGAAAGCATATGCTTTCCGCAAAAGTGCGTCAGATCAAATCGCGCACTGAAAATGACAGGGATGTCACGTTCTTTTATGCTCATATAATTGGAATCATGAGCCCCCGGAAACGAACGGCCAAGTCACAGTATCAGAAAAATTACATATTTTGAATGGCGTGTTAAACAGGAATTCGGCACATAAGATCATCGGACGCGTTTCATTCTTCCTATCTCCACGTCAACAAGCCATCTGTACCAAAGGCCCTGCCAAAAATGCCACATCCAGCCGGCATAACCATCCAGGAAACCGCCAAGAATGAAATATCTGATGACGAAATAGGCAAACGCCCGGAAATAGCGCGGCATCCGATAATAATTTTCCTTTATACCCTTGAAATGAATTTCCCCGCGCTCGAAAGCCAATGCATCCGCCGCCTCCCTCTTGGCGTATCCACGGTGCTTCTCCCGCCACCAATCCATAGAATTAAGATTATCATCCACAAACTCGCCCTTCAAGCGATAGTCATGCCCCTCGCTCGTAATGATATGTTCATCCATTGCACGATCTTCGCAGCGTCCAATCCTGTACTTAAAGAAGCGTACCATGGGAACGTGCGCAGTGCCACCAAAATGTATCATGCGGCCACAAAATGCACGTGCACGTGAAAGAGAGAGAGAAGACACGTCAGACGGTAAACCGCCTTCCCTAGCTTCACCACCGTCATGTTGCGACAACAATTGCCTGACTTCCGCTATCGTATCAGGGAAAAGATATTCGTCGGCATCAAGTCTCAGCACCCACGTCGCCTCAATAGGCAGATTGTCAAGCGCCCAGTTGAACTGCCTTGCATACAATCCCGGCCATTCATGTTCGACAACAATCGCACCGTTTTGTCGTGCAATCTCCTGTGTCCCGTCATCGGAGAAACAATCCACGACAAAAATCTGGCTGGCGTCGAGCGGCGCCAATTTCTCCAGACACCGCCCGATGTGCAGCTTTTCGTTCTTTGTCAGAATTATAACTGCTAAATCAGTCATCTTCCCAAACTCTCTTTAATTAACTTCTTCGAACTCCCACCTGCAACTCGACGACGCGCCATCCCATTTGCCACGAATGCTCCTGCAGCAATCAATTTCCTTCGACAATCGTCACATCAAATTCAACGCTTCCGCCATATCCACCCTTCGAGCAAAATGGGGCGATTCCTCATGCGGGATCATGTCCGACTTGAAAGACGGGTCCGGTATCCTCCACGGGCCGTATTCATCATCCAGAATCTGCTCCGCATTTTCCGGAACCGCGACCGTCACGCCATTGACAACCAGCGTCTTGATAGCGGTCGGCGCGGCGAAGCGAAATTCCAACGCCGTATTGTCGGCATCCGTCGGATACGCACTCCCCTCGAACCAGCGCAAGTATCGGACAAGCAGTTTCCTGTGCTCACTGTCGCAATACTCGCTCTGGAACACGTCGATTGTCAATTCCACCTTGGGATCCATGACCGTGAATTCAAGCAACCTGTCTTGAAACTTATAGGCATAAACAAAGCGATATCCCTCGTCCAGCAATATTTTCAGCGCCTTCGACAGGGCCCCGTAGTCCGGCATGACGGACACATCGATGTCCGCATCCCCTTTGATGAAGCCCCCGTCTCTTATGAAGCCTAGCAGCGTTCCCGCATCGCAGTAATAGGGTACATTGTACTTTCCAAATACGGAATGCAATCTGCCCATTACCTCGTATCCATGTATATCCATCAACTTTCTAGTTTTAGGAATGCGATATATGCGCCAAATCGGTTGAAGAATTCTTTTGTACATGAATTCCCCGACGCAATTTCCTTTCAATATACTTTTCAGAAAATCGTTTGCCCGTAGCAAAACAGGTTTATTGTTTTTCATTTACCGCCTCATCCCTCTGCAAATCCTTGATTATCGCCTTCAAGGCCGTTGTCGAAATCCCCTCGGTCCGCGGCAACGTGACCACTTCCTTGCCATTCTCGGCACACCACTTGAAGAGTCTTTGGAATCGTTCATTCGTATGCTCCGGCCCGACAACGAGCATGTCAAAATCTATATCCTTTACGGCGTCGACTCCGACGACGTCATACGCCATCACCTTGTCGACCGTGCGCAGGCTTTCAAGCATCTTCTTTCTTGTCTCGAAATTATATACATTTTTGCAGCCGGGCTTGTATTTCGCAATCATCTCGTCAACCTGGAGCATCACATAGACTTTGCCGTCGTCGCCCACAAGCTCCCGGATTCGGCGGAACAACTCAAAATGCCCGAAATGGAGCAAATCAAAAACACCGAATGTTATCGCCGTCTTCATTTTCATCATCCATAAACTTTCAACAACGTCAACGATCGCCCGTCGGAAAAGTCCGCTCAAGCTCTTCAATGGCGGCCGTCCATTCCGACCTGTCCACAGGACGTTCCTTTATCACCTTCGCCGGATTCCCGCCCACGACAGTCCAGGCGGGGACGTCTTTCACGACGACCGCCCTTGCCGCGACCACGGCGCCGTCGCCGATGGTCACGCCAGGCCCTATGTATGCCTCCGCGCCGATCCAGACTCCGCTCCCTATTTTGATCGGGGCCGTCTTCAGCGGACGCCTTACATCGGAAATATCATGGCTCGCCGTGCAAAGAAACGCCCGCCGGCTGATGGACACCATATGCCCCATGACGATCGGCGCGACATTATACAGATCAACCTGCTCGTCAACCGCCACCGACCGGCCAGTGCGAAGATTCCATGGCGCCCAAATTTTGACGTTTGGAAAATACTGAGCCTGGTACCATGTTTTCGCGCCGAACATGCGCAAAATAAAATTCCGCCACAACTGGCATGGATAGAAGCGGGCCACTGTCGGCCGGAACAGCAGAGCGTACACCACGGCCCAGAGCAGCCGCGCCAACTTTTGCTTAAAGGAAAATTGATTCACATATGGTTTATAGGCAATCATATGACAATGCTTTCATACCCTGCAACCAGCCTCTTCACCACGGCTTCCCATGTATATTTTTCCTCAATGAGGCTTCGCCCCCGCAAGCCCATTTCGCGGCGTTCCGCATCCGTCAGCGCCATGGCGCCGGAAAGCGCCTCCGTAAGCGGCCCGACACCGGCATCGATCCACCATCCGCACTTCCGGTCCGCCAATTCAGACCACGGGGTCCCTTTGGTCGTGACAACCGGTACCCCAGCCCACAGCGCCTCCGCCACGACGATCCCGAAGTTCTCGCTGTAAGTCGGCAACGCAAACAAATCCGCCCTCGTGTATGCCGCCCACTTTTCATCATCGCCCAACGCCCCGGTATAAATAAACCGGTCCGCCAGCCCGAGCTCTTCAACTCTTCTCTTGATAGTTGACTCATATTCGTGCTCCTCCTCCCCGTTCACCGTGTATACCAGCTCCGCCTTCCAGTCGTCCAGTCCTTTTGAACCATTGAAGCATCTGGAAAGCGCCTCGACAAGTTCAAGAACACCCTTCTTCGGATGCATCCTGCCGACGAAAAGGATCCTTTTGTCCTCCCCCGCATGCCCCGCAGAGTTGAAATTTTCCGGCAAGTTCACCCCGTTGGGGCTGACGATGACCTTGTTCGCAAAACCCAGCCGCCTGAATTGTCCCGCCTCGCTCTCCGCCGTCGCATGAAGCGCGGCGGCGTTCTTCAGATCATCGTCCTGATACAGCCATCTTGCCATTCTCTTCTTCAGCCTCTTCTGCTGCAACGACCATGGCTCAAGCATGCCCCGCGGCGCAATCACGTATGGGATCTGGCGTCTACGGCAAATCACCGCGCAGCGATGCAACCCCAGACTCCAAATTCCATGTATGTGGACAATATCGGGCCTGATCCTCCCCACGGCATCCTGGAACGGCTCGCCATTGACAAAATGCCCGACATCCCCGACCCATGGCTCGTCGCCGCGCCGAAGCGTCATAAGCCATGCCTCGACACCGGCGCGATTCAATCCGGCGACAAGGCCTTGCGCGGAACGGCTCGGCCCCCCAGACTCCCGCGACAAAGATGAAATGACATGAAGAACTTTCATGCTTTCAATCCAAATAATGTATTCAATTTAACAAAACGTAGTATTCTACCTAAAAAAAGGCTTCCAACAATTCCAACAATTGCCTCTATGAGCCAAAACGAAAGTCCTGTTTTTTCAATAGTTGAAAAAAATTGAGCTGTACGGGACAAAACAAGATTGAATAATGGATGGAAAATGAGAATAACCAATGTACCTTTTCCCAACCATGCCAGAAAAGATCCAACATGAAACTTAAGTAATCTTTTTGCACTCCAATGTAATAATAAACCAATACTTATCACAAAACACATGGAAACAAAAGATAAATCTGTATACCATGGCAAATCTACAATAGAATAGATAATCACAGCAAGGAATCCAAATACTATACCCCATCTGCAATCAATCAGATTTCCTTTCAATAACATTCCACACAAAAAATAGAATACTGACCAAGATTCAACCCTGATAGGAGCTTCAATGGTGATAACAAACAAAGCGATAGCCATAAGCAAACCAAATTCACGATTGCGTCGAAATAAAACATAAGACACGTAAAGAATGGTCTCAATCGCTGCTATTGTATAGAGAAACCACATCGCACCTAAGCCACGTCCCACTACTAAATTTCTTAAGGATTCGACAACTGAAACACCTTTAAATATTCGCAGGCCAATAACAAACAACATTCCACCAGAACAATATGGTAGCCAGTAACGCATTACTATCTTCTTTATCAATACAGATGGCATATCAAATTTGAAGAAATATCCAGTAAGAAGAACAAATAAAGGCATGTGAAAATGGTAAATGAAATCTACAATTATGTTCATTCCGCCTGAGTAAGTTCCTATTCGCATGGCATGACCCAGAACAACACAAATTATAAGTATCGCCTTGATCACATCCAGCGATAGGTCTCGTTCCTCAACTAGAGGTAGATTTCTATCATTTGAGTTCATTATGATAAATGTCCCAAATCAATGTATGAACCTAATTCATCATTGAAGGATTGAGGGTAGAATGCATTACATCCATTCCCACTTGTAAAAGTCAATTCGCCGAATACGATTCGCGTCCCGCCAAGAACATAGAGATCGACACGGCATTGTGGAAAATCAGAAGCAAGTCTACGCGCGACATCAATCATCTCATCAAGGCATTCAGGCTTCCTGATGCTCTCCGTATCTTTGCATGGATGCAAACTGCCTCGTCCCGGCATGAAATTCCAATTGGCATCGTATATATTACGATAATGCAACATGCCACCGACTATTTTCGGTTTTGAATATCCGACTTCCTGTTCAATATCCGCATGGTCGTGATTTTCCGCATGTTCAGTAAAATCAACCCATATGTATTTTGTCTCGCCCCTGAAAGTGAAAAGCTTGTAATCCCTTAAAACAGGTGTTTCTGGATCAACAAGGAATTTCTCGCAGATGATCCGAGGCTTGATTTTTTGATACTGCCATTCACGTCCGTTTTTGGAAAAGTCGCTCTTCAGCCATTTGCGCATTTTATTTTTTGCAAGTCCCCAGTCAATCTTTGATTTATCCGGGCAGATGATGTTCCATCCTGAACCATGCGTTGCCTTCAGGACAAATTTGCATGGCAATTCATCAAAAGGAATCATATCAACATCATCATATACACCAATGCATTCCGCAAGATACTTTTCCCCGATTCTCTCTTTGACATACTCCCTGACAGCCCATTTGTCTGCGCACTTGACCATCAGGGGATTACGATAATGCAACTTCAACCACTGCAGTTTTTCATTGAAATCGACAGGCGGATTCAGCCGAAGCCTTTTTCCCGTCATGGAAAAATACTGGAATCTCGCGAACAGCTCATCAGACAATACGCCTGTCAGTCCCAACTTTCTAAAAGCCAGCCATGCGAATTTTGTCAACGCTTTCATAACAGTTTTTCACAAGCGCGTTTATGCAAACCATCCCTTGAAACGCGCTTCAATTTCATCAATCAATTCGCTGGCCATGGCGTCCGGAGAAATCCGCGTTGCGGCGGAATACGCGTTGGCGGCGCAAAGACGGTAATATTCTTCGTCCAAGGCCATCATACGGAGTTTGTTCGCGAGATCGACATAATCCTCACGCTCGAACGACGCCCCGCAATGATAACGATCCACAAGTTGAACGCCTCCCATGCCACGACTGACAACCAACGGCATCCCGCATTGAAGAGCATCGTTCAGACGCATCCCCCATGGTTCATCCCGCCCTGCCCCCACGAACACCGATGCCGTTTCATACAGCTGTCTCAGCCGCTCGATTTCAACAAATCCGGCAAGTTCAACAGGAAGAGCGTATTTGGCGACTTGATGTTCCAGCCAATGAAACAGCTCCCCTTTCTGCGTGATAGTCGCCTTGAACGGGACTCCCCAGCGTTTCAGCAATACGAGTGCCTGTATCAGAATGTCAGCGCCTCGATAACGGGTCATCTTTCCAGTGGCCAGAATATGGAACGGCTTGTTCCCCGTACGCAACAACGGCTTCGTGCCTTCAATCCCAGGCGGATAATAACCGAATGGAATTATTTTTTCCGCCTCCCACCCATTGTTGCGAACCCAGCATGTGGCGTCGCCTGAAAGATTCACAAAGAAATCCGCTGTCCTGACCGCGCTCTTGACAGTCAACGGAAGAACCCATTTCATATATGCCCATTTGACATGTCTGAGACACCCTGCCGACATATTGCACGGCGCCTCGCACATGATGCCGACCTTCGTCCCCCGTCTCTTGCATTCAATCATCAGGCGACGATAATTCCGCGCCCCATGGTACACGCCGAAAAGATTATGCCATCCAGAATGGCTGTCAAGAAGGGCAAGACCCTTTTTATAATCCTCTCCGACCGCGACCATCTCGATATCGCCAAACTCGTCAGAACGGAAACCGAGTTCCGAACGCACCGCGCATGTCCCGTTCTTTGTAAACCAAATGGCGACAACCATCGGTACGTTCAGCCGCCTTGCAAGCGCCTTGTAGAACGCCATGGTGGACCGGCAGTTGGAACACGCCCAAAAGATCATCCCTTTCATTTGAAGATCTCCGTATAGCACTGTCCTTTATATCGAAAAGTATCCATGTACCCGGCCAGCGTCTTGAACCATGACACAGACAATATCCGAGTCAGCAGATTCATTTTCTTCTGCTTGAAGTATTCATTTCTCCAAGTACGTTCCTTTTCAAGTTGCAATTGTTTTGTTTTTGATTTTACATCAGAACCGAACAAGCCTCCTTGATAGGCATTGCTGCCAGCAACAAAGTTATGGCCGCTCATCTTTGCGTCCGGATGCATCCGCAGCCCCCACGCGTAATCGACAAACGGTTTGTAGCACGCCCCACCCCTGCATGCGAAACGCAGCCAAAGATCCGTGTCCATCGTATAGCAGAACCTCTCGTCGACACCGCCGACCGTCTCGAAAAGCCGCTTGGAAAAGAATGAACTTGGCCCCCAGACACTTACATTTCCGCATTTATAGCGCAAATTGGAAAACTCCCGCCCCCGCCCGCATCGGATGATGCGCATTTCCGAGTCGAGCCACAGCACCCCGCCGACAAACCATTCACAAGCAGGACAGTTCCTGATCGCCAGCTCCAATTTCTTAAGCACACCCGGCAAAATCACATCGTCGGCGTTCAACCATGTCAAAAATCGTCCATGCGCATGTGAAAACCCTTTGTTGAACGCCGCTGACTGGCCTCCGTCTTTCTCCGAGCACCACCAAGTGATTAGTTGTGAGCTTTGAGTTTGAATAGTTTGGTTTGTTTGCCATTCAGAATAATGGGTATTGGGCGGAAGTCCGTTTGCGTATTTTTTGATGATCTCCACCGAATTATCGGTCGACGCCGCATCGCAGATAATCAACTCAATTTTATCACCCATATCCTGGGCAACAACGCTTTGTATCGCCTCCTCAAGGAAACGGCCATAATTATAATTGGCGATGACGATTGACAAAAGCGGACTTCCCATAATCAAGACAGCCTTTCGGATTTTTCAATTTCAGTCACCATTGACTCCGGAAGCCGGTATTTTCCCTGTCTCACGGCTCTGGCCATCAGCATTCCGACCACCCACAAGGGCAGACCCACACGGGAATTGAAAGGGCTAAAAAACAATGACCACATGAATCCTGGGACGCCCGCGGCAAGCCAGAAGAACCATTGCGGCACGGCATAGGCGTCATATCGAAGATATCGAAATACCACATATAACACGTACATCCAGAACAGCAGGCCAGGAAGGCCGAACCAAAGCCAGAATGACGTTATATGCGAATGACAAGAAATCATTTTCGACGCTCTGATGTCAATGCCTTTCTCGGCAAAGGCCATCTTACGGTTTATATACTGTTCATAATCCACCGGATTCCCATACTTCGAAAGAAACGTCTCATAGTAGTTTTCCGTATCGGGGGCCCAATATCCCTTTCCCCAAATCGGTGAATCGGCAATCGCAAGCAATCCGACAAACGATCCAGCACGCCCACCAATAAGCAGCCGGACAATGCTCGTTCCTCCAGCGGACTGACGTTCATATTTCGCTCTCGCCTTTTCTCCAAGATAGTTATTGTATGCCGCCCATTGATATGCGGACTTTGCCGCAAAAATCCCCAGCACGGCAATACAGGACACGAGAACAAAGTGACGTCCCATGGCCTGAATGGATTCCCTTTTTTTCCTTCCTATCAACACAACTGCTGCAGTCCCCAATGCCCCCAAGGCGGCAGAACGCCCGCTCTCGGATATCAACATGGAAAAAACTGTAAAGAAAATAGGGATTCCTGCCGAGTAGGCCAAAGGCATTCTAAGATAAAACGCCATTGCGGGCGTATAGAAAAGAGCAGTCAGCCGTTCGATCCAGAAAAGCGGTCCCGAGACGATGGAATCGACATCGGTGCCTCCCACCATGGCCACTTCCACAGACCGCTTGAATATGAATATACAAATAAACGTCGAGAGCATCGCCCCGATGAAATACCATTTCACTCCATTGGGATCTATCCTAAGCATATGATAGGCGATGATGACCGAACAGACAAGAATCCCCGTGATGGCAAGGCCGCGCAATACCTGATAAGACGCCGCATGATTGACAATCAGAGAGACGATACAGCCAAGGAAAAGAAACAGCGCCATATAAAAGAACATCAAAACTCCATGCCGCCGCATATGGGGCAGCTCCGATTTCAGCACGAACGGCGCACAGCACAATATCAGAATCTCAGATATGCTAAGGCTGAAAAGAACTTGCAACTGCGATCCAAGCCCCAGGATGAACCAATAACAAAAATATACCAGGTTATGTCTGCCACAAGCATTGCCTAAGGCGCAACAGGTATTGGCGTTCCCTTTTATCTCTGTTGTATTTGGCTGATAAAAGATCATGGGACTATATGCGCATGGAGGTAGCAAGGGCGTCCTCGCCCTTGGGGTATCCAATCTTTACCCTCTCCAGCCCTTCAGCTTTCTTTTGACATGCATCGCCAGAAAAGTCTTGTCTTCATCATCCAGAAGGATGATCCATGCCGAGACGCAAAGCACCAGCAGGGAAACGAACGTCACGATGATCACACGCAGAAACGTCTCGCCCATAAGCACTTGGACACACAAGCCGGAAACCATCCCCAGCAAGGCCACCACTCCCAATGGCGTCACAATCCGCCGCAGCCAGTATCCCACGCTCAAGTCCGTGTGGAATTTCGACACATAGACATCGGAAACGCAGGCCAGCGCCGTCGTCAATATCAATGTGCAGCCGATCATGTAGGGACGTCTGTCGATCATAATGAGAAGTATCGAAAGCGGTATTGCCGCCATGCAGGCGATTCCCCGGAAAAACTGGAACCATCCGACCTTGCCGACCGCATGCGTCGCCTGTCCCTGCCCCAGGGAAAGTTTCTCGACGATAGCGACAAGGAGCCAGCCAAGGCAAAGCGGCTTCGCCTGCGGAGGAGGATTCTTGAGCCAGATGCGAAGGATCTGCGAGATTTCCAAACACATCGGGATGGCGAAAATCATTGTCAGGAAAGTGCCGAACTTGCTTGCGCCATAGGCCAGTTTCTTCATGCGGCTTTGATTCCCCTCACCGTACGCGGTGGTCACCGCCGGCCCGAACGCGCCATGGAGCGCCCCCGTAAGCGCGGCCGCCTCGCCCCCTACCGTCACGCCCACGGAATAGGCGGCGTTTACGCTTGGCCCGAAATACTTGTTCACGATGATCGCCAGGCCCTGGTGCTGCGCAAGATATCCGACTCCCCCGAAGGCCTGCCACCAGGCAAAATTCGCAATCTGCCTCACTTTCGAAAATAGTTTTATGGCGGCCAGGCGGATCCGGCATTCGGGAAACACCTGCAGAGCCCTTGCGCATATCAGCAATTGCGGGACGATTCCTATTATGCATGTGGCAAGACCATAATCCATGAGCCAGTCTTTTTCGACCGTGGTCATGTAATAGATAAATCCTGTCTTTGCAATGACCTGCATCAGGCTATACACCGTAAGTTCTGAAATATATTGCTTCGCAGTGAACATTGCCTGAAACGGCACGTTCACCATGCCTATAAAGCAGGACATCATCGAAAAACGCCAAAGCCAGACGCAAGTTTCAATCCGATCCGACGGGATTGTAAGCCACCCGGAGACGATCGCCATCTGCCCCAGCGGATATCCGGCCGCAACGAGGAGTAAAGGCAGGACAGTATGGATCACGACTCCAGTCGTGAACCAGTCACGGCATTCGTCCAGCGCCGCCGCTTTGTCCGTCGCGGTGTTCGCCTTCCCTATGGAGAAGGCATAGAACCGGCTTAATGCTGTACTAAATTGAATATTGAGAAAACGGACAAAGAGAACAAGGCTCCCGACAACGCCAAAAAGCCCAAAACTCTCATGTCCAAGTGCCATCAGCACCCAGCGGGTAGAAAATATACCGCACAGGACGCCGATGAGCGAACGCCCATAGGACGCGGCGATATTCAGGATTATCCGTTGGTTAGGCGACATTCATTCTTCCTTACAGGAGGTAGCAAGGGCGTCCCCGCCCTTGACAAGGCCGGGACGGCCTTGCTACCACGAATTTTAACAGGCCTTGCTACCACGAATTTTGCACCGAATCAGCAAATCAATAGCTTCGCAAATTCCGTGACAAGACACTCAACATAGTAAAGACAACTGTAGCCATTGTCGTGGTAGCAGCGATAACGGTCTTTCACACGATTCAGACAGGCTTTCAGACTTTTCCGGTTGCTGACGCCGCCGACACGGAAATTCGCCAAGACTTTGTTCAGAATGACGATCTTCTTGCCGGCCCGTCGGATTCGCAGTATCAGATCGTAGTCGTCATAGAAGCCCTTGCAAGCGAAAAGGCCGCATTCGTCATACGTTTTTTTCGTGATGAACGTGGTCGGATGGTTCCAATTTCGGCTGGACGGATGCTTTTCAAGCCGTGAACGCTTGATGAAGGAGCTGCCGTTTTCCTTGATGATCCGAAGATCCGCGTAGAACATGTCGAACGGCGTTTCATGATACGTTTTGGCGACAGACTCCAAGGCGTCCTTTTCATACCAGTCGTCGGAATTGATGATGCCGACGATCTCCCCCGAGGCGTTCCTGATGCCTTTGTTCATGGCGTCGTAGATGCCATTATCCTTCTCGCTGATGACGGTGTAGCGATAGCCTTTGTCGGTGAACCGCTGTTCATATTCCCTTGCAACCTGAACGGTCCTATCCTTTGATAGACCGTCAACCACGATATATTCCACATCGCTGTAGGTCTGGTTCAGGACCGACTCGATGGTGTCGCGAATCGTCTTCTCGCTGTTGAAGCAAACTGTGATGACACTGATCAACATTTATGTAGCTAAAAGCTTAAAGCTGAAAGTTTAAAGCAAATGCAATACCACTGCCGTCCGAAGGGCGAGATATTCGTAACCGCCAGCTGCGCGACCATCTTGTCGCGCAGCTGGCGGCAATAAGCTGAAAGCAAATTCAGAAATGACTGCTTTTTATGCTATCGTTTTTGAAAACAAAACTTTTCCATTATTTAAATAACGGCTAAGGCGCACTTTATTTGCTTTGAAGAACTTTTGCTGGAGTATCTGCCATGTGGCGGACGGAATTTTCTTCGCTCCGCTAGCAACAACGGAAGCCTCTCGATACTGAACTCCAACGCCATCCATTTTCAACCGTGCTAATGTTGTGCCCAGTTGTCCAACGGCATGCTCCATATCGCGCCCTTTCAATTCTAGAAGAAATCCAACATGTGATTTCTTCTGGAATGAAATGCTGAAATCACATGCATTTCCTTCTAAATAAAAACCTTTATCAAGCTTGACAAATGCTATATCAAACGAAATATCATTATGCACATTAAGAGAAGCCTGTTCCTCCTGACATGTATAAGACCGCCCCGGCTTCCGTATGGTTACGATTGACGCCGAAAGTTTTCCAAAACCGCTGACTTCAATCGTTTCCATTGTGTTTTCCTTCAAGAGCCGAATTGTAACGCGTGTCCAATACCTCAGATGCTTCGTCCATGTTGGGCGTCATGAGCAAATGCGATGCCTCATCTCTAATCGACTCGACCGTGCCATTGTTTTTGACGACATACCCGCCAAGGCGGTTCCAAGATAAGAACTTACTTCTTCCCTCTTCTGCGATCGTGTTCAGCGCCGTTACCCAATAGGGACTATGCGTTGTAAACATGATCGAGGCTTCCAGCGATCTTTCGATGGTGGAATCCATGATGTGCATCAATTCATCCGCGAAACGCAATTGCGTCACAGGATCCAGACTCAACTCGGGCTCCTCGATATGGACACAAAGGAAGTGGTTCTTGAATGACAGGATTCCCTTGTCATGAGGAATCAATCGCCATCCGTCTTCCGACGCCCCCATCATCGCATCAAGAATCACGCTTTTGTAGGAACGCTGGACAGCTCGTTCAAAATCATATCCATGAGTCAAATATCGTAGGATAATCGATACAGGGATGGAAGCCTTTTCGCCTGTGGCACCATATTCGAACAAGGTCTTTCGTCCATCCTTGTTGACCATGACGACTTCCCGCCGTCCGCTTTCACCTTTTCCGACAAACAACCTGGTCTTCAAGTAGTCGATGCTCTGCTCTGTAGAGCTTTTAGCATCCATGGCCTCGTCCCAAAGCCCATAGGTTTCGGCAAAATAGTTATCCAGTATCTTAGATTGTATGTTCGCACCTTTGCGCGCCCAAGAAGCCAGCATGTTGCGAGTATCGCTGACAAACGCGATCTTAAGGAAAGGACCGATTTCATCACGGGTAGCGCTTTCATTGAAATGAATACCGAAACCTTTGGAATCCAATCGAATCTGGCATTTAAGACCGTCATCAAACAATTCATATTCAATCAGCGTTCTGGTTCCGACAAGGTGCCCGATTTCAGCAAAAGCCAGATAGGAATCTTTGCGGATACTGATGGACGTCCTGTTAATGCCGGAAAGCTTCAGAGCTCGTCTGATCAGTTCCTTCTTGCAGACATGGCGCATCATCGCCAGAACCTTCAAAATCAAGCTCTTGCCGCTACCAGACTCGCCGACGAGCACGGTAACTGGCCGGATGTCATCTAGCACGACATCCATCAGTGGTCCCAAGTCCCTTATTTTCAATGCTTCATGTATTTGACGTGAATTAGACGGCATTCTGAATTTATCTCTACGCTATTATTATACGTAATAAGGCCATACCCCCTGTCCAATGTTTTCAATAGACCTAACATAGCTTTAGATTTGTTTCCTGCAAGTCAACGGATTGCTTTTTGCATTGTCAATCATCCATAGCCACAAGCTTCCACATGACATCCTTTGCATCTCGCGAAGCTATCACAACCGCCGAGCAGACGGAGGGAGATGGCGCGTGCGTCTCGCCTGCGCCAGCCAACGGCGGAACGCCGATGGCACCTCCAGCCGACGTCTGCGAGGCAATTGTATTATCTGTTTCTTCCGTGTTATCTGTGGACTCCAAATTCTCCATAGGCCATTGGCCATAAGCCATCAGCACGCGAAGCGTTTTCGTATCGTTTCGTGTGTTTTGTGGTTAAATTTGTCTTTGCTTTAAGCTTTCAGCCTTTAGCTTTTAGCTGTAATTATGAATTGTGAGAAAACCGCAGATCACACAAAAATCAAGAATGGTTTGACGCAACTGAGAGGCTAATGGATTCGGCTAGAGAAAACTTTCGGTAATCAACGGGATATTGGCTCATCGACTGGTCGTATGCGAAATTGCCAAAGGCCTTGTTGACCAGTCCCGTGGCATGGCCAATCAGTTTGAGCAGCCATGTGAGACATGGCACAAGCAGAATCTTCCGGCCATTCACGGCGGCAATCTGCCGAACCATATCGCTCGTATTGGAATAATCGGCATTCTGCGGCCAGAAAGTCCCATCCTCTTCATGATCAATCATCAATCGGACGAATTCCACCAGATTTCCAATGTAGAGCATGGAGCGTTTGTTGGACACTTTTGGAAAAAATGGCAGCTTGTTGGTCAGTTTGACCAGCAGTGGAAAGTTGCCTTTGCTCCCTTTTCCGTAGACCATCGGTGATCGAAGAATGACCACCTTGAATGATTCATCCGACAACGGCCGGATGCCATTTTCCGCCTGCACCTTGCTGTAGCCATAACAATTTGACGGAGAAACTGGCGTTTCCTTTGTAATCATCTTCGGCTTGCCGATGGGGCCGCTGTCGCCATAGACGATGGCGGAGCTCATGAAGATGAACTGTTTCACACCATCGGCTTTGGCCTTTTTGGCCGTCTCGACCGTCAGATCCGTATTAATTTTAGAGTATAGGGCTTTCTTTTCCTCCGTGATTTTCCCAGAATCCGAATGGGCGATGCCCGCCACATGATAGACCGTATCGAAGCCTGCAAACGACTTCTGCCGCCATGAGCCGTCGATCATATCGACCGTCGTGACGGCATATTTGTCCGGCCATTGCCGCAGATAGGCTTCAAATGACGTGCCGATGTAACTGTTGGCACCCGTTATCAGAATCTTCTTCATTGTATATTATAGTTCATATTATTCTTAACACTGGTGTCAACAGCATCACGTGCGACGGCGGCGTGGCTTTCTGTGAAAAATCTGTACTACTATTGTTCATTTTCTTGTTATTTCGCGAAGATTTTCTCCATGGCTATGAGCTTTCGCATGACATCCTTTGCACCTCGCGAAGCGACGACAACCGCCGAGCCGCCGGAGCCGTTTGCGTCATTCATGATCAACGTCTTGTTTTTATACTTGAATCCTTTGTGTGTTATCGGCCCGGCGCGAGGCTTTTGGTGTGTTTGGTGTGTTTTGTGGTTAAAAATCTGTGTAATCTGTGTGATCTGTGGTTTCTTAAACTCAATTTGGTTGCAGCCTTGGCCGCTCCAAGCCTTTCGTGGTTCATAATGCCACTCTAGGATTTGTTCTGTTTATCCGTTCTACATCCCTTTACCCCCTCTCCCTTAAGGACAGGTAAGATCGTTCCAAAGAAGCACTTGCAGTCAAAAGCAAAACTCAATCGACGGACATATTCACCGTCCAGCTTCGCCTTGACGGGTATTTCCAGTTCGTCGCGACCATTGATCTGCGCCCAGCCGGTCAAGCCTGGGCGGATGTCATTGGCGCCATATTTGTCGCGTTCTTCAATAAGATCCGTCTGGTTCCACAAGGCGGGACGCGGCCCAATGATGCTCATCTGGCCGACGAATATGTTGAAAATCTGCGGCAATTCATCCAGACTTGTCTTCCGTAGGAACGCACCGACCTTCGTGATGTACTGTTCCGGATTCTGCAGAAGATGCGTCGGGACGTCATGGGGCGTATCGACCTTCATCGTGCGGTACTTCAAGATGGAGAATAGTTTCTTGTTCTTCCCGACACGCTTCTGGAGGAAGAAAACCGGACCGGAATCGCTGATAACGATGCACAGCCCGATGATGATCCAGAACGGTATCAGAATAATGATGCCGATACCTGACAGGACAATGTCGATGAATCGTTTTATAAAGAGTTTATACATGTTTCAATTCAAAATGTATAATTCTCAACTAGCCACATCTAAGCGATTGCAAGAATCAACCCATAGGTAAAAAAGAAAACAAAACCGCCGACGAATGGTATACACCAAACGTCGGCGATTACATTATTACCTTTCCTCTCTGGAAGAGGTGTTGCAACAGCAGTGGAAAAAGCAATAAGTCGTAAGCGAAGAGCTATGCTTTGCGCCGCAGGCGACTTGCCTTTACTTTTAAGTTTTAGGCTTTTAACTGTCAAGTTTAATCATTTTAAACTTGGACGGGTTGATGGTCGTCGTGATCGTCTGGTTGACGAACTCGATCTGGACCGTCCATTTGAATTTCTTGTCGCGGCAGGTCAGCCAGCCCGTGACACCCTCCCAGACGCCGTTCTGGATCTGGAAGCGGTCACCGACGGCGAGGCCTTCATGGAACTCCAGTTCCTGCTTAAAGCCGACCAGTTCGGTCCGATGGACCGTCCTGACCTCCTCAATGAAGGCCGACAAGTCAGTCACTTGCAATATCTTAGTAATCAACTTCGTCTCGAACAGGCCCCGTAGCTCCTCCAGCGGCGTTTTGACGAAGACGTAGCCGGAGAACATCGGACGGAGCACTTCCTTGGAATAGTTGTATGACTTGCCCTTGACGTTCAGGTTGTGGATCTTCCAGGCCTTTCGCAGGGGGAGGTAGCTGACAATGCCCTTCTCTCGGCAGTAGTCCCGAAACTGGAACTCATGTCGGGGAATCGTCTGGACAGGGCGGACGACCTCCGTACCAACAAGTTGCAGAATCGATTCATCGAAGTCTGGAAGTCTGCTTGTTTCATTCATTTAGGAACCACGAATGGACACGAATTTTGGGTAAAGCTGTCGCATCCCATCGAGAAAAAAATATTCTCGGGAGAAAAGCAATAAGCCGTTGACGTACCGCTATTTAGCTACACCGGCAACGGTGTTTTTGCAAAAATTGGAAAGCCCAGTTTGAGACCCGTTAGAAACGGGTCTCAAACTGGGCTTTTATGTATTCAGGAGCTTCAAAAAAGCTTAAAACCTCAAGACACACTATCCCCTTGTTTAAACGCGGGAGAAGCGGATCTAAACTGCGAGGGATTAAAATCTCGTAAGTCATTGTATTTCTCTAGATGTGATTTCGGCTTCAAAAGTTGTAAACTTTTTTCGCCTTCAAAATCCCATCGTTTTCATGTCGTGTTCGAACGGTTTCGTCGAAGTCGCGGTGACTTCACCGTCTGTCTTAATTTAATCAGTAAACAGAGTCATGCAAATCTGTTTTGGCCTTTTTATAACTTTTTTCGATAAAAGTCATAGAAAGTCATACCGCTTTGCGGATCTTAAAGCTTAAAGCTTAAAAGCTTAAAGCCAAAAGTTAAAAGCGAGATGCAGGCCGCTTCGCGAAACTGAAAGCCCAACCGTTTCGCGAAGCTAAAAGCTGAAAGCCATAGACGTTAGACGATGAGGGAGATATCATTTCATGCGAATGGCTCGTATTCGCTTTAAGCTTTCAGCTTTAAGCTTTTAGCTATTTCTTTACCTTCATGATATAATCGCCCATGATACGCAATGTTTCGTCCAGAATCAAATCATGCGCATTTTCAATCTTCTCTTCATCGTCCTTATCCTGGTTCGCCGCCAAACGGCTCTTCTTACGGGAATTCTTCCGCTGGGCCTGGAATTTCTGAATCATCTTGGAGGCCTTCTCTTCATCCGCCTGGAAGGCTTTCCGTTCGCTCTTGTTGAGCGGGACTTCCTTCTTGGCGCGCAATTGCTTATAGAAGTCGATGTCGTTGAAGTACTCCTTGAAATCCTCCGCCACCGCGACTCGCGCCTGCGATTTCGCACGCAGTTCATCCTTCACGGAAGCGACTTCGCTGAAAGTATCATATTTCGTCGGTTTGATTTCATCCCACGGAAGCACGTAGGGCAGCGTCTCCTCACGCGTCTCCATGCAATCGGCGAACGAACGGAACGTGATGTCCGGCGTCACACCACGAACCTGCGTCGATTGTCCGTTGATGCGGTAAAATTTGGCGATCGTCATCTTGAGGGAGCCCATGCCGCCTTCCAGATTGGTGCGGCCGCGGGCGAACGCACGATCCAAATCGTAGGCGTTCTGAACCGTGCCTTTGCCGTGCGTCGTCGTATCGCCGACAACTAATGCGCGGCCCATGTCCTGCAACGCAGCCGTCACGATTTCACTGGCGGACGCACTGAAATGATCGACCATGACCATCAGCGGCCCTTCATAGACCACATCACTGTCTTTGTCCGTCAAATGCCGCGCCCTTCCTTGCTGGTCGCGGATTTGCACGACAGGACCGTCTTTGAAGAACAGTCCAGCCAGACTGACAGCATCATCGAGACTGCCGCCGCCGTTGCCACGGAAATCGAGCACAACGCCATCGATGCCGCCCGCTTTCACTCCTTCTTCCAACAACTTGCGTACATCACGGCTGGAGCTCTTGTAATCCTTGTTGCCGCTGTTTCGTGCACCGAAATCCGCGTAGAACGACGGCAGATAGATGACCAGAACACGAGCATCCCGTCCATCTTCCAATTTGATGGTTTTCACATCCGACTGCGCTTCCGCGTCTTTCAATTCAACTTTGTCACGAACAATCGTGATTATCTTCGGCGTGGATGAGCCTTCCTCCAAAATCGTCAGATGAACCTTCGTCCCGCTCTTGCCACGGATTTGGTTCACGACGCGGCTCAGTTTCATGTCAATCACATCGACGGGTTCCGCGCCATCCTGCGCGACGGCCACGATGCGGTCGCCTTCCTTCAGACGGCCATCACGATCAGCAGGCCCACCAGGCACGACGGACACGACGACCACATACGAATCCTTCGTCGAAAGCGTCGCTCCGATACCCTGCAGAGAAAGGCTCAGATCGATGTCGAAATTTTCTTTTGTTTCGGGCGCCATATAGACGGAATGCGGGTCGAAGGTTTTCGCGAGGCTCGACAGGAAGATCTCCATGACTTCAATGGACTCCACTTCCAAACGGCGCTTGTACGTACGGGCGTATGTCCGGATGAGGCGTTCCTTCGGCGGCAGGATATGGATGTCCTTCTTTTCAGGCTCCTCACCCTTCTCCTCCTTGAGTTTTGCCTTTTCTGCATCTTTCTCCGCCGCAAGCTCTTCCGCCAGTAATGCGTTCTTCACGCGGCGACGCCACAGATCCTGCAGCTCCTCCTTCGTCTCGCACCACGGAAGGTTCTTGTAATCCGTCGGAATGCTTTCCGACTGCGTGAAATCATGCGGCATGTTGACGGCGGCCACGGAATAGACTGCCCACTGCTGAACGCGTTGCAGCAACCGTTCATAGACTTTGAAGGCGAAATCCACGCGGCGTTTCAGATTCGTCATGTCGCCAAGCACCGTCTCGTATGAGCGGAACTCTTCTATGTCACTGTCCAGGAAGTACATACGAGTGTAATCCAAGCTACGGAAGTATTCATTGAACCACATGCTCGAACGCTTCGCATCCACTTGGCCAGGTGAATAATGGAACTGGCAGAGCATCGTCACGACGCGACGGTTCAAATCCAAATCACGGTTGGTGGAAAGCGGCGCAACAGGCGGGCGTTTCAAAATCTCCTCCACCGTCTCCTCCGCGGCATGAGCCGCCCCGAAAACGAACAACGCCAGAACAGCCGCAACCAATGCCAAACGATTCATCTTTTTCGCTTTCAATGCCATCTTCTCTTCCTTGCTCAATTTATGTTCCGCCGCCATCGTGGCGACTTTCGGTTTACATGTACACAATATTTTTCACAACGCCGTTGCTTGCGGCGACTACTTTCTCCAATATCTTCCCCTTCAACTGCCTCTCGAAAACAAACCGCAATGACGAATTCATGACACGAACGCGAAGAGTCCCGCGGAACAGGCTCATCGGCTTACTCTCTTTCGCCACCACTTCCTCCACGATCTCCCCCCAATGATCCTGAAGTTTCGTCAACACCAGCATCTCCTCCTGCCCTACGCTCGCCAGAGCTTCGCCGACCAACGCCTCCATGTCCGTTTTCATCGGACGCAGATCCGCCAGAACGGACGGTTCGCGCTCCTCGCCAAGCCATGCACCAAGCAACTCTTCGCGGCTCATCTCACGCTTGCTCGGCATGCGCCACTCCCCTACCTTCCGCTCGCTATCCTCCCGTTTCAGCCATTCATCCCGTGCCCCGTTCAATGTCCAGCTCCTTTGACTTCCATTCCACCAGTTTGTTCCATCCCACCTGCACCTTCTCCACCCGCTCATTCATGATAACATAATGCACATAGTCGCTTTTTCATGTAAAATCCATTCGACTAACCCATGTTTTTTATTATATTATAAGGTATGAAGCCTGTCACAGGCCGATAATAAGACTGAATCAATTGACGGTACAGCCCGTCAATTAGGAGAATAACGCCATGATTGCCGATAATCTGAAATCCATCAACGAACGCATCGCCAACGCTTTGGCGAAAGCTGGCCGTCCTGCGGACAGCGCACGCCTTCTTGCCGTTTCCAAAACCTTTCCTGCGGAAGTCGTCCGTGAGGCGTATGACGCGGGTCAGCTCTGCTTCGGCGAAAACCGCGTGCAGGAGCTTGCCGAAAAAGCCCCGAAACTACCGTCGGATATCACATGGCATCTTATCGGCCATCTGCAGCAGAACAAAGTCCGCCAGGCCCTCCAACATGCCGCGTGGATCCATTCCGTCGATTCCTCCGAACTGTTCTCACGAATCAACCGCATCGCCGTCGAACTAGCCGTTACTCCGCGTATCTTGTTGGAAGTCAACATCTCAGGCGAAGAATCCAAATTCGGATTACGGCCAAACGACGTAGAAGAAGTCGTCGCGAAGAATCTTGAAGGTCCCGCAAGCTGTGTCGGCCTCATGACCGTCGCCCCCGCCCTCGCCTCCGAAACGGAACTCCATAAGATTTTTGAAGGCTTGCGCAACCTTCGCGATAAAATACAGTCTAATCTAAAGACATCCCTGCCGGAACTGTCCATGGGCATGTCCGGAGACTTCGAAATCGCCATCGCCGAAGGCGCGACCATCGTCCGCATCGGCTCCGCGATTTTCGGTCACCGCTGACATCGCCATCCGTCCAATACAACGCAACCCTCAACCCAAGGGCCCGTTATGAAAAGATTTTTCTACATCCTGTTCATTCTAATCGCCGCAACGCCGGCCTTCGCCATCTGGCCGTTTAAGACGACCAAGCCTGTAAAAGACACAGACACCGTCCATATCTACAATCCGAAGCTTCCGGACGAAAACGTCAAGACGCGTGAACATCCGGACGAATCGGAAAAGGTCAGCGTCGAAAATCTTGAGAAACTCGCCAAGGCCGGCAACGACAACGCGCAACTCGCCATCGGAAAATGCTATTTCGACGGCATCGGCGGCGTGAAACAGAACTACAAGAAGGCGTTCAAATACTTCCAGATGGCCTGTGAAAACGGCAACCCCAACGCATTCTTCAACTTAGGCATCTGCTACGATGGAGGTTACGGTGTTGGGCAAAACGTCAAGAAGGCTATTGAATACTACAACAAGGCCGCAGATCTGGACGTGCCTGAAGCCATGAACAAAACAGCCGTCATCGCTGAACAGCAAGGCGACTACCCAACCGCCCTCAAAAATCTTCGCAAGCTCGCCCTGCTCGGCAATCCGGTCTGCATGCGAAAGGTCGCCATCATGCTCATGAATGGCTTGGGTGAACCTGCCTCACAAACGGAAATCATCGACATGCTGACAGCCGCCGCCCAGAAAGGCGACCGCCGCGCACAAGTCCATCTAGCGGACTGCTACCAACGCGGACAGGGCGTGCCCGTCAACTACGACGAAATGTTCAACTGGCTGTTGTTAGCCGCGCAGGAAAGCGATCCGGAAGCCCAGACGAAACTCGGATACTGTTATCAAAAAGGTTACGGCACCGTCAAAAACACAGACGTCGCTTTCAGTTGGTACACGCTCGCCGCCAAACAGGATTACGCTCCTGCTCTTGTCTCGCTTGGCGACTGCTATCGTGACGGACAAGGCACAGCCGCCAATCCTGTGCAAGCCTTCGAATGCTATCGCAAGGCAGCGGAAAAAGGCGACACCATCGGCCAATACCGCCTTGGCACCGCCTATCTGACTGGTTATATCGTCAAACCAAGCCCCGAAGAGGCTTTCAAATACATCTCCGCCGCCGCGAAGCAAGACTTTACGCCCGCCATTTATCAGCTTGGATATCTCAACGAGCTTGGTATGGGAACGAAGCCAAATCCAACCGTTGCGTTCGAGTGCTACAAGAAGGCCGCCGAACGCAAGGAACCGCAGGCCATGCTGAAGCTTGGCACATGCTATCTGAACGGCGTCGGAACCGCCGTTGATCGTGCGCAGGCCCGTCAATGGCTCGTCGAAGCCGCCAAGCAAGGCTCGAAGGAAGCTCTCCAGTTGCTGGAAAAGAACTTCCCCGAAAAACCGTAACCACTCTCATTCGTCCCATTTGTCCTTTTGTCCCTTTTATACCATATAGGAGGACAACCATCATGGAAAAACGCATCACAGTTCGCGATCTCGCCAAAATGAAGGCCGAAGGCCGCAAAATCACTACCGTCACATCCTATGACGCCATTACCGCGCGGCTCGTCGATGAAGCCGGAATCCAGCTGATTCTCGTCGGCGACTCCGCCGGAAACACCGTTCTAGGATATGAAAACACCATTCCTGTCACATTGGAGGAATCCCTCATGCTGACAGCCGCCGTCCGCCGCGGCGCGAAACACGCCATGGTCATCGGCGACATGCCGTTCATGTCCTATCAAGTTTCCGAAGAAGAGGCCGTTCGCAATGCGGGCCGTTATCTGAAGGAAGCTGGAGCGGATGGCGTCAAGCTCGAAGGCGGTCGTTCCATGCTGAAAACCATCCGCCGTATCGTCGATGCATCCATTCCCGTGTTCGGCCATGTCGGTCTTCTGCCGCAATCCGTTTTGAAAGACGGTGGCTACCGCATCCATGGCCGTAACGAAGAAGCGCAACAGATTATCGACGATGCACTCGCCGTCCAAGAGGCCGGAGCCTTCGCCGTCGTGCTCGAAGGCGTTCCGCGCGATCTCGCAAAGGAAATTACCGAAAAACTGACCATTCCAACCATCGGCATCGGCGCAGGTCCGTTCTGCGACGGCCAGATACAGGTTGTGACAGACATTTTAGGCCTCGGCACATTCGTTCCGCGCCATGCAAAGGTCTTCACCAATCTTGCGCAATACACCGCCGACGCTCTGAAACAATATCGCGAGGAAGTGGAAGCACAGACCTTCCCCGCAGAGGCTAATACTGCTAAATAAATGCCTTTCAAAGCCGCGAAGCGGCACCGCCCGGCAGGGCGTAACAATCGTAACCGCAGGCAAGCGCCCGAAGCGGCGCGCAGCCTGCGGAAAGCGCATCTTATGAATCGCGCCCGCAAGGGCGCCACTTTCTCAAACACCAATCAACAAAACAAACCACATAATCATGAACATCTGCAAGACTCCTGAAGAAATCAGCCAACTGTGCGACAGCTGGCATAAACAGAACCTCACCATCGGCCTCGTCCCCACGATGGGCTATCTCCATGACGGCCATCTCTCCCTCATGGACATCGCCAAATCAAAAACGGACAAAGTCGTCGTCTCCATTTTCGTAAATCCCACGCAATTCGGCCCTAACGAAGATTTGGACAAATATCCGCGCGATTTCGAACGGGACGAACGGCTCTGCCGCGAACGTGGCGTGGATGCCGTTTTCTATCCCACTCCGGCGGACATGTATGCTCCGGACTTCTCCACATGGGTTACGGAAACCTCTCTGTCCCAAGCACTTTGCGGTCTTTCACGTCCCATCCACTTCCGTGGTGTCTGCACCGTCTGCCTGAAGCTGTTCAACATCGCTCGCGCCGATGTCGCCGTCTTCGGCAAAAAAGATGCGCAACAGGCATTGATCATCAAACGGATGGTTCGCGACCTCAACGTGCCCATCGACATCATCATGGCACCCTTGATTCGCGAACCGGATGGTCTCGCCCGTAGCTCCCGCAACAAGTATCTCTCCGCAGATGAACATAACCGCGCATTATCCATCTCGCGCGGCATCTTCGCCGCTGAAAAGGCGTGGAAAGGCGGCGAAAAATCCGCCGCCAAGTTGACGGCCATTCTCCGTAAATCCATTGAAGACGCAGGCGGACAAGTCGATTACGTCGAACTCGTCTCGCAATCCGCCATCCGTCCAATTGAGACGGTGGATCAGCCCGCCCTTCTGGCCTGCGCGGCTTTCTTCGGCAAGACACGCCTCATCGACAACGTGTTTTTGGAATAAATTCCAGAAACATCCATAATGTAAAGGGCTGTTGCAAACCATACGATGCAACAGCCCTTTTTTCACTGATAGTTTTATGCTTTAAGCTTTTAGCTTTAAGCTTTTAGCTATAGGCGAAGCCTATTTCACGCCGAGCACTTCATACGCGTATGTGTGCATGCGATTCCGCCACGGGAAGTAGCCGTTCCCTTTGCATTCACGCTTCGGATGGACGGCATTCGTCAGCAACGCGACGGCGACGCCCTTCTCCGGATCCATCCAGAAAGATGTTCCCGTGAAACCAGTATGACCGAAACTGCAAGGACTTACGTGCAATCCACCAGAGCTCGGCTGTTCAGGCGAATCCCATCCAAGGCAACGGGAGCTGCCTTGCACGATGTTCGCACGCGTCGTGAAAACATCAATAGTCTGCTGGCTGAAAACGCCGCCACCGCCCGTAAGCATGTTCATCGCGTACAGATCCAGATCGGGAGCCGTGGAGAAAAGTCCAGCATGGCCAGCCGCGCCTTCATACCAACGCGCGTTTTCGTCATGGACGACGCCCTGCCAATATCCGTCGCCATCCTTATCCTTCTTCAATTCCGTTGGCACGCAGCGCGGCCACAACGACTTGTCTGGATTGTACGTCGTGTCCTTCATGCCCCACTTTTTGAAGAAGACTTCAGGAGCGAGTTCATCTACACGCTTGCCGGAAATCTGCCGCACGACTTCACCCATAATCATAAAACCGATGTCCGAATACACCGTATCCTTTCCGGGCTCGTACGTTAAAGCCGTGGAAAGCACAAGTTTGCGACGCGCGATCCAATCCGTCACATGAGCATGGGTCACATAGAATTTCAGGAACGGCGGGAATCCCGCGCAATGCGCCATGACGTGGCGGATCGTGACGGCTTTCCGCCATGCCAGCTGCTCCTGTGGCCCATCCAAAAACTCTGGAAGATATTCGTACAAAGGTGCATGGATATCCAGTTTGCCTTGGTCGTAAAGCCACATGCAAAGCGTCGTCGTGCCGACGCATTTCGTGATGGACGCCAGATCGAAGAGATCGTCCTCCTTCACCTTGCGGTCGCTTTCGTATGTATGGCAACCTGCTGTCAGCCTGAACGACGCCCCATGCAGTTGCCATGCCGTCAGCACGGCGCACGGCGTCATTTTCGTCGCGATTCCTTCATCCAGTTTTGCCTGCAATTCTTGCAATTCCATGGTAATCTTCCTGTCAATCCGTTGTCTGAAATGCTTTTCTGAAGTGGCGCGGTGCGTCCCGCCTGCGCCGTTTGAGGTGGCGCGTGCGTCCCGCCTGCGCCTGTCAACGTCGAAATGCCGATGATACTGTTTCATAATATTACAGCAAAAAAGCAAAGAATCAAACCAACACCACCATGAAAACTTTGTCATCTTCATTATTTATACATTGGATTATTTTCTCTTTAGCATTACATTTTAGATGGGAGTTTTTTGATTATCGGTTCACATAATGCAAATGGACAATAACATTGACATCATCGTGGCCGGCGGCGGACTAGGAGGTCTTACGGCCGCCAACCGCCTTGCGCAAGCCGGACACAAAGTCCTGCTCGTCGAACAGCATTCCATGATCGGCGGGCTCGCCACCTATTTCAAACGCAAAGGGCATATCTTCGACGTCGCCCTCCACGGCTTTCCCGTAGGCATGAAGAAATCCCTCCGCAAATACTGGGGAAAGGACTTCGCGGACCGCGTCATCCAAGTGAAATCCATTCGTTTTGATAACCCTCAGTTCCAATTGGATACGACGTTTGACACGGCGGATTTCACCGCCAAACTCGTCGAACATTTCAAACTGCCACAGGACACCGTCAACGCCTTCTTCGCGGCTTTGGAAGGCATGAACTACTACGACAAAAACAACGATACGATCAAAGATCTGTTCAACCGTTTCTTCCCGAACCGCACGGATGTATGGCGCTTCCTCCTCGAACCGATCACCTATGCGAACGGTTCTGGCTTGTACGAACCTGCCATCGCATATGGCATCGTTTTCGGAAACTTCATGAGTCAAGGCGTTTACACATTCCTTGGCGGCACGGATCTCATGCTTTCCATGATGAAGGAGGAACTGTTGAAAAACGGTGTCCAACTGGAAACAAATGCGCGGCTTGAACGCGTTATCATTAACAACGGCAAGGTCGAAGGCGCTATCATCAACGGCAAGGCCGTCAAATGCCGCTCTGTCGTCTTCAACGGCAGCATCAAACGGCTCGTTTCCGAAGTCGCCAAAGAGGAGAATTTCACGAAGGAGTTTCTGGACGGTTTCCATAAAGTCCGCCTGAGCAACTCCTCCTGCCAAGTCTATATCGGCATCAAGCCCGGAGAAAAAATCCCCTACATCGGCGATCTCGTCTTCTCGTCAGAATATCCTGAATACGACACGCAGGCGTTATTGTCGCCGAACATCACAAGTCGCACATTCTCAGTCTATTATCCAGAAATCCGGCCTGGATCGGACCGTTATTCCATCGTCGCCAGCATGAATGCCAATTACAGCGACTGGGACGGCCTGCCGGAGGAAGATTATCAGAAACGGAAGCAATATCTCGTCGAAAACACATTGGGTATCTTGGAACACAAGATCCCCAACATCAGAAAGATAGCGGATTACATCGAAACCTCCACGCCACGCACGTTCCAACGCTACACAGGCCATGCCTGCGGCGCGACTTTCGGCACAAAGTTCGAAGGGCTCGACTACAGCATGAATATGCAGAAACAAGTCGCGGGGCTGTTCCACACAGGCTCCGTCGGCATCATCATGTCTGGCTGGCTCGGGGCGGCGAACTACGGCGTCATCACTGCGAACGAAGTAGATAAATACCTACATACCATATAATAGAGAGACAAGAGAGAGATAAAGGAACCACCACCATGCCAGGCTTAGAAAATTCACGCTACGTCATGCTCGGCAATCTGCGCATCGATTTGATTTGGTGCAATCCCGGGCATTTCATCATGGGCTGTTCGGAAGACGAAGAAGGCGATTCGGAGGACGCGCCGCTCCATCAAGTCACCATCACAAAAGGCTATTGGCTTGCCCGTTTTCAGACGACGCAGGCCCAATATGAAATGATCGCCGAACAGGCCGGTCTCAATCCGCGTCCATCAAAATTCGAAGGCGAAAACCGCCCTGTCGAACGTGTGACATGGGTCGATGCCCATCAATGGTGTGAAGCCCTCAACCGCCGCGAATCGCGGGCGGGACGCATTCCGGAAGGCTTCGAATACCGCCTTCCCACCGAAGCAGAATGGGAATACGCATGCCGCGCGGGAACCACCACCGCCCTCAACAACGGCAAGACGTTGACTTGCGGTGACGGCGAATGCCCCAACCTCAACGAAGTCGCATGGTACGATCACAACTCCGGCAAGGAGACGCATGACGTCGGCCAGAAACTTCCAAACAATTGGGGCTTCTATGACATGCACGGCAACGTCGAAGAATGGTGCCGTGACTGGTATGATGAATATCCGCTCGATCATGTTGTCGATCCGCTCGGCCCCGATTATGGCCGCTACCATGTCTGCCGTGGCGGCAACATGGGCGGCATGGCCATGGGTTGCAGTTCGTCCGCCCGCAAAGGCGGCAACCCTACTAACCGCCGTTGCTATCGTGGTTTCCGTCTCGCATTGGGGCCTATCATCAAGGCGACATCGCATCAGCAGAATCCGCGTCAGGAGCAGAACGAAGAGCAGGAAAACACGCGTCCGTCCCGTCCGCAGCCGTCCATGGAGGAACTCAACCAAGCCCGCGCGGAACTGGAAGAACGCCTTAACATCAACGTCGATTTCGACACGGCCATCAAAGGAAAGGCGGATGAGCAAGGCTCCCGTAACTTCACAGTTGAAGAGCCCAAAATCAAGATGATCTGGTGCCCGTCCGCCACATTCACGATGGGCAGCCCTGCGGAGGAAAGCGGCCGCACGCCGGAAGAGACACTCCATCAAGTGACGCTCTCAAAGGGCTTCTGGCTTGGCATGTATCCACTTACGCAAGAGGAATATTCCGTCATCGCGGATTGCGCAGGTCTGCGCGCACGCCCCGCGAATTTCGGCGGCCTCAGACGGCCCGTCGAAACAGTGGATTGGTACAGTGTCGAACGGTGGTGCAAGGAGCTCACCTATCTCGAAATGATCGCGGGACGCCTCCCCGACGGCTATGAATACCGTCTTCCAACCGAGGCCGAATGGGAATATGCCTGTCGCGCAGGAACTTCCACCGCCTTTAATCATGGCATGGATCCGACCAGCCACGGCGAAGAGGCCCGTACCTATTTCGAAAACGTCGCATGGTACAAATATAATTCCGGTTACAAGACGCACGTCGTCGGCGAACGCCAGCCGAACGCATGGGGCTTCTGCGACATGCATGGCAATATCCGCGAATGGTGTTGGGATTGGTTTGGCGACATCGCCGACGAAGCCGCCACGGATCCGCGCGGTCCTGAATCTGGTGCTTTCAAAGTCACAAGAGGCGGTTGCTACGGTGATTATGCACGCCATTGCCGTTCTGCCTATCGCGGCCAATGCGAACCAGAAGGTTGCAAGGCCAATCTCGGTTTCCGCCTCGCCCTCGCGCCCGTACTGCATTAATCCGTCTTACAGACGGAGCTGAAAAGCTAAAAACAAATACAGATGATTAATCATTAATCATTAATCATTAATCATTAATCATTATGAAGAGATATTCTTGTTGCGAATTATGCCCACGGCTCTGCCGAGTTAACCGAACGATTGGTCAGCTCGGCAGATGCGGCGAAAACGCTGAATGCCACATCGCATCCATCACGCCGCATTTCGGCGAAGAGCCATGTCTGACTGGGCAGCACGGTTCCGGAACGATTTTCTTTTCAGGCTGTTCATGCGGCTGCCTGTTCTGCCAAAACCACCAGATTTCGCAACAACATCAAGGACAGCCCTACTCAATGGAACGGCTGATCGCCGAAACGAAAGAACTAATCGTAAAAGGCGTCCACAATCTGAATTTCGTGACGCCTGAACATTGGTGGCCACACATCCAACAGTTGTGCGAAGCCATCCGTCAAGACTCCCCAGAGCTTCCGTTCGTTTGGAACAGCTCTGGCTATTCTCGCGTCGAAATGCTCCGCGAACAGACGAAAATCATCGACATCTTCCTGCCGGATTTCAAATTCTCCGATCCGAATCTTTCACAACGCTGCATTCACACGACGGACTATCCATCCGTCGCGCGGGATGCCATTCGCTATCTAGTTGACGCCGTTGGTTTTCTGCGTCCGTTTGATGAAACGGGCGAAATCACCGCGTCACGCGGCGTCATGGTCCGTCATCTCGTCCTGCCAGGCTTCGTGGAAAACTCCCTCCAGATTTTGGAATGGCTTTACAACGATTTTGGCCCCAAACTGCCGATTTCCATCATGAGCCAATTCACGCCTGTGCCCGCCTGCGCGGAACAAAACTTTCTGAACAGGAGACTTACAAAAGACGAATACCAACAAGTCTGCGACAAAGTCGATGAGCTTGGTTTCACACGCGTCTTCCTCCAGCCAGATTTCGGCGACGACGCCTTCATGCCAGATTTCAACGATAAACAGCCCTTCGAAGGAAACAAAAACCGCTTTTAGCCTTCTAGACAAAGGATTTATCCATGAAACATCTATTTCTTGTTTGTATTCTTTTCACCGCCTGTGTTTTCGCCCAAGCCCCCGCCAAGCGAATCGTCACGAAAAACATCCGTTACCGCGCGGAAGAAGAATACACAAACGACTACATAAAAGAGAGATGCGTTCTCGACATCAACGCTCCAGAAAACGCAAAAGACTGCGCTGTCGTCGTTTGGTATCATGGTGGCGGTCTCACGGGTGGCTCTAAAAGCGTTCCAACGCCTTTCTTCGAACGCAACAAAAAACAGCCAATCATCGTCTGCGGCATGGGATATCGTCTTGCCAAAAAGAATGGTTGCAAAGTCGTCGATTGTCTGCAGGACGCCGCCGCTGGTCTTGCATGGGTCATGAAAAACATTCAGAACTACGGTGGTGATCCACAAAAGGTTTTCGTAAGCGGCCATTCCGCAGGTGGTTATCTGACGCTTATGCTCGGCATGGATCCCAAATGGCTCGCGCCATACGGCATTACGCCATCACAGATCAAAGGACTCATTCCTGAAAGCGGACAGTGCATCTCCCATTTCACCTATCGCGAAGAAAAAGGCATGAAGAAAACGGATCCGCTCGTCGATGACATGGCTCCGATTTTCTACGCGAAGAATGCGGCGCAAATACCGCCTATTCTTTTACTTACGGGAGATCGCGAAATGGAAATGCTCGGCCGTTATGAAGAAAACGCCCTGCTCCGTCGCATGTTGCTCATCAATGGCCACAAGGATGTCACGCTCTATGAATTTCAAGGCTACGGCCACGGCATGACCATTCCCGCCATTGATCCGCTCATCCGCTTCGTCAACCGCGTCACAGAGCAATAAAACTAACCACTAACCACTAATTACTAGCCACTAAACCTAATTGGCTCTGTTCCAACGTCCAATAGATGCCTTGTTTCTCAACAAGTTCGGCATGTTTTCCCTGCTCCGCGATGCGGCCGCCGTCCATGACCATGATGGAATCCGCGTCGCGAATCGTCGAAAGACGATGGGCGATGACGATGCACGTCCGACCTTTCATCAGCTGGACCATCGCGCGTTGGATCAGTAATTCCGTACGCGTATCGACGCTTGATGTCGCTTCGTCAAGAATCAAAATCGGCGGATCGGCGAGAATGGCCCGCGTGATGGAAAGCAGCTGCCGTTGGCCTTGGCTCAAGTTGCCACCGTTTTCGCTCAACACAGTATCATAGCCTTCAGGCATGCGGCGAATGAACAAATCCGCGCCGCTCAATTTGGCGGCGGCCTCCACCTCTTCATCCGTCGCGTTGAGCCGTCCGAAACGGATGTTCTCCCGCATGGAGCCGCTGAACAACTGCGTCTCCTGCAACACCATCGCGATGGAACGGCGCACATCACGCCGTGGCACATTCGTCAAATCCTGCCCGTCCAGCATGATCTTACCGGCCTGAATATTGTAGAAACGCATCAACAAACTGGCGACAGTCGTCTTGCCGGCGCCCGTCGTACCGACCAACGCAATCTTCTGGCCTGGAAGCACATGGAACGAAAAGTCCTTCAAGACTGGTTCACCGGGTTTGTAGGCGAATTCCACATGGTCGAACACAAGATCGCCTTTGATTTCCTCCAGACGGCCTTCTGGTTTGACAGGCTCCTCTTCTGGTTCGTCCAAAACCGTGAACACGCGTTCCGCACCCGCCAGAGCGGACTGAATTTCATTGTACTGATTCGCGATTTCCGAAACAGGCCGCGTGAAATGACGTGAATATTGAATAAACGACGCAATAACGCCGACCGTGATCGAGCCACGACTCGCCAGCCAGCCGCCGCAGCCCGCCAATAGCGCGTAGCCGATGTTGTTCAAAAACGACATCAGCGGCCCGACGGATCCCATCAAAAAACGCGTCTTCAGCCACACGCGGCACAGCTCGTGGTTCAGAATTGTGAAATCTCCAAGTGCTTGCTTTTCATGATTGAAGGCCTTCACCGTCTTACGGGAAGACACAACCTCCTCCACATGACCGTTCAACAGTCCGAGCATCGTCTGCTGGGCCAGAAAACTGGAGCGGATTTTCTTCGATGCGAATTTCGTCAGGAAAAAACTGCCTGGAATCGTCAGCAGCGTCACAAGCGTCATCAACGGACTCATCTTCAGCATGACGAACAGTGAGCCGAACACCGTGATGATGCTGCCGATGAAATTCACGACACCACGGGACAAGACTTGCGCGACGACTTCGATATCGTTCGTCGCACGGCTCAAGATTTCGCCGTGGGAATGCGTGTCAAAATACGTCAGCGGAAGCAATTGCAACTTCATGAACAGCTTCTGCCGTAACAACCGCACCGTATCCTGCGCGATTTTCGCGCTCGTCCATCCCTGCAAAAACTGCACGAGCGAATTGAAGCCATAGACGAACGCCATCACTGCCAGTACCTGCAACAGGCGATGCATATCGACCTGCACGCCGTCAATTGAAACTTTCAACGAATCGACCGCTTGGCCGAGCAACCATGGTCCGGCCAGTCCAAGCAACGTTCCAAGAATCACAAGCACTGCAACCGCAACCATTAGCGGAAGACGACCACGTAGGAAGCCAAGAAGCCGTTTGAACGTCGCTTTTGTGTCATGGGCTTGTTCCAACTGGCGATGCCAGCCGCCGGGGCCGGGCGCACGACCGCCCTGCGGCTTGCCGTTATTCAGCTTCAAAGCCGCCAACGCCGCCAGCCGTTCCGGCAGGACGACGCCGTTGACCGTCGTTTTCTTCTCTTCTGGCTTATGATCATCCATTATTTTTGCAATCCCTTCGGATTGAGAAGCTTTCTATGATTTCACGACGGCGAGACGCCGCCGTTACCTCACGACGGCGAGACACCGTCGTTACCTCACGACAGCGAGACGCCGCCGTCACACCTTAATAGTTCATAACCACCATCTGGTGGCATGTGAAACGATCGATCTTGATGACGACGCGGCCCTGTTCGTCCTTTTCGAACGGCAACGGCGTGCCCTGCGGTTCCAACGTGATGGATTTCACTTCCTTAGGCGTTTTCACAGCCACCTGCACATCGACGAGCGGATTCAAATCTTCGATGACTTCGATCATGCCGCGGCTCGTCACGCCATTCACATTGATGTTGCCGCCGCGCGCAACCGTGTTCGCGTAAAGCAAATGCAACACATAACGCTTGTTTTCCGGCTGGTTCATGAGATTCAGACGGGCCGTCGAAGGCATGTTCGTCTCAATGGAATTTTCACCGAGAATCAAACGCACCGCCTTGCGCAAATATTCCGCCACGGGAACGCACCCCCAACCGCGATAAATGCTGAAGACGGGATGTGCCAAATACATGACGCCGCCTTTCATGACGCCAGCCGCAAAGCCCGACGCCTCAAGGCGATACGGCGTATGCTGATGGCTGCAGAAATGCTGGTAGTCCGTCCGATTGAAATACGTGTCGTGCACGTCGCCCAAACTCTTGCCGTCTTTCACTTTCACGCGGTAGCTCGGCAGATACATGACCATCGGGCTCTTCACGCTGTCCGGGCAGACGGATTCGTCCAACCGCACATAGTCTGGGCGGAACGGGCTGAGGCCTTTGCATTCCGCGCCGACGTCGAAGAGGAATTTGCCGTCGTCGTCCAAACCGCTCCGACCGCTCAACAACAAGCGGCCGCCACGTCCTAAGAACGTGTCAAGACGCTTTTTAAGCTTTGCGTCGATGCGGATGTCGTCCGGCAGAATCAACAGTTTGTATTTCTTGAAATCCGCATCCAAATCAATGACATCGAACAGGAAATGGCCTTCCAGCAGGATGCGCCCCGCACCGATATCGCCTGGAATCTCCCGTGAGCTCGACGCATTGACGGCAGCTGCCGTCAACAGGCCGATTTCCGCCACGTTTTCGACGTTGTCGCACCACGGCTCCTTCTGTTCGACTTCCGCATATGCCTGACCGATAAGATTATAGGTGCTTTCGTCCAGCTTGCCGGAGGGATGTAACTGGTCGCCAACACTGCATTTCGCACCGAAGGCCATCATCGCGGCGCATTCGTAACGCAACGCATTTGGATGCTTGAAGCCACCGAATTCGCCCCACGTCGTATGGAACTTACCCGTCATGCCCAAGAAATCGAAGTCCAACGTTTTCACATACTTAGCGGACAGCGGGAAGTGGTCATAGCCCCACCCGCCCGTCGGCAGCGATTCGAGTTCCAAATGGGTAAAGTAGTCTTTCAACTGCTTACGGCGGCCAGGCGTCACATGGCCGGAATTATGGAAGACAGGCATGTCCGGATTTTCAAACGTCGCGGCGGCGGTCGTCATCTGGTAATAGCGCTCCAACGCGAGTTCGGAACAACGCTGGCGGTCTTTCTGGACGTTTGGATTAAGGCCGTTTTCGCGCATGACCTCCAGGCAGTACGGGCAGCAGCATTCCGGCTGTGAAATGATGTCCAAAAAGATGCCGTCGCAGTTCGGGAAGAGATGGACCGTCTCTTTGATCTGCTCGCATAGATATTCCGTGTAAGGTGAATTGAAGCAGACGCGATGGAAGCCAGGCTTCAACGGACTCGCAACGGATGTATTTAGCGTATTCGGATCGACGAAAACGCATTGCCATTCGGGATGTTCGTCCAGAATCATGCAGTCCAGACCAGCGGAAATATAGATCGGCACGTTGACGTCGATTTCTTTGCATGCGTCAAACTGCGCTCTCAGAAGATCGAACCCGAGCTTTGGATGAAGGCGGCCTTTTTCTGTAAAATGATAATGCCAGCCATGATGGCACTTTGCAAACAGCGTGATGGAATTCACATGGCCAGCCTTCAACGTATTCTGCCACTCATCTTTATCAAAGGCCAGCCCGATTCCCGGAATCGCCGGAGACGTGTGGAAATCCAAATGAACTTGTCTGAAACGCAGGTGATGCATAAACCGTCCTCAATGCCTGTAAATATTCCATCAATTCTCGAATGGCGCCCCGCCATTATTC
>JAEEGH010004112.1_pt1 | contig 37567 bp, 32 predicted proteins | sample 9134181 | NCBI WGS metagenome assembly JAEEGH01 (sample SAMN16246544, study PRJNA631951) | gut metagenome | biome: gut microbiome; feature: rumen; material: DP-attached | host: Bos | place: Iran: Karaj | collected 2018-10 | reverse complement strand
AGGCGTAGAGCTGGTCGAAGTAGTCCGAGGCATAGAGCTCCTTCTCCCACTGGAAGCCCATCCAGCGGATGTCCTCCTTGATGGAGTCCACGTACTCGACGTCCTCCTTGACGGGGTTGGTGTCGTCGTAGCGGAGGTTGGTCTTGCCGCCGTACTTGGCCGCCAGGCCGAAGTTGATGCAGAGGGACTTGGCGTGGCCCAGGTGCAGGTAGCCGTTGGGCTCCGGCGGGAACCGGGTCAGGACAGCCGGCACTTTGCCGCTCTCGAGGTCGTTCTCGATGATCTCTTCCAGGAAATTGAGCTTCTTATCGTTTTCTTCCATAACGGTCTTTTAGTAAATCGCGCAAAATTACGAATAAATCCGTAAATTTGCGAGCCAAAAACACATATCCAGCCATGATTAAATCGATGACCGGCTACGGCAAAGGGATTGCCGAGCTCTCCACGGGTCGCCTCACCCTCGAAATACGCACCCTCAACGGGAAGAACTGCGATATCAACATCAAGTCTTCGCTCCTGCCCAAGGACAAGGAACTGGAAGTCCGCAAGACGCTCACCGACGCGCTGCAGCGCGGCACGGTGGACCTGCTGCTGACCTTCGAGCCCAAGGCGGGCGCGGCGGCGCGCAAGATCGACGCCGCGATGGTCGAGGACTACTTCCGGCAGATCCACGCCATCGGCTGCAAGGTCGGCATCGCAATGCCCAAGGAGCAGTATCTCGCGGCCATCCTGCGCTTCCCCGACGTGTTCGAGGGCGGCAAGCAGGAGACCATCCCCGAGGAGGAATGGCCGGCCGTGCAGGCGGCGCTGCAGGACGCGCTGACGGCGCTGGACGCCTTCCGCGTCCGCGAGGGCGCCGCGCTCTACGCCGACGTCACCTCCCGCGTGGCAGGCATCCTCGCGCTCTACGACGAGGTCGAGGCCCACGAGGCCGAGCGCCTCGACGCCGTGCGCGAGCGCATCCGCAAGGCGGCCGAAGACCTGCAGGTCAAGCTGGACAAGGAGCGCTTCGAGCAGGAGATGATCTTCTACCTGGAGAAGCTGGACATCAACGAGGAGAAAGTCCGTCTCCGCCAGCACTGCAAATACTTCATGGACACCATCGACGGCGAGCCCTACCCCGGCAAGAAGCTCGGTTTCATCATCCAGGAGATGGGCCGCGAGATCAACACCACCGGTTCCAAGGCCAATCACGCCGGCATCCAGCGGCTGGTCGTGCGGATGAAGGACGAGCTGGAGAAGATCCGGGAACAGTCGATGAACATCCTGTAGTTTTCTCGACTTCGCTCGAAATGACAAGGAAAAACGAGGCCGCCCCGCAAGGGACGGCCTCGAATCGTATCAGGGAAGGGACTACTGCTTCGTCAGCTTCAAACCCTCCAGGGTGATGGTCTTGTTGCTGGTGAAGTAGAACCGCGACCCCTTCACCGAAGACCAGTAGCGCATGGCGATGGACTCGAACAGGATCGTATCATCGGGAACCGGATGGATCGTGCCGATGACGGCCGTTCCCGCCTCGCCGAACGTGAGATCGAAGATGTCGTAGGGCACGGCGGTCCTGTAATAGGTCTTTCCGTCCCTCTTGAAGTAGCCATACAGGCCCGGATAGACATTTCCGTACGTCGCATTGTAGTCGACTTCCATCTCCTTGTGCTCCTGTCCGAACAAGGTCAAGGTACCGTCTTCGTTGTAGCGGAGGTCCACCCAGTTCATCGCCATCAGTTTGGCGCCGGTACCCGTGTAGAGGCCGTTGCAGGACATCGTCAGATAACCCGAGTCGTCGTCCTTCTCCTTGATGATGCAGGTGTAGGAATCGCCGGCGGTGTTGGTCAAGGTCCAGGTGCCGATCCAGAAGCTGCGCTTCGCATCGGAGATAGCGAACTCTTCGTAGGAGTAGTCGCCCGTGTAGAACTGGTTGTCGCTGAAAGCGACGACAAACACGTACACCTCACCGGTCAGGTTCTTGCAGGAGAGCTCCGTCGTACCGGTGCTGAGGCCCGCATCGAAGGACGGCAGTTCGCCGCTGGCGACCTTGGCCAGGATGGCTTCGCGTTCGGCCATGGCGAAGGTCGTGAAGGCATAGTCCTCGATGTCGGTGACCAGTTCCTTGCTCACGGCCGTGGCAATGTACTTCACATCCTCGTAGCCGGCCTTCGGCGTAATCGTGAACACGTCCACCTGGTCCGGGGCCACGAAGGTGCCGCCGTCGTGGGAGATTTCCCAGCCGTCCACCAGCTGTTTCTTCGGGCCGCGGTCCGGGACCGCGACATCGATCACGGCATACTGGCCCGTCGGATAGTTCTGGTCGTCAAAGACGATGATGATGGCCTTGGCGGTGGAAGGCAGGTTCTTGAGTTCATCGGAATCAGCGCCCTTGCACAGCGTGACCTGGCCGGCATCGACGGCTTCCTTCGTAGAAGCCGCCAATTCCCGGATGAACGCAGGGATGTTCTTGCCCGCGAGTTCGCTGGGATCCAGGACGCCCCAGTAATACGGGGCCGTGGCCATATCCGCAGGCGGCGTGACCTCGATCACGTCGATCTGGTCCGGGAACACGAACCGACCGTCGGTGTCCTCGACCGTCCAGCCGGAGACCGTGCCATAGGTGGGTTCCTGGGTGATCTTCATCGACCCGGAATTGGATCCGGCCGTGAAGGACACGTTGGCGAAGCGGTATCCGAAGCCCTCGTGCTTGTCGACAGTGACGACCAGGACGCCTTCATTCTCCTCGTCCATCTCGCAGTGGACCCAGGGCTGGTCGGCGGTCACGTTGACCGTCATGTTGGCCTTGAAGCCATAACGCATCGTCGTGCCGGCGCTGGCCACGGTCACATCCTCCATCTTCATGCCGTCGAAGATCTCACCGAACTGGTGGACCGTGACGTAGGTCTTTTCGGAACCGGCCTGGATGGTGAGGCGGGAATAACGGCTCTGGGGGCTCGGATTCAGCTCGGAAACCGTCACCGTGATGGTGTTTCCGTTGACGGACGTCTGAACCCACGGCCGCTCCGAAGTCACGGAAACGGTCCCGTCGGCCTCGACCACGATGGTACCCTCACCTCCTTCGACGCCGAAGACGACGTTGGACGAGACGACCTTGAGCGCCGGCTTCTTGACCTCTACCGGCTGCTCTCGCCGGCAGGCGGAAAGCAGCAGCAGGGCGGACAGGGCCGCAAAGATAAGATAGATATACTTTTTCATGGCTCGTCGTTATTTCTTGACAATTTTCGTAAGGTACCGCAGGTAGCCGCTGCCCGAATAGAAGGACCACTCACCGGTTTCCATCCGGCCGACACGGCTTCCCGCATTCGTGAACTGGTACATGATGAAGCCCGTGCACTCGTAGGACCAGAGGCCGTTGTCCTTGAAATGGACCGTGAACGGATCGGAATCGATTTCCCAGAGGCCGATCATACCCTTGTCCGCATCATAGTTGACCTTTCCGGCCGGCGTGTTGTTCAGGGAGAGCTGGTAGTAATACCCCGGGCTCGTACCCACCACCTGGGACAGAATGCTGATCGTACCCGTCGAGCGGTCGTACGTACCAACCACGTCATGGTCATGGACCATGCCCGAGATCCAATAGGTCTTGTTGCGGACGTTCTCGGAGACGGTGATGTCGAACGTACTGACTTTCTTGTTGTTGTAGTCCGCGGCCGTCTTGTAGTAATACAGCGTGTATTCGCCCGGGAAACTGTCATACGGTTGCCAGTAGTCCGGCAGTTTGCCCTGCAGGACGTCACTGCCAAAGGAGAAGGTCTTGTTTTGGAAGTTCCAGGCGAGTTCGTCGAACTCGACACCGCCCAGGGTCACCGGATTGTAGAACTTGATGCCATCGGGGATGTACGCGAAAGCGACAGTCTTCGTTTCCTCGGCCTGGAAGTTTTCTCCCGCGCCGGAACCCAGATTCATTTCAATCTGACGATTGTTCAGATTCACGAAGAACTGGGCGTCCTTGCCGGCGAACTTGCCTTCAAACGTGCTGACACCGAAGGTCTCGACCATCTGGGCCGTCTTGGAGGCGAACTCTTCCGGCGACGTCGACGCAGGCAGCGGATACATCTTGTAATAGTTGCCGGAGCGCTTGCCGCGGAGGACGATCTCGTCCGCAGAATAGCTCAGGATCTTGAAGCCGATGTCTCCCTGATGCGCCTTGTAATACTTGTCGCCCTTCAGGCCGTAGATGTTTCCGGCGGAACCGGCCGGCGTGGCGAAATAATACAGGTTGTAGTTGAAGGAATCGAAGGCCAGGATGGGGCCGTCATCGGTCAGCATGCTGTACAGGGAAGTGCTGGAGCCCTCGAACAGTTCCGTCCACGCGGTCACTTCCGTATCGGTGAAGACCAGCGTGTAGACGAAGCCGCCGATCTGCTGGGTATTGCGGCTCTCGCCCGGGCCGTTGGGATAATAGTACATCACCCAGCCGTTGGGCGCATCCACCAGCAGTTTCTGCACCTCGCCCAGATACTTGGCGATACGGGCGGAGGCGGAATCCTCGAAGATCCGCGCCTCATCCTTCACGCAGGACGGCAGCGTCGCCAAAACCAGGGCGAGGGCCATCAGATATGTGAAAAATCTTTTCATACGGATTGCTTCTTAAGGGTTAGTTGATTTCCAGGGAAGTAAGGTCCACCTTTCCCTCGATCACGTCTTTCTGCCGGCGCAGGACGGCGTCCCGCAGTTCGTCGATCTCGACGTCGAAGTTGTCCTTGAAGTATTTCCGGACCAGGTCGATCTTGGCCAGGATCCGCTCCCGGCCGGGGAACGTATCTCCGACTTTCAAATCCGGGAAAGAAGTGTGGAACTCGTTGTAATGATCCTTGTTCTTGGTCTCGTCGAAATCGTCTTCCGTGACCGCGCGGCCCGCATCGGCGAGCCATTCCGCGAGCTGTTCCGCGGTATTGGTCACATAGAGGGACAGCACCTCGGCGAAGTCCTCCCGGTCACTGTCCTGGGAGTACGTGGAGAGGAATCCCCGCTGACGGTAGTAGGTGTTGTAACCGGAAGTGCTCCAGTCACCGGCCACGTAGCTCGTCGGGGTGACCTGCTCGAATTCGGGCGTGTAGTTCTTCGTCTGGTTCAGGATGTGGGTGAACTCGTGGTGGATGGTCTTCAAATAGAAATGGTTCAGGTTGGCGGCGGAATTGACATACTTCGGGAGGTAGTTCAGGCCGGCCAGGAAGATCTTCCGGCCGCCCTCGGCCGTACCGAGGATGTAGGTGCCGTTGTTCTTGTATTCCCATTCTCCGGTGTAGAAGAACATCTTGGGGAAGTAGCGCCGCGTGAAGTCGACGCCGGCCACCTCGTCGTAGGTCTCGATGCACACGTACTTGACGATGTGGGCCATCATGATCGAGTACTCGAGGGCCGGGGCGATGGTGTAGTAGCTGAAGTCGGACTCGTTCATCTCGTAACGGTACTTGACCTGGATGTTGTACGGATGGACGTAGTTGGCGTCGAGCCACTTGTCAAAATCATTCTTGGTCTGGGCGTCCACGGTGATGACGCTCTCGGGCGACAGCGTCTCCTTCCGGCAGGAAGCAAGCGCGACGGCCATCCCGAGGCAGACAAATGTCAAAGCGATATATCTTTTCATGGTCGGATGCCTTTATTGGTTTTTTCTGGGATTCGGCTGGAGACCGGCGTCGATACACCGGACCGGGACCTGGATGGCCCGGCGGGGATCGTCGACCTTCAAGCTGTCCGTGGCGACGGCGAGCTGGCCGTTGCCGTTGACGGCGCGGCGGTAGATCTCGATGCCGTAGCGCTTGATGTCGAACCAGCGGAGGCCTTCGCCCCAGTTCTCGGTGCGACGGCAGTTGAGCACGAGCTGCAGCATGCTTTCCTGGGTGGATCCTTCCGCGTCGATGGCAAATGCCGGATGCAGATGCTTCTTGGCGGTGGGTTCGTCCCACTTGTAATACTTCATCCGATTGTAGAAGTCCGTCACGGATTCCGGAGTCATCTCGATCCTGGAAGAATAGTAGTTGTTGCTCCACAGGTTGAGGTCCTCCATCGCCTTGTCATACTGCTTGAGCATGATGTAGGCTTCGGCGCGGACCAGCAGGGTCTCATCCACCTTCAGCGGAGCATAGACGGTATGGGCATAACCGGTACCGGCCACGGGGTTCGTGATTTCGAACTCGTAGCTGACCTTCCAGAGGATGGTATAACTCAGGGCCGAGACATTGTACGTATGGGTCCTCCAACGGAGGTCGGAAGCGGCCATCGCCGTCGTCGGATCTCCCTTCCAGGGCATCGGGGCGAGCAGCCCTTCCGTCTGGTTGATCAGGGAAGTGTAGGCATAATACTTGGACGAGCCGGAGGAATTGGCGAAGTAAGTGCCGATGTTGGAATAACCGGTATTGATGAGCAGGTTGCACTTGTTGCTGCTGCTGTTGTAAGCGCGGCGCGCATCCCCGATCGTCGAATAGTTGTTCTGCAGCTCGTTGTAGTCGCGCATCATGGTCTGCGGCTCGACGCCGAGGCAGAGGTCCGCGTATGCGACCGCCTTCTCCCACTTCTCATAGAACAGGTAGAAACGGGCCGCGAAGGCGTAGGACGCCTGGCGGGTGAAGTGATACTTGGGAGCCGCATATTCATCCCGGACATAAGGCATGCCTTCCTCGATGTCCTGCTCGATCCGCTCGTACACCTCCTTGACGTTTCCGCGCTCATAGGCGGGATTCAGGCCCCGCTCCGGCGCATCCATATACGGGATGCCCAGGTCGGTGTCGCTCGTCTGGGAGTTGTAGTTGAGGCAGAAGAGGTTCACGAGCACGAAGTGCGCATAGGCGCGGCACATCAGCGCTTCGCCGTAGGACGCTCCCAGGCTCTGGCTGGCCTGGGGACCGCCCAGTTCCTCGATGGCCTCGAGTGCCTGGTTGGCGCACGCGATGACGCCGAACAGGTCCTCCCAAACATTCTGGGGAGCGGAGTTGTTGGTATAGGTGATATCTTTCCAATTCCACAGTTCGTGGAAGAACTCGCCCGGAGAGCCGGTGACGACTTCGGCGTTGTTGTCCATGTCGTCGGCGATGAAATTGGTGATCATCGTGTAGTTGTGCCGGGAATAAGCCGACACCAGCAAGGCGGCGACCTTCTCCTCCGTATCGATCTCGGTACGGTTGTCCGGCATCTGGTCCAGATACTTGTCGCAGGAGACCATCCCGGCCAGGGTCGCAAAAGCCAACAGGTAATATCTCATTTTCATAAGTCAGCTCGTTTAATTATTCCACAATGCACACGGCGACGCGGTTGGACTCGGGAGAAGCCGAGGCATCCCGGTCGGCGCCGAGGGATTCGATGGAGATCCGGCTGGCGGCGATTCCGCCGGACTGCAGCATCGAAGCGACAGCCTGGGCGCGCTCGCGGGCGAGCCGGTCGTTGATTTCGCTTGTACCGGTACCGCTGTCGGCGAAGCCCTTGATGACGATCTTCGCCTTGGGGTTGTCGGTGAGGAGCTGGCAGATCCGGCCGAGCTTGAAGGCCTCTTCCGGACGGAGCTCGGACTTTCCGAGCAGGAAGAACAGGTCATCCGAATAGATGTCCTTGAGCGTGGACGCGGGCACTTCCTTGACCACTTCCTTGACGACTTCCTTCTCGACGACCTTTTCGACCACCTTCTCGACGATCTTTTCCTGGACCTGAGGCGCAGGGACATAGGTGGTGACCGCAGCCGGCCTCTTGGCCGGAGCGCCGCCGAAGCCCACCTTCAGGGTGAGGGTGAACTGCTTCGGGACCGGGACGGCCACACCGCCCGTGTTGAAGAATTCAGGATCCTGGCCGTTCAGCTTCTTGTCGGCGTACAGGAGGCAGAGGTTCGTCGCCTGCAGCTTGAGGGAGAGGGAGCCCAGATAGATGGCCTCCGCCCACTTCTTCGGGAAGTCGTAGCTGAGGGAGACTTCCTTGAGGCGGACGAAATCACCCCGGGCGATCCGCTCGGTGGAATAGTTGTAGGCGTTGTAGGCGAGGCTGAGCGAGGTGTAGGTATTGCTCTGCATCCGGCTGGCGATGGTCGGGATCGTGGTATAAGCCTCGTCGCCCGGGACCACCCAGCGGTTGGCGAATTCCTTCGGCGTGGAGGTCAGGTCGGAATACCGGTACTTGAACACCGGGTCCAGCCGGACCACGTTGCCGAACGAGCCCGTGATGAAGACATTCAGGCGCAGGCCCTTCCACTCGAACGTGTTGCCGATGGAACCGACGCCGGTCGGATCGGCCGTACCGGAATACTCCAGGAAGTTGAGGGCGTCGCTGCCGCTGGTGGTGGACAGCTGGAAGTTGATGCCCGTAATGGTCTCCTTGCCGTCGGTGTTGATGAACTTCGGAAGGCCTTCCTCGTTCAGGCCGGCGAACGGGATGGAGAAGACGGAGTGGTTCGCATAGCCTTCCATCGCGAAGCCGCTGCCCTTCACCAGGTCGATGACGCGCTTGGTGCTGTACAGCGAGGTGACCTTGTTGTGGGAGTGCGACCAGATGAAGTTGGTCGTCCACTTGAAGTCGCGGGTCCGGACGTTGACCGTGGACAGGGACAGTTCGTAACCGCCGGAGGTCATGCTCGCGACGTTGCCATACTTGGAAACCTCACCACCCAGGCCCATCGTATTGATGATACCGATCAGGTCGAAGTTGTTACGCTTGTACCAGTCACCGGTGAAGTTGACCCGGTTGTCGAAGAAACCCAGTTCCGTGCCGATGTTCAGCTCGTGCTTCTTCTCGAAGGTGAGATCCGGGTTCGCGAGGCTGGAGATGTCGAGAGCCGTCTCATTGTCGCCGGTACCGGGACGCCAGTGGTTGGCCGCCCGGATGACGACGGCGGAGTTGGTGACCCAGGACGGGCCGCTTTCACCGGTCAGGGAGTAGGAAGCCTTGAGGACGGCGTGGGAAAGGTACGGCTGCAGGGAGCGCATCCAGGGCTCGTCGGAGATGTTCCAACGGCCGGACACGTTCCAGGTCGGGAGCCAGCGGGCGGTCCGGGACTTGCCCAGGCGGTTGGAGCCTTCATAACGGATGGTGCCCGTCAGGCTGTACCGGTTCATCAGGGAATAGGTGCCCGTACCGAAGAAAGCGGCGCGGCGCTCGTGCGTGTTGGACAGCGTGAAGTATTCGGAGCCGTCCTCTTCGCCCTTCTTGAAGATGCGATAGTCGTAGATGGGAAGTTCGCCCATCGCGTACTGCATACCCCAGCCGCGGTACCAGGTCTCCTGACGGTCGTTGCTGTTGACCTCCATACCGGCGTAGGCGTTCACCTGGTGGTTGCGGCCGAAACTGTGGTTGTAGGTGGCCGATGCACGGAAGTCCCAGCCGGTCATCTTGTTGTCCGTCCGCTGGTGGATACCGCCGTACGGGAGGACGGTGATCGGGTCGGCGTACTGGACGGACGGATCCTCATAGAGGTAGGAGTTGTTGTTCATGATCGTGGTCGTCTGCATCGCGCGGTATGCGAGCGCCTGGTTGGAGTCGTCCAGGATATAATGCTGGCGGGACGTCTGCGCGAACTTGCTGGCGAGCAGGGCGGAGAGTTCCAGGTCGCGGAACACTTTCCACTTGAGTTCGCCCTGGAAACGCACGTTGGTCACATCCAGGTCCAGATAGTTCCGGTCCAGTTCGTGGATGATGTTGAACGGCGCGTAGTTCCGGGTGTAATATTCGTTCGGATCCAGCGTCCTGGACGTGTTGAGGGCGTAGGAATACGGGTTGATATCGAACGCGCGGTTCACTTCACCGCTCACCACGTTCGTCGACGAACCCAGGGTTCCCGGAGCGCGCTGATGACGGTAGGAGGCGTTGCCGATCATGTTGAAAGAGAGCGAACGGCTGATCTTGTACGTGCCGTTGATGTTCGCCGTATAGCGGCGGACAGCGCTCTGGAGCGTCCAGCCCGGGTCGTCCATCACGGACAGGGAGGCGTAATAGTTGCCGCTGTCGGTACCACCGGACATGGAGATCGAGTGGTTGTGCTGGATGCTGTTCGTGAACAGCAGGTCGAACCAGTCGGTGTTGCGGAACTCGGCGTCCCGCAGGTAGGCCGCCTTCGCTTCCAGGGTATTCGGCAGGGCGAACTGCTGGGTGACGGGATCGTACTCGCTCAGGAGCTGGTACATCTTTCCGTAGATACCGCTGTTCTCGGCATTGGCGACGTTCGCGTAGTTCAGCCAGCCTTTCTGCTCCAGTTCCTGGTATACGGACATCTGGTCCTGGGAATTCATGATATTGAAGGTGCTGTAGAGCGGCTTCATACGGAATGTGTACTCACCCGTATAGGTCATCGAGCTGTGCCCCGCACGACCTTTCTTGGTCGTGACGACGATAACGCCCGCCATGGCGCGCGCACCGTAGATGGAAGTCGCGGAACCGTCCTTCAGGATTTCGAAGCTCTCGATATCGTCGGAGTTCAAGCCGGCGATCGCGGAGGAGATCAGGGTGTTGGCATCACCGGAGCTCAGGTCCTCGGCATCCACTTCAATGACGTCTTCCATGATGACGCCATCCACGACCCACAGCGGCTTGGAGGAGCCGTAGATGGAGGTGGAACCACGGACGCGGATCTTCGGGGCGGTACCGAACGTACCGGAGACGTTCTGCACGGAGACACCGGCCACACGTCCTTCCAGGGAACGGGAGATATCGGCGATACCGTTCAGTTTCGCCTCGTCGGCGTCCACCTTGACGGAGGATCCGGAGAAAATGCGGCGGTCCACCGAGGTCATACCGGTGACGACCGCCTGTTCCAGCACCTCGGCGTCCGACTCCAGGGCGACGCGGACATTGTCCCGGGCGGGAACGGTCGCATCGCGGTAACCCATGAAGGAGACCACGAGATTCTGCGCGCTTTGCGGCACTTTGTCGAGGACAAAGTTACCGTCCAGGTCTGTGAGGGTGCCGATCTTGGTCTGTCCTTCCACCGTCACGAACGCGCCGACGATCGGTTCTCCGTCTTCCGCGGAGACGACCGAGCCCCGGAGTGTCCGTGTCTGCGCAGAAGCAGTGGCCATTCCAAGAAGGAGGGAACCAACACAGAGCAGATAGGTTAACAGCTTGGTTCTCATTAGATTAGATCAGAGTTTGGTGAATATTGTTAGTTTTAGGTATTCTTAAGTTGCTAATATATAATAAAAATTTTTATTTTACAAATAAACTCTCAAAAAATATTAAGAATATTCACTTTCCGAATAACTTCTTTTGATAATAAAAACCAATCGGGAGAGCTTCCGCCCTCCCGATCAGTAAGGATATGAACCGGATCTTTTACAAACTGTAATCAATCCTTCCCCAGAAGATTCCGTAGCAGCCGTCCTGCACGATGGGCGTCGGAACGCCGTCCACATTGGGCAGATACACCATTTCTTCCAGGAAAGTGTGCGAATGGCCGCCCACGATGAGGTCGAGGTTCCGGGTCTTGGAGCACAGGATCGGGTCCGTGATGTCGCCGGGGGTGTGCTCCTCGTAACCGATGTGCGTCAAGGCGATCACGAGGTCGCAGCCCTCGTCGACCTTCAGGAGGTCCGCGTACTTCTGCACGGTCTCCACCATCGGGAATTCAGGGACGCGCTCGGCGATGTCGCCGGCGACCATCGACTTGAGGTCGCACAGGACGCCGATCACGCCGATCTTCAGGCCGGCCTTCTCGACGATGACATACGGCTTGATGTACTTCCCCGCCTCGAAGGGCGAGAAGTCGTAGTTGCACACGACGACCGGCATCTCCAGCGAGGAAAGCCGACGGCCGAGGTCCTCGAGGCCGTTGTCGAACTCGTGGTTGCCGAGGGTGACCACGTCGTACTTCATCGCATTGAGCGCCTGGACCTCCAGGTTGCCGCCCATCTCGGTGAAGTAGGTCGTTCCCTGGCTGAAGTCGCCCGCGTGCAGCAGGAGCACGTTCTCCGGGCCTTCCGCCACGCGGACGCTGTCCAGGTAGGCGGCCCGTTCGATGATGCCGCCCATGCCGGGATACTCCTCGTCCCGCACCGGCTCGAAATGGCTGTGCGTATCGTTCGTATGCAGGATGACCAGATGGGACTTCGGCTCCGCATTCCGGGCATTCCAGAAATAGCCCACGCCCGCGGCCAGGGCCACGGAGAGGCAGATGAAGAGGATTCTTGCTGTCTTGTCCATACCTTAGTCCTCCATGACGACGCGTCCGTCTTTCTGATAGTCGATGATCTCGCCGGCAGCCTCCTTGGCGCGGATGAAGTCCAGCATCACGTCCTTCATCAGCACCGGGGTGAGCTTCACGTCCTCGGCCCGGGCGCCGACGGCGATGCCGTCCCCGCCGGACAGGAGGAAGTCGATCGTGGCCACGTTGTAGAGGCGCTTCGGGTCGATGGGCGCGCCATCCACCTCGGCCTCCACGAGCTCGTGGGCCTTGACCTTCACGCGGCAGCCGCTGACGGCCTGGAAGGCAGGCGTTTTCGCGAGCTGCTCGAGCAGGCGGGTGAGTTCACTCCCCCGCAGCTTCGCCAGGCACATGTAGTTCTTGAACGGGAACATGGACTCGATGTCGTCCAGGGTGACGGCCCCTTCCGGCATCGGGATGCGGATGCCGCCGTAGTTGGTCAGGGCGAACTCCACCGGCACCTGGAAGTAGTCGGCCGCCTTCGCGCGGAGGGCGTCCGCGACGAGGTTGCCGATCGGGAGGTCGCACTCGGTCCGGGGATTGTCCATGAACCGGGCGTTGTGGCCCACCACTTCCTTGAGGTGCGCCATCCGGGGCTGGACCTCCATGAGCATCGCGGCCACTTCCGGGGTCGCCCCCTCCGTGAAATGCCGCCCGTTCGGGGCGATATAATCGTCCTCGAACGCGCCCAGGGCCGTGTCCACGTTCTCGGCGTTCACCGGGACCACGCCGGTCCGGCTGCCGTCCATCGCGACGCGCTTCCACTCCATCCGCGGCCCCTGCTGGGCGCAGGAGACCGCGGCGAGGAGACAAAGCGCTGCTACTTTTGCTTTAACCATTTCCAAAGGTCTTTAAAGGTAGATTTCTTGCCGTACATCAGGATGCCCACCTTGTAGATCTTCGCGGACGCCCAGGCGCAGACGAAGAAGGTCAGGATGAGGAGGCCGATGGACAGGATGAGTTCCCACATCGGGACGCCGAACGGCAGGCGGGCCAGCATCACGATCGGCGAGGTGAAGGGAATCATCGAGCCCCACCAGACGATGCTGCTTTCCGGCGCGCGGAAGGCGTAGAAGGCGATGAAGAAGCCGAGCAGCAGCGGGACCGTCACCGGAATCTGCAGCTGCTGGGTGTCCGCCTCGTTCTCCACGGCCGAGCCGATGGCCGCGAACAGCGACGCATACAGCAGGTAGCCGAACAGGAAGAACAGCAGGAAGGAGACGATGAGCTGCGTGTAGTTCAGGGAGCCGAGCGTGCCCAGGACGGCCTCCATGCCGGTCGGGCCTTCGGCCACGGCGGCGGTGTCGGTCATCGCCTGCAGGCTCTCCAGGTCGATGGTGCTGCCCATGCCGCCCATGTTGGACATCTGCTGCACCTGCTCCATCTTGGAGGAGTCCATGCCGCCCGTGATCTTGTCCATGCCGACGATGCCGCCCAGGATGCCGATGATCACCCCCGTGAGGACGATCCACAGCAGGAACTGCGTCAGGGCCACGAGGGCGACGCCGATGATCTTGCCGAACATCAGTTCGGTGGACTTCACGGAGGAGACGAGCACCTCCACCACGCGGCTGGTCTTCTCCTCGATGACGCTGGACATGACCATGCCGCTGAACAGGGCGATGAACATGTACAGGGCCATCGCGAGGACCATCGAAACGATCATGTAGACCTCGCTCTGGGAGATGGTCTCCTTGCCCTCCTCGTCCACGGTGTAGGACGTCAGATGGACGTTGGAATGGACGTCTTCCATGATCTGCTCCAGGCCGGGAATGTCATAGGAGTCGATGCGGTAGGCCTCCACGGCGTCGTTGATGCGGTGCTCGATGGCCTCGGCCGTCTCCATGCCCATGGGCTTGTCGGCGTAGGTGGTCGCCGTCACGGACTTGGTGGCGCTGTCCAGCGGAGAGATGTACAGGAGGACGTCCGCGTCATAGTCGCCCAGCCGGTTCTTGACCGCCTCGGGATCCGTCTCGGAAAGCTGCGTGAAGGTGATCAGCTTGGTGTTCTCGAGCTTCTCCATCACGATGCCGGAGTTGTCGATGACGGCGATGCGCTTGGAATCGCCCTCCGCCTTGAGCATCACGAAGAGCATCACGGCGTACATGCCGGCGAACAGGAGCGGAACGCCGAAGGTGGTGAGCAGGAAGGACTTCTTCTTGACCTTGTTCAGGTATTCCCGCTGGATGATGATGCCTAATTTCTTGAGATTCATACTATTTGCCCTCCCCTTCCGTTTCAGTTACGAGTTTGATGAAAATGTCGTTCATGCGCGGGACGAGCTCGCGGTAGGCGTTGATCCGGATGCCGCCCTCGATGAGTTCGGTCAGGCGGGCCGGCGCCTTCTCGCGGCTGAGGACCTCCTGCTTGCGGGCGAAATCCTCCGTGTACTCGATCTCGACGTTGTCCTCGCCGAAGCGGTGGCGGATGTCGTCCGTCCCGCCGGTGACGACCAGCCGGGCCTTGTTGATGAGGGCGATCTCGTCACAGAGCTCTTCCACCGACTCCATGTTGTGTGTGGAGAGGATGATGGTCGCGCCTTCCTCCTTGAGCCGGAGGATCTCCTTGCGGATAAGGTCCGCATTGACGGGGTCAAAGCCAGAGAAAGGCTCGTCCAGGATCATCAGGGACGGCTTGTGGACCACGGTGGTGATGAACTGTACCTTCTGGGCCATGCCCTTGGAGAGTTCCTCCACCTTCTTGTTCCACCAGTCCTGGATGCCGAAACGGACGAACCAGTCCTTGAGGGCGCGGGCGGCGTCGCGGGAAGACATGCCCCGCAGCTGCGCGAGGTACATCGCCTGGTCGCCGACCTTCATCTTGCGGTACAGTCCGCGTTCCTCGGGCAGATAACCGATGTGGGCGACATCCTCGTCCGTGATGGGACGGCCGTTGAACCAGACCTCGCCGGCGGTGGCCATCGTGATACGGTTGATGATGCGGATGAGCGTGGACTTGCCCGCCCCGTTCGGTCCCAGCAGGCCGAAGATCTTCCCTTCGGGAATGTCGATGGACACGTCGTCCAGCGCTACCTTCGGCCCGAAATGTTTGGTCACGTGTTTGACTTCTATCAGTGCCATATTCGGTTTGTTTTCTGCAAATATAGAAAGAATTTATTGAAATGCAATAATTATTTTCTAAATATTCAAAATTTTTGTTGTTAGTTCGACCAACAAGTCCGCCGGGGTGGCCTCCCCGGCATCGCCGCCTTTCCCCTTGAAGTCATAGTCGTTCAGAAGGGATATGACGCGCATCGCCTGTTTCAGCGAATACTTCTTCACGGCGGCGTCGTATTCCTTGAAGAAATACGGATTCACCCCGAGAACCTTCGCCTTGGCGGCGCTGTCCCCACCCTGTCCCGCCTGGATCAAGGCGTGGTATCGCAGGATGCGGTTGAAGTGCGTGAACAGCATGCTCACGGCCATCGGCATGGCGAACTTGGGGGCATCCCCGACATTCCGGGCCACCTTCACGGCCCGGGCGGCATCCCGGAACGACAGGGCCTTCGTCAATTCGAAGATGCTGAATTGCCGGCTGATGCCCACGTTCTTCTCGATGTCCTCCGGCGTGATGACCTTCACGCCCTCGGGCAGATTCTTCAGAAGCTTCTCGGTCTCGACGGCGATTCTTCCCAGGTCCGTACCGGTCGATTCAACCAGCAGCCGGGCACCTTCCGGGTCGATCTGCAACCCCCGTTCGCCGTAGAAAGAAACAATCCATTTCTCCGTCTCGTAATCCTTCAGCGGCAGGGACTCCACGATGACCCCATGCTTGAGGACGTTCTTGTACAAGGCCTTGCGCTTGTCCACGGACGCCCCGTGCAGCAGAATGACCAGCACGGTGGAATCCTGCGGGTTCTGACAGTAGGGAGCGAGATCCTCGAGGGTCTTCATGACCTGGGCTTCCTTGACGACGACCAGCTGCCGCTCCGCCATCATCGGAAAGCGCAGGGCGGCGGTAGTCACGGTGTCGGCGTCCGCATCGGCCCCGTAGCAGATGATCTCGTTGAAGTCCTTCTCCCAGTCCTGCAGGCAGTTGTCGATGATGGCCTGGCACAGGAGTTCCGGGTAATAGGGTTCCTCCCCCATCAGGAGATACACCGGCTTGAACATGCCGGATCTGACCTCCTCCAGCAGGTTCCGGACCTGGCGGTCCGTCTCGATATAGGATTTACCGGCCACTACTTGAGTTCGAATTCCACGGTACCCTTGACATCCTGCGCGGAAGCGGCGACTAGCGCCCTGAAGACGCCCTTCTCCGCGACCCAGGCGTGCTTGTCCGCATCGAAGAAACTGAGGGCTTCCTTGCCGATGGTAAAGGACACATCGGCCTTCTGTCCGGGTTCCAGCATCACCTTGGCGAAGCCCTTGAGTTCCTTGGCTGGACGGCCTACGGAAGCTTCTACGTCGGAAATATACAGCTGGACGACCTCGGCGCCGGCACATCCGCCGACATTCTTCACGGGAACGGTCACCGTCACGGTGCCGTCCTCCTTCATGGATTTCTTGCTGAGGCGCGGCTCGCCGTATTCGAAAGCGGTATAGCTCAGTCCATGGCCGAACGGGAAGAGGACGCCGCCATGCAAGTCATACCAACGATAACCTACATAGATGCCCTCGGTATATTCCATGTCCAGGACCGGCATTCCGTCGATGGTACCCTCCCGGAGGATACCCGGATACTGCTTCTCCGTCTGGACGGGATTCTTGTCATAGGAAACCGGGAACGTGAACGGCAGATGACCGGAAGGGTTCACGTCGCCGGACAGGACGTCGGCCAGGGAATGGCCGGCCTGGGTGCCCAGGTACCAGTCCTGGACGATGGCGGGGACCTTCTCCACCCACGGCATCGCCACGGCGTTGCCGGAGATGTTCACGACCACGAGCTTATCCGTCACTTCGGCCAGCGCTTCGATGACGGCGTCCTGACCATACGGAAGGCCGTACTGGACCCGGTCCAGTCCCTCGGAATCCTGCTCGTTGGCCTTGTTCAGGCCGCCGATGAAGATGACATAATCAGCCCCTTCCGCGGCCTTTACCGCATCCGCGACAAGGGTGGTGGCGCTGCGGGACTCGCGGAGATCCTGTCCGGTGGATACGCCATTGTACTCGCCGCCGACGTCACCCACATAGCCGCGTTCCCAAATCACCTCGGCTTCCGGATACCGGGCCTTGATGCCGTCCAGCGGGGACACTTCCAGTTTCGCTTTCAGCGAAGAGGAGCCGCCGCCCACCGTCATCATCTTGACGGCATTCTCACCCACCACGAGGATCTTTTTGGGATCCTTCATGGGCAACACACCGCCGTCGTTCTTGAGGAGGACGATGGATTCGGCGCCGATCTTGCGGGCCGCGGCATAGTGTTCCGGCGAGGTCTGGCTTCCGAACGGACGGTTGCGGTCCATCGACGTGCGGAAGATCAGGCGGAGGAGCCGTTTCACGCGGGCATCCAGCTCTTCGGTTCCGATTTCGCCCTTCAGGATGGCCTCCTTGTACGGGGCGGCCAGGTAGTAGCTGTCATAGGCGTTGGTCTTGCCCATCGTCAGGCCGTCGGTCCAGGAGCCGTATTCCAGGTCCACGCCGTGTTTCGCAGTCTGGAGGGTGTTGTGCACGCCGCCCCAGTCGCTGATTACGACGCCGTCGAAACCCCATTCACCGCGGAGGATCTTGTCAAGAAGAACCTCGTTGGAGCACAGGTGCTCGTTGTTGTAAAGGTTGTAAGCTGCCATGACGGACCAGGCGTGTCCCTTCTGGACCGCGGCCTTGAAGGCAGGCAGATAGATTTCATAAAGGGTGCGGTCATCCACGATGGTATTCGCCGTGTGGCGGTTCACCTCGCTGTTGTTCAGCGCATAATGCTTCACGCACACCGCAACGCCGTTGGACTGGACGCCTTCGATGTAAGGGACCACCATCTCGCCGGCGAGATAAGGGTCTTCGCCCATGTACTCGAAGTTACGGCCGTTCAGCGGGAACCGGTAGATGTTCACGCCCGGGCCCAGCAGCACGGTCTTGTTCCGGTAGCGGGCTTCTTCGCCGATGCTCTTGCCGTAAAGGCGGGAAAGATCTCGGTCCCAGGTGGCCGCCAGGCCGCTCAGGGCCGGGAATGCCGTGATGGAGTCGTTCGTCCATCCGGCCTGGTCCCACTCGTCCCAGAGAACCTCCGCACGGATACCGTGGGGGCCGTCGGTGCACCATACCTCCGGAATGCCCAGACGCGGCACGCCCGGAGAACTGAACTTGGACTGCGCATGGACCATCGCGATCTTCTCGTCGAGGGTCATCTTCGAGAAGGCGTCTTCCACCCGCGCCTCCAGCGGCTGGGCGTCATCCAGATAGACGGGGAGGTTCGACTTCTTCTGGGGAGCCTGCCCGCACGCGACAGCGACAAGGGCGAGGCCGAGGAGGAGGGATCTGCAGTTCATTCGGTCAGCGTTTTAATAACTTACAAATATAAACAAAATCTGCGGAAATCGACTTCCGCAGATCCGAATCAGTATGTCGTCAGACAGACGCCCACCGTCCAGGTGGAAAAAGTGGGACCCGGTTCGGGGAAACGCCGGGCGGAGGCGGGCTGGAACTTGCCGTAAACGCCGAAGTGTCCGAAAGAGACCGCCGCCAGGAAATCGTAGCCGAATGGCTGGATCCGGGCTCCCTTGCTTTCCGTGAACTCCCGGAAATCCTTCTTCGTGATATCGAGCCGGACCCGGGGCATGAATGAGTACTGCGCTTCGGCGCCCAGCCGCAGGGTGGCTTTCCCGAAATGGAACTGGAGGGTAGCGGGTACCGTCACCGTCCACTTCGTGACGGATGAACGGTATTTCGCATTCTTTTCCTTGTATTCCTCAGCCAGCGGCGCGACCAGGATGTTGTTATCATCATCCTGCACGAAGAGTAGATCCCGGATCTTGAACCAGTCCAAACCGGCTGCGGCGCCTATATGCACGCTTCCCCACACGAACGGCCGGTAAAACACGTCCAGGGCCTGCAAGTACGCCTGTCCGGAATCCAGTCCCTGGGAACGGAAGTCTTCCGACCGGACCAAATGGGCCCCGTATCCGATTTCCGGCACGAGCCGGATTCCGAACCGGTCGAACTTCACGCCGCCTTTCCTGGCCTTGACCTCCATTTTCTCAATCTCGGACAACCGGTTCCGGTTGGCCTGATTCTGGGCGAAGGCCGCGGACGCAACCAGCGTCAAGGCCGCCCAAAGGATGATTCTCAAGTTTTTCATCTTCCATTCTTGTCAAGTTCGACATAAGGCATACGGGCGACGGTGGAGAAGCCGGCCGGAAGGATTTCCCGGACGCGGACCAGCTGATGGTCCTCTTCCTTGGCCAAGGACAGGATCTCTCCCAGCAGGTCATTCTTTTCGGGATAGGCCTCGATGCTGTACTTTCCCAGGCCGGCCAGCCAGGCGGCATACTTGACGGCGTCCAGCAAGGTGCCTTTTTCATCGGCGAGACCGTTCTTCAGGGCATCTCCACCGGACCAGACGCGCCCCTGCGCAACGGCCTCGACGGCGTCACGGTCCATGCCGCGGCCGTCGGACACCACCCGGACGAAATCGTCGTAGATGCCGTCGATGTCCTCCTGATACCGGGCCAGTTCCTTTTCGTCAAGCGGACGCATGCCGGAGCCCATGTCGCTGTGTTCGTGCGTCCCGACGGTATAAGGATGGATGTGCAGTTTGCTGCTCAGCGCCTCCCCATACGAGATGACCTGCCCGAACACGCCGATGGAGCCGGTCAGGGTGGCATTGTCCACGAAGATCCGGTCCGTCCCCGCGGAAATCAAGTATCCGCCCGAGGCGGCATAGTCCCCATAACTGGCGATGACGGGCTTGTCCTTCCGGAGCGATTCGATCTCGCGGCGGATCATGTCAGCGGCCACGACTTCTCCGCCGGGAGAATTGACCCGGAAGACCACGGCCTTGACAGAGGAATCGGCCCGGACCTTCGCGACTTCCCGGGCGAACTTCTCCCCGGCGATCCCGCTTCCCGAACGGACGATCTCCCCTTCGGCATACAGGACGGCGACCTTCTTGGAACCGCTCTGCTTCAACGACTCGACATATTCGGACATGGATACTTTCTTCAGGTCGTCCGGGTCGGCCTTGCCGAAGAGGTGGCACAGGTATTCCTCCATCTCGTCCCGGTATTTCAGACCGTCCACCAGTCCCTTTTCCAGCCAGTCACGGGAAGTCGAAAGCTGGAGGGATGTAATCCAGGCGCGGAGTGTATCGGCGGCGATTCCGCGGGAGGAGGCCATCTCCTCCACCATCGGCTCCCAGATGGACCCGAGAAGCGCCTGATACTGCTGCCGGTTCTCCTCACTCATCTCGCTGCGGACATACGGCTCGCCGGCCGACTTGTAGCTCCCGTGCCGGATCAGCTGGATCCTGACGCCCAGGGAATCCAGCAAGTCCTTGTAATACAGCTGGGTGGATGACGGGCCGAACAAGGTCCCGCTGGACCCGGGATGCATGAAGACACGGTCTCCCACGGACCCCAGGTAATAGGAACCCGTATCGAACGAGATGCCGTAGCAGACAACCGGTTTCCCTTTTGCGGCGAAACGCGCCAGGCTCTGACGCAGTTCCTCCCGCGCGGCCATCCCGGCAGATATCATATCGGGCCGGAAGAAAACCATCGCGATGTCGTTGTCTTCCGCCGCCTTTTCAAGGGCACGCTCCACGGAGAGGAGGGATAAGGAAGAGCTCATCGACAGGCCGCCCAGCAGGGAGAACTTGAAACTGCTACCGCTCCGTTCGCTCAGATTGTCCCCGGCGTCGAAATAAAGGATTTTCCCTTTCAGGAAGCCCTGTGCCCCCAACGGTGCGCAGAGCAACAGGGCAAGCAGGAGGCAAGCACATGATTTTTTCATAGTCATTCCACGAAAAAAGGCGGCCGCTAGGCCGCCGATAAGGTTGTCAAAGGATTATTTGTCGAACCGTTTCTCCTTGGCGCGGACAATCTTTTCCTTCATCGCGTCAGCCGCTTCGGTAACGGCCTCCTCGAAGGAGTGGGCGTGGCGCTCGATCACGAGGTCATCACCCGGGAAGCGGGTTTGGAGCCGGACACACTTGTTTTCGGGTTCCGGGGAGAGGGAGAGGGTGACATCGATGTCGCCGAGGTTGTCGAAGAACTTCTCCACCTTGCCGACTTTCTTCTCCACAAAATCGAGCAGCTTCTGGTCTGCATCGAATTTCAGGGACTTCACATTAATCATTTGAGCCTCCGTTTTTTGCCCTGGGATGGGCGTTGTTATACACTTTCTTCAGCCGGTCGACGGAGGCGTGCGTGTAAACCTGCGTGGCGGCGAGGGACGCGTGTCCGAGCATCTCCTTGATGGAGTTCAGGTCGGCGCCGTCGTCCAGGAGGGCCGTGGCGACCGTATGCCTGAGCACGTGGGGGGATTTCCTCCCGGTGATGCCGTACCCGTCGAGTTCCTCTTTCACCGTCCGGTCCACGTAAGCGGGGTACAGGGGCCTGCCCTTTTCCGTCACGAGAAGCGGACTGTCCGCGGGGCTTGCAGCCCCTCTCATCGACTCAACTGCTTTCAAATATAAGCAAATTTCGTGACAAAGTGAAGGCACCACCGGAATTTCTCGCATTTTATCGCCTTTTCCGATGACCCGCAACACCTGCCGGGCCGCGTCGAACGAGCCCGTCTTCAGGCCGATGAGCTCCGCCCGCCGGACCCCCGTCCCGAAAAGCAGGCTGATGATGAGCCGCCGCAGCCGGGCGCGGTAGATTGCCACCGCCGTCTTGTCCGAAGGGGCCGGACCATAGCTGAGCAGGATCTCCAGCTCGTCTTCCCCCGCCCAATGCTCCGTGGCGGCAAAGTATTCATCCATCGACTTTTCCTGATAGTACTCCGGCAGCCGCTTCTCCATCTTGGGCCGCTTGACTCCCCTCGCGGGATTGGATTTCAGCACCCCTTTCTGCATCAGGAACCGACAGTATCCGCTCAGCACCGACATGTGCTGGTGCACCGTCCGCGGCTTCATCCCCCGGTTGATGCAGTCCGCTTCGTACCGGCGCAGCATGGACGGTACCAGCGATTCCACCACTTTCCCCTCACTGAACCGGGCGAAATCATCCAGGACATCCCGGTAGATGGCCTGTGTCCGCGGCGAATACCGCCGGATGTCCCGGATATATGCAAGGTAAGCGTCGATCATGACGTACGGAATCACTTCACGGGCTTCAGCCCCAGTTCCGCGGCCTTTTCCCGCATGAGAGCATCGGCAGCCTCGAAAGTATTGGGGATGATGCCGTCCAGGATGGCGTTCTTGACGGTTTCCTTGATCTGGCCGATGAGGTTGCAGGGCTCGATGCCGAAGACTTCCATGACGTAGTCGCCGGTGATGGGATTCTTCCAGTTGCGGATGGCGTCTTTCTCCTCCACCTCCACGAGTTTCTCCTTCACCAGTTCGAAATTGCGGTGCAGGCGGGCGACCTTGGCGGGGTTCTTCGACGTAATATCGGCATGGCAGAGGACCATCAGGTCGTCGATGTCGTCGCCGGCGTCGAAGAGCAGGCGCCGTACGGCGGAATCCGTCACCCCGTCGTCCACGAGGGCGATGGGGCGGAGATGCAGGCCGACGAGTTTCTGCACATACTTCATCTTCTCGTTCAGGGGCATCTTGAGTCCCTGGAAGATTTTCGGAACCATCCGGGCGCCGATGACTTCGTGCCCATGGAATGTCCAGCCCTGCCCCGGCGCATAGCGCTTGGAGGCCGGCTTTCCGATGTCGTGCAGGAGGGCGGCCCAGCGGAGCCAGAGGTTGGGCTCCCCTTCCTCGCTTTCAGCCACATTGTCCAGCACCTGCAGCGTGTGGGAGAAATTCTCCTTATGTCCCTTTCCGTCAACGGTTTCGACCCCTTTGAGCTGCACCAGCTGCGGGAGAAACTGCTCCAGCAGGCCGGTATCGTCCATCAGGCGGAAGGCCATCGAAGGTTTCTTCGTCAGAAGCATCTTGTTCACTTCCTCGACAATGCGCTCTGACGACAGGATGGACAGGCGGTCCTTCATGGCACGCATCGCGGCCAGCGACTCCGGAACGATGGTGAAAGCGTGTTCAGGGGTGGACAGCTGCGCCGCAAAACGGATGGCGCGGAGCATCCGCAACGGATCGTCGCTATAGGTCTGCTCGGGTTGCAAAGGGGTCCGGATGATGCCGGCGGCGAGATCGCGGATGCCGCCGAACGGGTCCACGAGCGCGCCGTAATCCGCCTTGTTCAGGCTGAAGGCCATCGCATTGATGGTAAAATCCCTCCGCAGCTGGTCCTCTTCCAAGGTACCGTCCTCCACGATGGGCTTCCGGGAGTCCCGGTTGTAAGACTCCTTGCGAGCGCCCACGAACTCCACTTCGATGCCTTTGTAATGCAACATCGCGGTTCCGAAATTCTTGAACACGCTTACGTTGGTATGGACCCTTGCCGCCACGGCTTCCGCCAGGGCGATCCCGCTCCCCTCCACCACGATGTCGATGTCCGTGTTGGGCCGGCCCAGGAAGCAATCCCGGACATAACCGCCGATGACGAAGGCGCGTACCCCGAGGTCCGCCGCCACGTTCGACACCAGGGAAAAAACCGGTGCGTCCAGATATCCTTCCGTTATCGTCGGCATAACATATCCTCCCAGAGCGGAGCCTTTTCCACGAAGACGAAACCGTCCGTCGCCCGCTCGAACATAAAAGTCTTCAACCCATTGGTAATCACGATGTACCGGACATCCAGCGCGTTGTTGTACCGGATGGCCTGGTCCACCACTTCCTGTGTCAACTCCACCTCCGGCCGCTTGCATTCGGCGACCAGGAGCGGATGCGCCTGCCGGTCATAGACGACGAGGTCCGCCCGGTAATCCAGGCCGTTCCACCGCAGCGCCACTTCGCTCATCATCATGTGCTCGGGAACCTTCATCCCTTCGTGCAGCACGGAGATGAACCACTGCCTGACCTCCTCCTCGGGGGTCAGCCGGACGCTCTTTTTCCGGAGCGGGTCCCAGACCATATCGCTGTGAATCGGCATGCGCTGCAAAGATAACGATTATTTGTGCGCTTTACGCATCGCCTTCCGGATGACCGGAAGGACCAAGTCCACGTACCGCTGCATGCCCAGGTCCGTCAGATGGATCGTGTCGGCCGTGGACTCTCCGTCGGGCTCGGTCATTTTCGCGGCGGGAATGTAGTAAATCTGCTTCTCCCCCTGCTTCTTCAGGCGCTCGAAGAGGGCCTTCTGCTCGAAGTTCTTGTCCTCCACTTCCTTCCGGATGGCGCTGTCGAACAGCGTATGCGGGAAGATTACGTCCTCGATGAAAATCACCGGGACATCCGGATGGGCATCGCGAAGGATGCGGAAGAACTCCTCGCCGTGTTCCTTGATCATCGGGGCGTAGGCATTGGGCGCGTAATCCAGCACATACACAGCCGGATCGGGCACGGAGGCCATCAGACGGGCGATTTCCAGGTCCAGGAGGGCGTTCCCGCTGAATCCCAGGTTGATGACCTCACGGTCCAGGGCACGGGAGATCATGTTCGTATGGGCCATGCCCGGACGGCTGGCGCTGCACCCTTGCAGGATGCTGGTCCCATACATCACCACCGGACGCTCCCGGCGGGGCGAAGCGACCTGCGACGGCTCCAGGGAAGCCCCTTCGTCCACACCGATCTCAAGGGAATCGATGCCGTCATACAACGACAGGTACAGCATGTACTCCCGCCACTCCGGGGTCATGTTCTTGACCATACAGTCAGTGCTCGTCTTCTCCTGCGAGGGCCGGCCGACACCCGCGGGACGCCAGGTACCATCGACCAAGATATAAAGGTCAAGCCCGCGCACGCCCGTCGGGTTCATGTTGGAAAGCCAGCTTCCATAGGTCGATGTCCACCGCGCATGGATGGAAGTGGAATTGGACCGGAAACGGATGTACAGGCCGGCGCTTTGGGTGCCGAGATGCCAGACGGGACCGCGGGAAACGCCTTCCAAAGCCGCAGGAAGACGCTGATAGGGTGTTTTCGTCGCATCGGATGCCTTTCCGTACACCGGGAAGACCGACGCGTCGGTGAACACCTGGGCGGAGAGGGCCTGGCAAAGGAAGGCCAGCAGGACAAGGGTCAATGTCTTTCTCATAGCAGGGGTCCGGCGTAGATTTTCAACAGGATGGGACGCAGTTCTTCCGGCGCGGCGGAAAGATGCTTCTCGAAGGCCGCTTTCTCCGCATCGGTGTAACCGCCGTTCGCGGTGCCGAGCAGGAGATCCGCCGCAATGCGGTTGTTCGGCCAGATCCGGTATCCGGCGTGGATGCGACGGTCGATAAGGCCTGCCGTCTCACGGCAGAAAGCATTGACGGGCAGCCCTTTCCAAGGTGCAAGGTCCGCGGGTGTCACCGGTTCTCCGACCGCGTAGTGCACCCGTCCCTTCGGCTGGGTGATACCGGCCAGGATGCTGCCCAGGTCCTCCCCGGGTTTCTTCTCATACCGGCCGTCCCGCGCAAGGGCGGCCAGTTCTGCCGCCTTCAGCACATCGCAGGGCTCCCATTCGTAGGAGACGGAAAGCGGGACGATATGCAGGTCGGCGATGTCGCCGGCCATTCCGAACATCTTGATGATCCCCTGGTCCGTCAGGTCCACGCCGTCTTTCGTCCGCCCGTTCCGCTGGGCGATCCAGATGGATTCCCGCTTCTCCAGCAGGGTCCACCGGATATACTCCGACAGCCGCTGGGAACTCTGGAGGAACTCCCGCGGGGAGGAGACGGTCGTCGGCCGTTCCACCCGGAACATCTTGTTGGATTTGCCGAAATCCACCACCAGGTCGCCCTGCATCAGGTTGGCGCCGAAAGTGATCTCGGACGTACGGTGCCCCGACCGGTCCAGCAGGACCTGGAAGAAGGTAGCATCCAGAGTGATATCGCGGTGATTGGACACGAAAAGATACCGTTCCTGCGGGTCCAGGCGCTCCATCCCTTCTATGGTCACGCCGTCCGTGGTCTTTTCCATCACGGACGATACCACCGGCACCATGAACCGGTGCTGGAACTCGTCCACGGTGCGGCAGGAAGCCACAGCCCTGGCTACCGCCTCGAAAGGCTTGTCGGGGAACAGCCAGGTACAGACAGTCCTGAACTGGGGATACGCGACGATACGGTGCATCGCCGCCGGAATCTCCGCATCGGTATAGGGACGGATATCGTCAAACATGCTTGGATCGTTTATCGATGAATTTCACGGGTTTGCGGGATTTCGCGGGATACAGGACGGCCGCCACTTCCGGAACGGGGCGGATCTCGATGCGGGGTGCCACCCGGATGCGGGAGCGGAAACGGTCCTTGAGGTCCTTCACGACATCGAACTCCGGCTGGTACTTCAGGCCCACTTCCACGAGCACGTCGTCCGTTCCGGCATCGCTTTCGTCCACGATGACCACATAGTTCTCCACATAGTCGGCATTGTCCAGGACGTCATTCACAGCCGGCGGATACAGGGTGGTTCCCTTGAGTTTGATCATGTTGTTCTTACGCCCCACAAGCGGCGTAAGGCGGTACGACCAGCGTCCGCATTTGCACTGATCCGTGATCTTGGCGGCCATGTCGCCCGTACGGAAACGCAGGAGGGGCATTCCTTCCACGCCCAGCGTAGTGACCACGATCTCGCCCACTTCCCCGTCGGGAACGGGCAGGTTGTCCTCGCCGATGATCTCCACGATGATCAGTTCCGGATGGACGTGTCCGCCGCATCCGTAAGGGCATTCGGAGAAGGTCGCACCCATCTCGGTGGAAGAATAGGTCGCGAACAGGTCCACGTCCCATTTTTCCTTGATCCGGCGCCCCAGCAGGTTCAGGTCGAAATGCTGGTCCCGCAGGCCCTCGCCGATGCCGATGATGCGCTTCACCGAGGAGTTCTTATAGTCGATGCCATGCTCTTCCGCATACTGGATCAGGCGCAGGATGAAGGACGGAACGCACATGATCGTATCCGGTTTCAGGCGCAAGATGGTGTCCCACTGGAGTTCCGGGATGCCGTTGCCCACGCGGATGATGCTGGCGCCGAGCGCCCGGATACCCAGGAAGTAGGCCAGCCCCGCCATGAAACGCTTGTCGATGGTCGTCATCAGCTGGACGATGTCCCCGGGCTTCACGCCGGCGCAGGAGAAGGACTTTTTCTCGTTGAACGCCAGCCGCTCCAGGTCCTTGTCCGTACAGCCGAAGGTCACAGGGTCGCCCAGGGTGCCGGAGGTCGTGACATAATCCACGATCTTCTCCTTCGGGCAGCACAGGAAATCGTCGTTGAACAGCTGCAGGTCCTTCTTTTCGGTGAAGGGGATCTTCACCAGGTCCTCCAGCGTCCGGATCTTCGTGATGTCGATATGATAGCTGTCGAACATCCGCCGGTAATACTTCGAATGTTCCGCCAGATATTGCAGGGCCTCCGCGAGGCGTTCTTCCTGATAGGCCTTGATGGCTTCGGGCCTTTCAAACTCAATGTCTGCCATAATCAATCTCTTCTATCCAATCGAGGAATTCGGCCTGCCAACGGGCCGTCTCCTCCGTAAATTTTCCTTTGTCCGCACCGAAACCGTGCCCGCCGGCGTGATAGCGGAGGGTGCGGTGCGGTACGCCCTTCTCAGTCAGAGCGGCGTCCAGCAAGTCCGCGTTCTGCGGATCCACCACCGGGTCGTCATCGCATCGGAGCAGGAATACCGGCGGCGTATCCGACCGCACGTGCCGTTCCAGCGAGAGCGAATCCCGCAATGCCTGGTTGCCCGTTCGTCCCTCTCCCAGCAGGCCCCGGCGGGACCGCTTGTGGGTGCAGGGCTCCCGCATCGACACCACCGGATAAATCGGGGCTACGAAATCAGGCCGCAGGTCAGCCCCGTCGCCCGTTCCCGTGAAATCCGTACCGAAGAACTCCCCCGCCGACATCACCAGATGCCCGCCCGCGGAGAAGCCCATCGCGCCCACTGGACCGGCATACTGCGCCCGGACTTTCCGGATCGCATCCTGCAGGTCGGTGATCATGTCGGGATGCCGATGTCCCCGGAAAAGCAACCGATATGAGGTGATGAAATCCTGCACCCCGGCCGTGCGATAAAGCAGCACGTAGGCGGCGATGCCTTCGGAAGCCAGCCATTCCCCGACGAGCCGGCCCTCCCCTACCTTGTCCAGCCAGAAATAACTCCCGCCCGGACACACGACTACGGCGGCCTTCGGCTCCCCTTCCGGCAGATACGCCGTCAAGGTCTGGGCCCGCAAAGCCGTGCAGAGCACGAGGAGCACGAGTATCAGCAGTCTTCGCATTTACTGCAAATATACGTCAAATTGTCGGGATTGCCTGCAATACGGGCGGCTGTCAAGTATTTTTCTTCGTCTTCCTCATAGGCCGTGACCTGCATGTCGGGATGCGTGAGGGCTACCAGAAGGGCATAGACGCCGCATCCGGCCTCCCGGACGGTGATCTCCGAACCCGTCAGGGCTTCGACCTCCGCCACAGTTTCCGGCGTCAGGACCCGACGGCATTCCGCCTGCGCGTCATGTCCCTTGTAAAGGTATAAGTAACGGACATAGGTGGCATTGTATGCCGCCGTTTCTCGCTCCCGGCGTATGCGAGCGTATTCCTTTTCATAGTCGTGACGTATCTTCCTCGTGAAGGCGGCAAGTTCTCCTTCCGGCACATCGAACCGCTTCCCAACCTCCATATACAACCCGGCTTTCCGCAGCAGGAAATCATGCTTGGGCAGCGCGTAGCCGAAACCATGGATATAGAGCGGCAGGACAGACAGACCCAGTTCCCGGGCGGCGAGGAAAGCACCCCGGTGGAAGCGCTGGATCCGGCAGTCCGGACTACGGGTCCCCTCCGGGAAAATGACGATGGAATAGCCCCGCGAAACGAGGTCTTTCATGTGGACCAGGTTCTTTTCCAGCCCGTCCATGACGGGATAGAACTCCGCCTTGCGGATCAGGTAGCCGTAGAACGGACTGTTCCAGACCCATTCGTTCGTCAGGAGAATCACCTTCGGATGCAGGGCCAGGATGGGCAGGACATCAAAGTGGGACTGATGGTTGCAGATATAGACGGCCGGTTTCGAGAAATCCTCGCCATACGGGTTGGACAGGGTGTACGGACACCCCGGAATGGCCTTGATGGCCAGCCTGGCCGTCTTCATCAGGGCGGTGCGGTAGCGTTCCCGCTTCCGAGGCGTCGGACCGCCCAGGAACAGGAAGAAGGTCCAGACGGTCAATCCCAGCATGGCCACCAGGAACACGACGAAAATGTAGCCGGTGCGGATGGACCTTCCCAGCGTCCAAGGCACCTTGCGTGGTTGGCCTTTCTTCGTCGTCAGGAAGCGGAACAGCAGCGGCGGCAGGTAGTAAGCCATCGCCACCACGGTGAACATGCCTACAACCGTCACCGCGGCCAGGGACCGCAGGGCCGGATGCTTCGCCACGATGAGGGCGCCGATGCCGATGAACATGATAAGGGCCGACAGGACCACGGCGTTCTTGAACGACCGCAGGATCTTCTTGCCGGTCGCATACTCGTACATGAGGCCCTCGGTCATGAAGATGGTATAGTCGTCGCCCTGACCGAAAATGAAGGTCGCGAGGATGATATTGACGATGTTGAACTGCAGACCGAACAACCGCATCGTCCCCAGGATCCAGATCCAGCCCACCGCCAGCGGCAGGAAAGAGGCCAGGCTCAGTTCGATGCGGCCGAAGGACAGCCACAGGAAGAAAAAGACGATCAGGCTGCACAGGAGGCCGATCCGGTCGAAATCGTCCGACAGCAGACGCACCAGCGTGCCGGACACGTCATCCGTCGAAAAGCAGAAGGCGCCGTCAGGCAGCGCGGCCCGAAGCGCCGCTTTCGTCCCTTCCAGGTCCTCCGTCTTCAAGTAATTGACCAGCTGGACCTTGTCCTCACCCGGAAGGTACATGGCTGCACCGAGCAAATCCGTAACCGGAGCGAAATAATCCACATCCTGCACCGTCCATTCCGTATCCAGCGCATCGAAGAACGGCTGGAAGGCATGGGCCGTGAAGCCCGACTTCAGACCGGCGTCGATGAGACGGTCCGACAGGTCGGGATGCGCTTCCCGGAAAGCGTTCCAGCGAGCGATACGTGCCATTTGTTCCCGCTTGGAAGGGAGGAAGGGACCCAGACCGGAAACGTCCTTCAGCAACGGCGCAAGCGCTTCATTGCACTGAAGTGCTTCTTCCGCCGTTGTGCCGGAAGCCACCACATAGACCGTGGACGCCCCGTCCGCCGAAGCGCCCATTTCCTCCAGGATGGCGAACCCGCGTTCCTGTTCGGGAGTCATGTAATTGATATGGTGCATATCCGCGTCGAAGGACACATCCCGGCTCAGCCAGAACAGGAGGGCCGTCAGGACGAGAAAGGCGCAGAAATTCGGGGACCGGTGGATATGCCGGTCGAAATCCAGTTTGACGGTGTTGCGCGGCCGGGAGGCCGCCGGCACGAAGACCGGCAGGAAAACGAGCACGAACAGGATCGTCCCCACCAGCATCATCGCGCCGATGAAGCCGAAATCGTGCAGGGCCTCGGCCTTCAGCAGCAACAGGGACAGGAAAGCGCCCACGGTGGTGATGTTGCCCACCAGGAGCGGATTGACCTGGTCGGCCAGGGCCTTGCGCTTGTCCGGCTGGTATTTCAGATGGTCCACATAGTGGAGCGGATAGTTCACGGCGATGCCGATGATCATGGAGCCGATGCCCAGGACGATCAAGGACACCGAGCTTTTGAACAGGGCGATGATTCCCAGGGCGAAGAGCGCGCCGGCGAGAATGGATACGAGAATCCAGAATACGTCGGCAAAGCGCTTGTAACTCAGCCAAAGGACCAGGCAGATGAGGATGGCGGCCAGGGCCAGGGCCAGGAAGGAGTCTTTCTTGATGCGGGATGCATTCTCCACGGCCACTTCCGGACCACCCGTCGAGAATACGGTAACATCGGGAAACTCCGCAGCAGTCCGGGCTTTTACCGTGTCCAGGAGGGCCTTCAGCTGGGCATTCCGGCCGGACTCGCTGCCACCGAAGGGGGAATTGAACAGGACGACACCGGTACGGCCGTCACCCGTGAACAGAAAACCGTCTTCCACGCGGCTGCGGGTAGCGGGGTTCAACGCCTCCAGCCGCTGCAGCACCGGGGAGAACAGGCCCAGCGGGTCACTGCGGAGATACTGGGACGTGAAGCCCGAGGCCATCGAGTAGAAACTCCGGCGGTTTTCCTCCATCCGGTCCTCCACATATCCGGGAACGGCGAGGAGAGAGTCCATCCTGGCATAGTCGGATTCCGTCAGGAAATACGGCCAGTTGGAACGGATGAAACCGAAGACTACATCCACGGCGCCCGCATCGGCGGAAACCTGCAGGTCGGGCACCATCGAAGCCGTATCGGCCTCTGCCCACAGATCCCCGAAAGCCGTCATCGCGTCCATCAGCCGGTCGGAGTCATCCCCTTCCGATTCGAAGAAAACGGCCATCCGGTCCTGTCCAAGACGGTTGTAAACGTCGGAATACCGCCGGCTCTCCTCGCTCTGCGGCAGGAAAGCGTTGATATCCTCCTCGTAATCCATCCGCAGGGCGGAGAGGGCACAAAGCCCCAGTAGGACGGCCATGATGATGAAGGCGGCCCCTTTGTGCGCCGACAACCAATCGTAGATATGCAGGACTACTTTCTTCATCGGCCCAGGAGCATCCGGGGATAACCATAGACCAGGGCGAGTACGCACAGAACGGTGTTCAGCACACTGATCCGGAAGAAATCGGCGAAGGGTCGGAAATGGGAGACGCGGTCCTCGGGATAATACACACGTACCGGAACGGGAACCAGTTTCAATCCCTTCCAGGCGGAGAAGACGAGAAGCGTCAGTTCCGCCTCATACCGGGCGGTCAGGAGTTTCAGGGACGGAAGGTCTTCCAGGGGATAGACCCGGAATCCCGTCTGCGTATCAGGAAGTTTCCGTCCGGTCTGGACGGTGAACCAGAAATTCGAGAAACGGTTCGCAAAGGTGTTGCCCGACGGCATCCCCTCGGCCGTGAGATTCCGGCTGCCGATGACCAGGGTACGCTCCCCTGCCGCGGCCACGAGGGCCGGGATGTCTCCGGGGTCGTGCTGACCGTCCGCATCAAGCGTGAGGGCGAATCGGTATCCCTGCCGGCGGGCCTCTTCCAAGCCGGTCTTGAGGGCGCGGCCTTTGCCCCGGTTCCTGGTATGGCGGAGCACATGGACCGGAAGGTCCTTCAATGCGTCTGCGGTCCCGTCCGTACTTCCGTCATCCACGACGATTACCGGCAGTCCCTGCCGCAACACGCCACGGACCACTTCCACGACGGTTCCGCCATTGTTGTAGGACGGAATGACGGCACAGATATGACGGGGATCGGTCATTCCACGGAAAGGCTCATTTTTGCAGAAAGGACATCGCCGTAGAGGACCTCCACCTCCCGGGTACTTCCTTCTCCGGACAGGTTGTAGCGCAGTTCCTTCCCCGCTTCCGGTATGACGGGGCTGGTGAACTTGATGTTCTTCGCCCCCACAAGCCGGACCTTCGCGTCAGGGCCGGCCATCTGTCCGATCAGCTCGATGGCGATCTCCACCAGGCAGACGCCCGGCGTGATGGGATAGCCCGGGAAATGACCTTGATAGACAGGGCTGTCCGGAAGGAGACGGAGCGTAGCCCCCGCCGCATCGGACGAAACGATCTCGTAGAGGATTCCCCGCAGCATCTTATTCTTTCTCAAAGAGTTTCGCATCGACCGGCCGGTTCGTCACCACATCCTTGAACTCCAGTTGGGTCCAGTCACCATCGGGAGTGACCAGCAAGGCGGAGCGGATTTGTAGGGACTGCTTGTCGGCATGGACGATGATTTCCCGGAAAACGGACTTGAGATCCCGGCGGACCGGCACCAGTCTCACGGCCAAGTCTTCCCCTTCCAGGGCCGTGGCGGTGAAATCCTTCTCCGTCGGAATCCGGAAACGGCGGCCACGGATGGCGAGTTCCCCCTCGGACACGAAGACGCTCCGGTAAGGCTTCAGCACTTCCCAGCGAAGGCGGTCCGGTGCGGCTACGACCATCCTTCCCTCGCTGACCAGATCTTCCGTCAGCATCGCGCTGTGGCGCGTCTGGACGAAGGAAAGCTGCAGGGTTTCGAAGGTATTGGCCGCTTTCAAGCGGTCCAGAACGTCGTTCTGGGCCGATGCGGAGAATGCCAGGACAAGGCTGGCCAGGAAGAGGATCAGTCGTTTCATCATCGGGCAATCAACACGCAACCGGTCATTACAAGAAACACACCAAGCCACTGCACCCAGTTCACCTGCTCGTGGAAAACCAGGATGGCGGCCACCATGCCGAACGCGTAGCTGAGACAGGACAGCGGATAGGCGATGCTGAAGGGGAAATGCTTCAGGATGTACAGCCACAAAACCGTGGCGACTCCGAAGGAAAGACCGCAGAACAGGAACCACCAGTTGGTAAGCTGGCTCTTGAAAAAAGACCAGGACCAGCTGAACGGTCCCGAAGCGGCCAGCCCCAGTTTAAGCAGCACCTGCCCCCCGCAGAGGAACGCGCTTTGCGTTACGGCTAAGACGATGAGTTTCCACATATCTTGCAAAAGTACGGAATCCGCGCCACAATTGCAAAAAAAGCGGGTCGCCCCACAGGGGCGCCCGCTCTCTTTTCCAAGGCAGGTGAAGCTTATTTCTTCTTGCCGAGAAGGCCGCCGAGGACACTGCCGGCGATGCTGCCGAGCACGCTGCCGCCGGTATTGGTCTTGGGAGCCGCCTTGTTGCCAAGGAGCGCACCTCCGAGCACACTGCCCAGGATGCTGCCGCTTCCTCCCTTGAGGGTGAGGAGGACATCGTTCAGGTCCACGTCGCCGTCGCCGTCCTGGTCCTTGATGATGTTCTTGAGACCGCCCATGATCTTGGGGATGAAGGCGAGGAGCGCGGCGCCGGCGGCGCCGAGCTTGAGTTTGGAAAGGACATTGGAGTTGAAGATGTTGCCGGCAAGGGCGGTCACAGGGCTCGTGGCCGCATCGGCCTGGCCGGTGAGGAGACCCTTGATCTGGTCAAGTCCGCCCGGGGCCGTCGCCGTCTTGGCGAGGGAGCCGAGGATGGAGTCGGACAGGCCGCCGAGGACCTGCTGCTGGAGGTTGGCCGGGATCTGGATGTTGCTTCCAGCCACGTTCTTGGTCACCTGCTGGAGGATGATGTCGCTGAGATTCATAAAGCTATGGTATTAGTGTTTTATGTGTTCGTTTGGGCAAATATAAGGAAAAGAAAAGAAAAACAATTGCTTTTTTTCCATCTTTTTAGAGTCTGTCCCAGAGCCTGCGATCAACAAATGTGCGAAAACACTATCCAACGCGGTCTATAGCCAATGTTCCGGACGGGCACCTATAAGGTAAACTTCCAGGCTGGAGCCGTCGTCCTGACGATATGGGCCATCATCGGTAAGAAACGACAAATCAAATTTGTATTCCGACATGTAATGGCGGACGTCAAAGTCCTCCGGGAAGCAGTAATCCCGGTCTTGCTCAACAATTTCAATAATCCTGTGGAGAGAATAGATATGCAGCCTTTGGTCGGACATCACCTTACCGACCATAAACCAAACGCCGCAGAAGAATAACCCATAAACAGCCATCTCATCGGAGTAATCAACATCCCGAACATCGGCGCATCCAGGCACGTTTTCCCGTGCATAGCTTAAGTCGTTGAAATAGCGGAAACGGATCGTTTTCCGGTCCTTGATAGCCTGAACGACCGACGGAAGATTGCCCCGGTGAGACTGATCGAAAAAGACAACCCGATTGTCGATATCCGGGCTTTCCCGGACGGCGTTCTCCAAGACCAAAGCATCTACCAGGGCGCTCCGTATGCTGCCGTATTCGTCATACTCCTTGATGTGGTACTTATACCCGTCGTTCCGGTCGCAAACGATTTCGATGTCAAACTCCTCTAGAACTGCTTCGATATGGTCATGAAACGTCCGCTTCGGGAGTTCTTTCCCGTCCTCATTCAAAGACGAATACATCCACTTCCGGTTGATTTCCTCGAACGTTATGCCATTCGCACTACGGATCGTGTCAATCAGCCAGATATATCGCCGGAGAAGCTGTTTTGCCAATACCGTTATCTCCTTTCGTGCAATTCGATCGTCACTTCGTCCCTGTCAATCTTCTCGCAGGACGGGAAATGCATCCGGAAAAGACGACAACGTGCCTGACGGTCATTCATTAGCCTTGTGGCTTCCGACACCGGCAGCCACTGCTCGAAAACACCTAGGTCGTAAAAACCCATGTTTCCAGACTTGTAATGAGCCTTGAAAACGCATCTGACTTCGTTCATGATTCAATACACTGATTCGTGTCGTGCGCAACTATTTTAACGTATCTCACAAAGAAGGTTATAATACTCTTCCGAAAACGCTTTAACTTTCCGAAGAAGCGCTTCTTCAAGTCGTTGTCTTTGATATTCGTCTCTACGAACAAGTCTTTTTGCTCCCCATAAATGAGTAAACAAATCATTGGTACTATCAAAAGGGTCTCCAACTAATGAAACGATTTCGACACTCATTTCTTTTGCACACATTGCCAACAGTCGCTGTTCAGCAAAAACCATTTGTGAATTAGCGATCATCGATGGTTTGCTGTTCCCTTCCATAAACCGAATGGCCTCAGAAATATAAAATGACTTCAATGATTCATTTGAGAAATAGGCAAAAGCCGTATTGCACGGTCGAACGGTCCAATCCATCCATTCACCAAACGAATAACCTATCGCAGTATTTAACTGCTCCTTAGGTGGGTAACAGTCTATCAAATCCTCCCTATGCAAAGTCACAAGTGATTTGTTCTCACAAAATGAGCGAATGTCCTTCCAAATAAACAAGTCCCCGTCAATCATCGCTACAGGACATTGTTCAACACGTAGGGCGAATAATTTCGCACTAGCCCAGAACACCTGTTGATCGATAGTCTTCGGAATGGCATTCAGCGTTTTGTCATCAATCGAATCCCATAAAGAGTCCAATTTTCGTGACATTAGATACTCAAGCCCAATATCATCCGTGTAAAGCTTGATACCACCATTGAATCTTTTCCACAATAATGCAGACAACACATAAGACGCCACCTCAAAGAACTGTGGAGAAAACGGCCTCTCTCCGGACGGGGATGTACTCAAAATATGAATCCCGTTCATGCCCGAATCATAAAAGATTCATTCCGCCGGGCATGCTGTCAAACACATCGCCAGCAATGTCACCGCCTGATGAGAAGGAAGAACAACCAGCGGATGATGTTTCTTCAAAATCGTTCGACTCAGCATCAGCTTCAATATCTTCACATCCAAGAGCATCTTCATTATCCGTTGTATTATCCTCTATCGTCTCTTGGCGAGCTAATAACTGTTTAAACTCATTGACCAACACAAGGTAGTTTTTCCGGGGATCCGGGAAATCCACAATCTTTTCAACGCAGATATCCGGATAATCAAGGGAAATAAACTGCAGAATATGCTGCCCGATGGGGACTTTTTCTTTGGTAATCTGATTCGCGTTCAGCAAGAAAAGAAAGTCCCCGTCACAAACAACCTGGCATTCAGCATCAGCCCGGACCGTAAGGTTAACCAGCCCGTCGCTCTTCGCACCTTCAGCGGCTGATTCTTGTTTTGAATTCTGACCAAGAAAATCGAAATAGTTGTTAGCCATAATATCGCTTTATTTTTTGAACATGAATTCAAGCACACTCAAGTCTTTAATCTTCTTTCCATGTTCCCAATACTCATAATTCTTTTTCCCATCAGGATTAACACGTACGACTTTGCCATGTATACCATTGTCCCAAAAGCTCAGAAGACTAACCCTATTCGGAAAAGAATAAGTAACCATTTTGTCCTTTAAAATGTCACCATTCTTGAATTCAGCCTCAACCTTATGACCATTTTTCCAGTAAAGAATACCCTTGCCCGAACGCATATCTTCCTTGAAATCTCCTTCGTACCTATCTCTGTCTACCTTGTCTCCGACTGCGAAACGCAAAACACCTTTACCATGGCGCCACCCGTTATGGAAACTTCCTTCATAGGTGGAACCAGAATCAAAAACAACTTTTCCTTTCCCTTCCGGCTTTCCTTCTTTGAGAGGTCCAGTGTACAAGCCTTTAGCCCCCGATTTAGCAACGAACAACGGTTTGAATGAATACGGATAACCATCGAACCATAAAAACTCGCCATCTGCGCCCTCTACCGCCGCCACGTCGACACCTTTCCATTCTCCATTCCTTGTTTTACCCTTATCATCCACCAACCTTCCACGATGCATCATATCGCCATCCCAACTTCCCTCATAGACCGTTCCGTCGGCCCAGGTCATCTTTCCCGGACCATTCCTCTGAAAATGATCTCCATATTGCAGCCCTT
>JAEEGH010004111.1_pt1 | contig 37569 bp, 29 predicted proteins | sample 9134181 | NCBI WGS metagenome assembly JAEEGH01 (sample SAMN16246544, study PRJNA631951) | gut metagenome | biome: gut microbiome; feature: rumen; material: DP-attached | host: Bos | place: Iran: Karaj | collected 2018-10 | reverse complement strand
GGCGACATGTCGGGACGTCCCCACGGACCGTATACGGTGAAGAACCGTAGACCCGCGACGGGCAGGTTGTAAAGCTTGCTGTAGCTGTGGGCCATGAGCTCGTTGCTCTTCTTGGTGGCGGCGTACAGGCTCACGGGATTGTCCACTTGGTCGTCTTCGCTGTAGGGTACCTTGCTATTGAGGCCGTACACGGAGCTGGACGAGGCGAACACGAGGTACTTGACTTGGTTATGGCGGCAGGCTTCCAGAATGTTCAGGAATCCGACCAAGTTGCTTTGCAGGTAGGCGTAGGGGTTCGTGATAGAGTAGCGTACGCCAGCTTGGGCAGCGAGGTTTACCACCTTGTCGAACTTTTCTTCGGCAAAGAGCTTGTCGAGGGGTTCCTTGTCGTCGATGCTCATTTTCACGAATCGGCAGTTCTTGTACTTGGAACTCTGTACCATGGCGCCGTAGGTGAAGTTTTCGCCGGGCTGTTCGATTCCGCCTTCGCGGAGTCGCCCGTACTTGAGGCGTACATCATAATAGTCGTTGATGTTGTCGAGGCCCACCACTTCGTCGCCGCGTTCTGCGAGCATGAACATGAGCTTGGAGCCAATAAAACCAGCTGCACCTGTAACTAAAATTTTCATGCTGTTAAATCCGCTCCATCATTTTCTTTTGAATAAATTTATCGTCAGGGATTCTCTGCAACAAAGCTTTTTTTTCGTCAAAAGAAAGGCCCTTACTATCGAGATTATACTTTAAATTTCTTTCGATATATTCATCTATAGAGCAAATAATTCGTGCAGGATTCCCCCCGCAAACTACATTATCTGGAACCGATTTTGTCACGACGCTACACGCAGCAATAAGCACATTATTGCCAATCGTTACACCCGGCATAATTGAAGCATCATTTCCAACATACACATAATCCCCAATGGTCACTTTACCAAAAACATCAAATTTGGGATATTTCAATCTCACCACACCACCGCCACCATGAGTATGAATTTTAACGCCTTCTGTAATCTGGCAGTAGTTTCCTATAGTAATCAAATACGGTTCAGAACTCCAAAAATCACAATAAATAGAATTATGCGCCCCCATTATAACGCCCGCTTTTCTTGCACGTTGCTCGGGAGTGTAGAAAATTTTCTTTAACAAAAATTTTATTTTAGACAGCATAAATTCTCTCGGCATTTAAAAGAACACCATATTTTTAACAAATTCATCGTCTACCAACAACCTTTCGTATGCCAAAAAATAATTTATTTAACAAAGGAAACCTAAGTCCCTTTGCGTCAACCACAGTAACGCCTTTATAATGATTAAAGGTATGAAATCCTTGATTATAATCAGAGCAATCGGATTCAAAACGTCTTACATTTTCAAAACGGAAATCTCCAGCGCCATTTTTCTGAACTTTCTGAATAATCACCGCACCACCATAGGTCTTAGAACAATCCTGTGCAGGACGATAAATCACACCATCAAGAGTAAACCAATCTCCAGCATTTCTCGCAGTATTCTCTTGAAATTTACATTCCTTGACTAACACATCACCAGAATAAAAGCCAAGTATATTTTTATTAGGATTAGGCATTTTTGTTGAAGCAATAAGACAACATCCCAACAAATCGGTTACGATTGCATCAGTCAAAGGTTGGCTACACAACACCTTTAAAGGAGTGCATTTATTCAACGTAGAATCATATTCGTATAAAGTAAGGTTTCCAGAAGCGCTATTTTCGGGATATATGTACACTTTTCCATTTTCTCTTAATATTGCAGGAAAAGACAAATGTGTAGGCAGCTCTAGAACAACATCAATCTTTTCTAATCGATAATCACGACGATTTACCGTAAGCTTAGATATACGCCCCCTTTTTGTAGGATAAAAAAATTCTTCCACAAGTACATAAATATGCGATTCATCCATATCAAGAATAAACGGATCTGCGAACCAACTTGTTTTACAATTATGTTTCATCCAATGGATACGCAATTTTTCATCACCTGCAACGATATCCTTCAAAGGGCTCGTCACAAAGCCAATATTCCATTTGTTCGCCATGGCATATTTTCTAACAATATTCATTCCACGCTCACTCTGTTAAATTGAGGTCTTTAAAAATCTGGTTCCATTTTTCCATAATATTCGAAAGAGAATAATACTTCGATCTTTCTATTGCATTCTTCGCACACATCATGCGATAGGCGTCATCAGAAATCATTTTTTCGAGAGCTTTCGCTAGCGCATCAACATCATCAATAGGACACACAATGCCCTGCGAATCATCTTGAATAATTTCTCTTTGACGGCCCAAAAAATCACAAGTTATGCAAGCACATCCCTGAGACATAGCCTCTATCAAAGACATTCCAAAGCCTTCATAACGACTACTCATAACAAATATTTTAGCTTGACGATAAAGCGGCAAAATATCCTGGCAAAAGCCACAAAAACTCAGCTGAGAATCATCTACACCACAATCCTTGGCCATACGCTGCAACAACACCAACGATTTGTCATCATTTCTTCCTGCAATTTCGATTTTCCAATCAGGGAACTTCTTTGAAATTTTTCCCCAAGCTTTTATCAAAAGATCTAAGCCTTTGCAATGCCAAACCGACAACCGTGCAGAAACGAGGATAACATTTTTTCGCAAATTTTCCCCATAATAAGGATCGAAAGACAACGGATTCGGCAAAACAGACACATTATTCAATTTATCTTTTAAAAGATCATAATCACGCTTCGTCAATACCGTAACATGATTAAAGAGCTTATTAGATTCAAATTTATTTCGTATAGTTTTTTTATCCAGTGGTGCATACGCAGGACGTTCAAAACAATTATGTTCTGTATTAATTATAGGAATATTCAATCCTCTGGATGCTTCCAAAGCCCATGAAGCATAGGGATGCAACAAACCAATAATCACATCCGGTTTTGTCTCCAAAATAATCTTCCTTAATTTTTTTATTGGCTTTAACTCAATTCCAATTTTTTTTAACACCCGAGTGACAACACCTTTTTTCTTACACAAATTAAATATTCTTACATTTTCTGGTATTGAATATGTAACCGGATTAATTCTGTTTGTGTTCATCACAACTGACACACAATGGCCTTCTGCGCAAAATCCAGAAATCCATAAAGAAGCAACCCTTTCTGCGCCCCCCTCTGTAAGCATTTGAGATAAAATCATTATATTCATAAAGATTCCCCTATTTTCAAAGCAGGGACTCCAGCAACCACCGTGTTATCGGGAATATCTTTTGTTACCACAGCACCTGCTCCAATAACAACATTATCTCCAATGCGAACAGGAGATAAAATTGTAACCCCTGTTGAAATGTAACAATTGTCACCAATAACAGTCAATTCGTCCATTCCCGGTTTCCTCTTGCCAATCAGGACCATCGGAAGAATGGTAGAATTCATTCCTATTCGGACAAATTTTGGAATTTTTCGAAAACCAGGATGCATAAGTGTAGTTCCTTCCCCTACGCAATTTGGCTCAATGAATATGGAATGTTTTAATTGACGATTCCTAAAAAGAAAATGCCAAAAAAACTTTTTTATGCGTCCCACTACACCTAATTTTTCTTGATTCAAATAAAATTCATATCGGCGAAGTGTATAAAGCACTTCATATGCAGGCAATTGTTCATTTCCATGAACAAACATTTTTGTACAAGTCGCAACAAAACCAAATAGATTATGGATTTGGCCACACTCTTTTTGCAAGCATTCACGTAAATTTTGTTCTGTTCGAATCATATCTCTATAAAGATAATTTAAAATACAGAGGATAAAAAACATACGGAGATAAATTACTCGTTATATATGTAGCATAAACTCTAAACACCATCCAAGACGCAAAACAAACTAACAAAAACATTTGGCAAACGAATCTCAAATCTCGAGACGTGTTTCTAAAAATTTGATACAAACACTCCCCCCACATCACAATGCGAGCTAGATAGAAAAATTCATAACCACGCCACGAACCAATTGTAAAATTGACCGGAATAAGAATTATATCGAAAATACACAACAACCATATAAGTTTTATCTTTTTTTCATCTTCTTCAGAATGATTTTTTCCTATTCTTCGACTTGTAAAAAACATCACCCCAGCCAACAACATCTGCTCAAAAGCGATTTTCCAAGCCCCATCGATAAAAGAAACATTGATAGAACGACTTGCATACGCTTCATACGCGCCATTCATGTCTGTAGTTGATGCATATTGTAGAAACATACTTTGCAATACACGAGCAATCAGGCTTGCAAAGACAACCAAAACTACAGCTTTTTTTACAGTTAATTTGCGCTTTGAAAAAAAATGACAAAAGGCCACCCCCGCAGCATACAATACCGCGGCCTTATGAAAAAAAATAGCAGCAAAAGCAATAACATATGCATGTTTCCATTTTTGCTCAATCATAAAGACGCAACCAAACGCAATGAAGGCTATAGCAAGATTTGAACGAATTGAGGAATAGCTTCTTAAAAACAGGAAAAAAGATAACAGATAGGGAATATAATTAGTTTTGGCCGGAGCATATGATTTCAGGAACGAAATATATGAAAAAGCCATAAACCCATATATAATTAAAAAATAAAAATGATAATCAACAAACAAATATCTAACGAACTTATTAAGCCACCTAAAGCCTAAATCAGAGCCGACATGTTCAAACCAACTTGTTATAGTGGCACTATTACAGTAATTAAAATAATTGATATATGTAATAGCATCCCCCCCCCCGATGCCATCTTGCACTAGTCTAAATACAGCAAAGAACACCCATAAAAACCACCATGCAAAAATATACTTGTTTTTAAACGACGGTATATGTCCCTCACATAGTTGTCTTCTTGTAGCAAAATAAATTGCGCACATTCCAACAAACCCCTGCATCACATAAAATGCAGCCGTTAAAGAGCTCCAATGCGTTGAAATATTAAAACCTAGCATAGTTTGTCACAAATAGAGAATTAAAACTCATCGCTATCACACTCATTATGGTCAAAATCATCATCCAACGGATAGCTAGATACTTCAGGATGATCCGAAAAATACTGCCAAATTTTCATATTAAGTCGCGAATTGTTAACACGTTTAAAACCTGTAGAAATTAATTTCGCTGGAATTCCACCGACTATAGACTCTTCCGGAACGTCGGAAAAATCCTTGTTCACAAGACTATGACTAGCTACAATAGTATTATTTGGAATAACTGTTCCTGCTAAAATTGTACTTGAGTTACATATCCAGCACGATTTTCCAACAACAATCGGTTTCGCATACTTGGTTATTTTTTTTTCTACGAAATTTGCAATAAAATGAAAATTCGTATCCAAAATCTGGCACCTATGCGCAACCCACGTTTGGCTTCCTATTTCAACGTATTTATGAGCCGTAATATTACAATAGTGCATGATTTTGCAATAACGACCAAACTTTAAAACGGCTCCACGAGCTACATTTATATTATTTGCTGAATAAATTCTACAGGGCCCCTCAAAAAAAATCGTCCCCCAATTGTTAATGGCAGTATTTAGGCTTGGATTGGAAGGAGCACCTGTATCGGTTTGGTTAATCTTCACCATTCCGATTTTACACGATTCTAAACATTCCATTTTTCCATAAAGAGAAAAAAATTTAGGCCACCCATATATGAAAACAGGAAATTTAAAAGCCTGTTTCAGCGGAAAACTTCTAAAATTAAGATAGAGAGTCAATAATGGGTTAAACCAATTTCTAAACCAGATACTTTCAATCCAGTCAGAATAGGCTTTCCCTAATTTAAAACATATTTTCTCTTTTGTTAGTTTTCTCATTGTTTCAGAAGTCTTTTTTTCACATTATCCAACAATACAGTACGTTCATTTCTTCGTAACCCAACAAACAAGACACAAACGATATTTACAGCAACATCCAATACACAAGAAAGAATAAAAGTTAAATAATTGCCGCTCACAATTCTTTGGTTGAGAACAAAACATATAAATCCACTCAGCATTACAACAATAAAGCAAGGTAAAATAACTGACCGAATATACTTAATCAAAGATATGGGAACACATTTTCTTACAATAAGCAAAACAGTCCATATATACACAAATCGAACAACTATACTAGCAATAAGAACTGAATACGGCGGAAGCCCTTTTTTCAGCAATAAATACGCAATCGGAAAATTCATTAAGTATACGGCACTTCCAATAGAAATATATTTTTTCAAATTTCCAATAGCCAAAGCCATCGACCATATTGGATTGTCAAAAGCATTTATCAAAGCATAGCCAAGAACAAGCCTTGCAAATATCGGAGTATATTCAGGAACTTCTTTCAGCCATATTCCTAATACGACATCCATATGGAATAGTAACGGCAAGCTCAAAAACCACAATAAAAAAAAGGAATATCTTGAAGCCCCATAAAATAACTTCATCAAATATTCAAAATCATTACTCGCATAAGATTTTGTTATTTGAGGTTGAACGGATACAAAGAAATTTGACGAAAAATTCGTTACAACATTTGATATCTGCACCGAAATTGCTCTAGCAGCATTCACTACAGGACCAAAGAACATATTTAGTAGGACATCAATACCCTGATTGTTAATAGACCATACAGCGGTACCAACAAAATTCCAGCCAATAAAAGCTGTCGTTTGCTTTATATTTTGTTTGTCGAACACAAAACTAAATCGGCATTCGGCATATTTTTTTTTACAATAAAAGCCATAAAAAACTCTAACTGAAAGAGCAACAAACATCGTTAACATAGCATAAAAAATCAGTTTGTCAAAAGGCGCAATGCTAATTAAAAAAGCAATAGCAAGCTTTGCAACACCTTCATATATTCCAACATAAGAATAAATTCGCATATTCTCATGAGAAATCATTGTTGCATCGTATACAACACTAAGAATGGTCAAAACAAGTGACACAATCATAAACTGATATACCCATATTGCAGCATTTAACCGTTCTACGGGAATAACAAGTTTATTCACGACAAACCACACACCAATCGTTTCTGCAACAAAAACAACAATTGCAGCAAGAATCATATAAACAGTCTGATGTTGACAAAAAGCATGACGAGCAGCAATCAAATCATTTTTTGCTAAAGCAATACTAAAAAAACGCTGTGAAGCGTTGGCTAAAGACGATCTAAAAAAAACAAACATCGAGGCCAAGCCACCAACAACATTCTGAACACCAAAATCAACTACACCTAATTTATCAAGGACTACTCTAGATGTATAAAAGCCTACGCACATAACAAATAACATCCTCAAATAGAGGAACAATGTATTTTTTATCAAGCGTTTGCTTCTTTGTTTTTCAGTTTCTAGCATTTTCTCACAAACATCCAATACATTCGTACTTGACCCCTGCTTCAGCAAGTTCTTTAGAATCGTAAATATTGCGACCATCAATGATGAGCGCGTTCTTCATAGACTTTTTCATCACACCGAAACTCGGCATACGGAACTGTTTCCATTCCGTCACAAGCAACAATGCATCTGCATCAAGCAAGGCATCATACATATCGTTGCAGTAGGTTACGATGTCGCCCACGCGGCGCTTGCATTCGTTCATGGCAACCGGGTCGTACACACGGACGGTGGCTTCGGCCTTGGTCAAAAGGTCAATGAGCACGAGCGCGGTCGCTTCGCGCATGTCATCGGTCTCGGGCTTGAACGCGAGACCCCACATGGCAATGGTCTTACCCTTAAGATTCGCTTCGCCGCCAAAGCGCTTGGCGAGTTTATTGAAAAGCACAGTCTTCTGGTATTCGTTCACATCTTCGACTGCCTTCAAAACACCCATCTTGTAGCCATTCTTTTCGGCGGTCTTGATGAGCGCCTTCACGTCCTTGGGGAAGCAACTTCCGCCATAGCCGCAACCCGGGTAAAGGAACTTAGAGCCAATGCGGGTATCGCTACCGATGCCTTTGCGGACCATGTTCACGTCAGCGCCAACGAGTTCGCAGAGGTTCGCGATGTCATTCATGAAGCTGATACGGGTCGCGAGCATAGAGTTCGCAGCGTACTTAATCATCTCGGCGCTCGGGATGTCGGTAAAGATCACGCGGAAATTGTTGAGCATCATCGGGCGGTACAGGCGGGTCATGAGTTCCTTGGCCTGTTCGCTTTCCACACCGACGACAACGCGGTCAGGCTTCATGAAGTCCGTGATGGCGGAGCCTTCCTTCAAGAATTCCGGGTTGCTAGCCACGTCGAACGGAATATTCACGCCACGCTTGTCGAGTTCTTCCTGGATAGCGGCCTTGACCTTCTGGGCCGTACCAACCGGAACTGTTGATTTAGTCACGAGAACGGTGTACTTCTTGATATTCTGACCGAAAGTCCGCGCCACAGCAAGCACATACTGCAAATCTGCAGAACCGTCTTCATCAGGGGGCGTACCAACAGCGCTAAAGACCATTTCTACATCGTCCAAGACACTTGCGAGATCTGTCGTAAAATGCAGGCGACCTTCGCGCTGGTTCCTAAGAACCATTTCGTCAAGTCCAGGTTCGTAAATGGGAATATTTCCCTTTTGGAGGGAATCAATCTTTGCCTGGTTTACATCAACACAAGTGACATTAACACCCATTTCGGCAAAACAAGTGCCACTGACAAGGCCCACATAACCAGTTCCGACAATTGCAATATTCATTCAGCACCTCAGATTCAATTTAGCCAGTAACTTTTTCTTGTATAAAACGGATCGGAAACCAAAAAAATGCCTGTAAATATCGTTTACGCGTATGTTTTTCTTTTATCATTCGATATACGAATCGCAAATCCAAGAAATCAAAGACTCGTGGATAATAAACAAAATTTGATTTCGATGTCTGCGAAATAAAACCACCACAGGTAAACGCGATTCCCTTATATCCAGATAACTTCAATCGTAACAAAAAATTCTCTTGCTTTATTGCCCCCATTCCGCATATCACAAAGCTTGGATTCATTTTCACTATTTTCTGTATTTCAGAATCTATAGCTTGATCGCTATCAAAATACCCGTTACGAGCTCCGACAATTTTCAATTTAGGGTAATGTTCCGTAAACCTAGCTATGGTGCAATCTATTTCTTCTTGTTGGCCGGCCACAATATAAATTGATTTATCATGCAATTCCGAATATGAAAACAGTTTCGGAGCCAAAGAAGTCATATCAAAGCTACAACGTTTAACTCGCTTATGATAAAGAAGCCCAATCGCTACAGCAAGAAATTTTCCATCGACAAAAATTCCATCAAAATTAGCATAAAGATCTCTGTTCTTAACAGCTTCCAAATACGAAACCGGATTAAGGAAGGTATAAATACTTGCATGACGTTCCAGCATTTCCGAACAATCTGGATTCGTTTCAATGATTTTTTTCACAAGAACAGGGATAGACACTATACAGCCCCTTCGCACAAAGCCATACGCAGAGATTTGGATAAAGCAAAATTATACCAGCGCAATATCATTATAGACACAAAATCCCAAAGTAAATTATACTCAACAATTTACATATATATGGAGAAGTTCCAAGGGGCGGGTACAGAAAAGTGTTGTAAATCTGTCCATTTGCTGTTTTTGGGCATGCCAACCAAAGGTCGTAGTTTGAACTGCTAATAACTCAATAATCTAACATTGGCTTTTTCGGCGCCATTTCCGACATTTTCACCGCTTTTTCTTATCTCGGCTAAAGCAGAAATCACCTCAATCGTCTCAGGCCACGGGGCATGGGAACTTCGGCGCCGTCTTCGCCGAGCAAGTAGATGTTGTCGAGGCTGATGTAGCCCTTGCCGCTGTAGCGGGCGCGCCAGGAAAAGTTCTTGATTTGCTTCGGGTCCAGCTGCGGGATCGTCTTGCCCCAGCCTTCTTGCTTCATGTTTTCCCAGATGAGGGTATCGCGGACCCAGCTGCCGTGGGTGTTTTTTAGGCGCACCATGAATTCGTCGTAGTCCTTGACTTGTTCGCTGGCAATTTGCACTTCGAAATAGCCGTCGGGATTGTTATGGTTCGTGGCATAGTCGAATACAATGCCGACAGACTTCTTGACTTCGGGGGGAATCACATAGTAGGCGCCGGCAAAATTGGGCCAGCCCTGCGCAGGGGGCTGCTCGATTACAAAGTCATGGCGGATAAAACCGCCGTGCGGGGGCGCACCGTTAAAGACCTTGGCTTCGATGGCGGTGGCATTGTCACCGTTTGCCACAGGGAACCAATCAACGGCATCGAGGCCGTTATCGAAATTCTGCATCACGTTGGTGGTGCGGTAAGCGCCGCGAATTCGGAACGGAATTTCCAGCACGGTCACTTTAGCGCCGAGGCCCTGGACAACTACGCGAACGGTACGGGCGCCAGAACGCATGTCAACCGGCACGGGAATCTTGACATGGAAACTTTCAATAGAAGCATTCCACTTGCCGTCATCGGGCATTACAGCAACTTCATAAATTCCACGCTTGCCCCAGTTATTCACGCTCACGGAACCATTTGTCAGCTGGCCGTTCGGCTGGGTTGCAGTCACGAACAAGTCGATGGTATCGCCCGCCATCAGCACCTTCTTTTCGAGGGCAGCCGCGAGAATCACGGGTTTTGCAGCCTTATCCTTCGTCGCTGCGTCAAGACCAATCACCTTCGGGTTAATTTGTACAACAGCTAGTCCATAAGGCGGCAGTTCAATATCCTTGCTTTTCTTAGGATTCAGGCGGCGACCACTCGGACCCATTTTCGGGTACGGGAACGCATTCTGCGAGGTACCCACCCACTTGAACTGATCTTCACCGAAAATTTCGACTTGGGTACGCACCAAATCCGAAGCCTTGCTGGTACGGTCAATTTGCACCAGTTGCTTCGATCCTGACAAATTCACCAACATGACGCGGGCTGAATCACCTTTGCCGATTGCGTAGGCTTCAATATCGGGGCTCGTGCTTTTTACTGGCAACACAGCATAGCCATTTTCAAGGAAATCCATGTACGTCATGTAAATGCCGTAATATTCGGCGGTCGGTTCCAGGGACTTCCAATAATTCCAGGAGCCTTCTTTAAGGAGCGCGGTCATGCTGATCGTGCCCCAAGTATCATCGGGGCCTTTAAACAAGTTACCGAAAGCATCCCACGGGAGCACCTGCAAGCGATTTCCAAAGCGCATGGCATGTTGCGCAAAGATGCTTGCCACGGCAGCGGCCTGCGGATAATCCATCAGCAGGCTAAAGCCCTGCACGCAGGTACTGAATTCCGAAAGAAACACGCGGCGTTCACCTTCGAGATGGCGTTTCATCCACACATTGAGCGTATCCATATTCGGGCCCACGTCGAGCATGGCCTTGAGCATTTCGGCAGGCTTCGGCTCGTTGGGAGTCCAGTAGGGGTAATTGTGCAAGTCCACCACGTCGAGGTAACGCTTGCCGTCTTTCTTTTCGGCCTCGCCCACAATGCGCAAGAATTCTTCCATCCAGTACCTGCCATCGAGCAAGCCGGCACCCTTCTGCTGCATTTTATGCGTGCTGAACAGCGGGCCGTGCAAAATGATTGTCGAATCGACAGCCTTCATGGCGCGGGCGTATTCCAGGAATCGTGCGGCGTAATGCCTTGCCGAAATCGGGCCGGATTCTTCCCATTCGCCGTCCAGCTCGTTGCCGATTTGCCACTGCTTAATGTTGTAGCCTTTTACTTTATTTGCATAACGCACCCAGGCGGCAGCTTCTTTCGAAGTTCCGGTCCCCGCATTCACGCAGATAACGGCTTTTGCGTTCGGAAGCGTCTGGATGTACTTCATGAATTCTTCAAAATCCCACTTGATGTCGGTCCAGTCGGTGCGGGCCTTGTCGCCATTGCGGGTAGACATCGCGTAGAACTTGTAGTTGTTACCGCCGAGCAAGTCGGTTTCGCCGCTATAAAGTTTCATCTCGCGAATCTGCACGCCCTTGCTAGGCAAATCAGCAGTCTTGAAGCGAATGGCCACATAGCGCGTGCGAAATTTAGACTTGTATTTGGTGGTCGCGCCATTCACCTTGACCACTTTTTCAAGTTTCAGCTTGTTTTCGAGCGCCTGGTGCACGCCCGGATATTCGGCGTAATCTTCGGTCCAGTAGGCAATTTCAAAAGCCTTCGGGCGCAGCGTTCCCCAATCGATTTCCAACGAATCGACATTCACCTTTTCGGGGAATTCCACTACGATCCAAGGCGGATCGACAGGGTCCAAAATTTCGCCCCACCACATAGTTTCCATATTGCCGTCGGCCAGGTGACTGCGACGCACAAAGCCGTAGTTGTCCTTGGTGGTGCCGCGGTAAATCGTTTCGCCCAAGAAACCGCGCGCCCACTTGGTTTCATCGGCGGTCCAGAGGCCAGTGCTATCGTAGCTACCGATACCGTTCCAGTGGTAATCATTGGAAAGGCTGCCATTCGGGAAACGGAACAGGGTATAACCACCATCCACAAGGGCCTGGGTCATGTCGTAATAGCGGCTCGGCGGATTCCAAATCGCCAAGTCCGCAGACATCATGTTTTCTTTATTGATGACGATTCCCGGATGCTTGTCGTCAACGCGAACGACGTTCTGCGCGGCAAAAGAAACGGCGCAACAGGCAAAACCCGCCAAAGCGGCAAAAGCAAATCGATTTATCATAAAAACCTCAGGGTAAATATAACGAAAAATAGAGATGCCCGGCCGAAGCCGGGCATGACAAACTAAAATATCTAAGTTCTAATTATTTAATTCTGTGGCCGTTCAAGTTGAAGCGCTTGCCGTTCTTCTCGATAAAGAGTTTTTGGTCGGCAAAGCGGAGCTGCGGACCCTGCTTGACATTTGCCTTGCGAGCGACAGCGGGCTTGATAGCATCGGTACTGCGAGCGACACCGTCCACAGCAAAGCTCGGAGCATAACCGTGGTTGAGTGCTTCGAGCGCACCGACAAGGTAAGCAAAAGGAGCATTCCAGTTGATAGCCACTTCGTTAGTCGCATAACTGCAGTTGTTATCCGTATAAGAAGTTGCCGCATTACCTGTTCTGTAGTCCTTACAGGACCAGCTCTCGGAACCGATATCTTCGCCACCGGGCTGCGGTCCACCCACCACCATTCCAGGAATCGGCGGAGCCACCTTATCAGACGTACTGGGACGATGGTGCGGTTTCATCGGAGTCTTTGTACCATAACCCGTCAAGAAAGACATGTCCAGAGGATTCTTGCCGAGCAAGTAATCAAGCACCTTGACGGCGGCCTGGTAATACTTCTTTTCGCCAGTGAGGTAGTAGGCATGCAGCAGCCAAATGCCCTGGTTTCCGGCCACAGCATTAGAGCCCCACACAAAATCTTCCCTAGCCATTACGACACCAAAACCCGTCTGGGCTCGGCCTACAAAGACATCAGCCACCTTAAGCAAGCTATCCTTGGCAGCCTGGGCGACATTGCCAAATTCCGTTGCATGCGTCGCCTGGCCATAAGTAGCAAGGCCACCCACATCGGCCCAGCTCGGAATACTTCCCGATGCTTTACTGGGCATGTAAGAGGCGTCTCCGGTAGACACAAAAAGTTCGGTACCGGCAAACAGTTTCTCGTCTTCAAGCCAGTCGTCGGAATACGATCCCGTAGAAACATCCATCGGATTGACAAACTTTTTGTTCGGGTTCTGGGCACCCCAAGCGTAAGCCTTCTTGGCTGCTTCAAGACAGGTGCTCGCATACGTGGCATCGAAAGGCTTGTACACACGAGCCGCCACAGCCATTACGCCAGCAAAGTCAAACGAAGCGGCAGTACCCTTACCGATTACATAAATCGGATCGATATCGTTAGCAGGCATCACATCACCCGGGAAACCGAGAGAAGTCAACTTATGATAAACGCCACCATCGGAGGCCTGCATGGTAAGCATCCAGTCCAGATTGTACTTGATTTCGGCGAGCAAGTCCGGGAGAGTTCCGTCAGCCGGAATATTCCACTTGAGTGTCTTGAAATAGTCCGGGAAATGTTCGTACAAGGAAAGGAGCGTATAAGTAGTAATGCCCGAATTGACGATATAGCGACCGTAGTCACCGGCATCGTACCAACCCTTTGTCGAATTGATTGTTCCTGATTCACCGGTGGAGCTGTGAAGCTGTACACTCGCATTGGTATGACCTGCGGCACGTTTCCACTGTCCCGCATAAGTTTCTTCGAGTTCCATGGAGGCACGCTGGTAGTAATACCACTTCAAAGAAGCCTTGATCACGTCTTCGTACGTTTTATTGGCAACCTTTAAATCGGAACGGAGAACCTGTCCGCCCACCTTAATAGAATAAGTACCCGGAGCATTCAATTCCGAGATGTCGACCAGCTGGACATTCTGCCCGCTGGGCTGCCAGCTCGACGCTTCCGAAGGAGTCGCCGTCAAAACGGTCGCACCACTCGCATCGGCAATTTCCACATTGCCGTTGCCATCCACCAAGGCAAATTCCTTTGCTTCACCAGGACGATAACCCACCTGGTTAATATAAGCGGTCGCAGCAGAAGCTACCGTTGCAAACGAAAGAATCGCAGCAAGGGGTATATATTGCTTTAAGCCAAATTTCAGCATTTCAGGCACTCCTTTTGTTTTTCTTTACAAATATACCCCAAAAAACGCGTGAAAGAGTCCTTCCACGCTAAAAAATGGATACAAGTGTACCCAATGTACTATTTTTTCATGAATTTCAGGCTTTTTTGTATTCCAGACGGGAATGTTACAACAATCGCATAATGGCCCGAAAAAAGCCAGGACAAGTCAAGAGACCCGCGGAAACCACCCCTCCAGACAATTGCCCCGTTCATGGAGACGATTGCGCAACGGTATTCTCCCCCATTCCCGAAGGCAACCAGCTTATCGCCCATCAAGCCGACATGAGCCAGCTGCTTCCAGCTCGAAGGCAGACGAGTCTGCACGGAGTCGTTATCCAAAGTATCGGTAACCGAGGAATCCGTTGCGGAGGAATCTATCTTCGCCGTATCCAGAGGATCGACTATCTGCGATTTTGCTTCGCGAGCCGTATTGAAGAAACTGATCATTTTGTTCAAGTTTTCGTCGACATACATTTCGTTGCCGCCATGGGTTCCGCCCGGCACCGAAACAAGTTCGGTCACTACACTATGTTTTTTCAGGGAATCATATAGCTCCTGACTCTGTTCCTTATTTACAATTTGGTCCGATGTTCCATGGAACAAGATAATAGGCGGATCGTCTTCGCTGGCATAGTACGGCGAACTCGCCACCATCCATTTATCCTTGTTGCCTTCGCGCTCGGCACCGATAAAGGCGCCTTCGTAAGTTCCGCTGCCCATGAAATTATTGATAGGATTCATGGTGTAAATATCGGTCGGGGGCGACCACAGCGATGCAGCATCGATACAGCTACTGAACTTGGTGAACTCCCCCAGGGAGCCCACCAAGTCCACCGTTACGGAACCGGACTTGCCTTCTTTCAAGCCACAGGTTGTAGCGACCAAACTGGAGAGATGTCCGCCCGACGAAAATCCGGACATGGCGATAAACGACGTATCGATTTTGTATTTCGCTGCATTACCACGAATAAAGCGCACAACGGCCTTCAGGTCATGCAACTGTGCCGGGTAAATGGCATCGCTTGCAGAGCGGTGATTCGGCGTAACGACTGCATAGCCCGCCTTGGTAAGGGCCGCACAAATCGTATTCAAGTCGGCAGAACCCTTTTGATTGTTCATGCTCCAGGCGCTACCGTAAGTGTGAATCACTACCGGATAAGCATCCTTCGTTTCTTTGGGCAGGTAGATATCCAATGTATGGAAAGTCTTTCCGTCGCCTGCATAATTCAAATCGGCGAATTTTTCGGAATATTCAATTTTTCCTTGGCCTTGTTGACCGCCAAAACCTTGCGCAAACGCAGAAACCGCTACAGCAAGGCAGGTCGCCGCTATAATTTTATTCATACTCAATCCTTTTCCAAACAGGCAAAATGCCCATAAAATAATATAAATCAAAAAAGTCGCCCCATTCCGGAGCGACTCAATATTCTGTTGTATAAAATTACAACTTACTTAATCAGGTCAAGCGTCAGGCGACGGGCTTCGGCGTCGGCTTCGAGCACCTGGTCGAGCGTCAGGTGACCCGTCACGTTCGGGGCTCCGGCCATAATCGTTTCCACATGGCGCGGGATGTCTGTAAACTTGAGGTTACCTTTGAGGAAGGTGTCCACCAGAACTTCGTTTGCAGCATTCATCATGGCAGGCACGATACCGCCACGGCGGCCCGCTTCAAATGCCAAGGCAAGGCAGCGGAACTTGTTGAAGTCCGGTTCAAAGAAGGTCAGCTTCGCAAGCGTCGGCAGATCAATGCGCTTGGTATTGAGCGGCAGACGGTCGGGCCACGTGAGCGCCACCTGAATCGGAATGCGCATGTCAGGAGCGCCGAGCTGAGCCATGAGGGAGCCGTCGCGGAACTGCACCAGCGAATGCACCATGGACTGCGGGTGAACCACCACCTTGATCTGGTCGTACGGAATGTGGAAGAGGAAGTGCGCTTCGAGAACTTCGAGGCCCTTGTTCATCATGGAAGCAGAGTCGATGGTAATCTTCTTGCCCATGCTCCACACCGGGTGATTCAAGGCATCGGCCACGGTGATGTTTTCAAACTTTTCAATCGGCCATTCGCGGAACGGACCACCCGATGCCGTAATTTCGAGGAACTCCACTTCGGATTCGCGCTTGCCGCCTTCAAGGCACTGGAAAATGGCGCTGTGTTCGGAATCAATCGGCGTGATGAAGGACTTCGGATTTTCGGCAAGCTTGTCCCAAATGACGGGGCCTGCCATGACCATCGTTTCTTTGTTTGCAAGAGCCACATGCTTGCCGTGTTCGATAGCGGTAATGGTCGGGAGGCAGCCCACAGCACCCATCAACGAGTTGATGATGATGTCGGCCTTCGGGTCAGCGGCGAGTTCGCACAGGCCTTCCATACCGGCGAGCACCTTCATACCGATTTCTTTTTCAAGTTCCTTCGCAGCATTCGGATCAAACATGCACACGCGTTCGACCTTGTACTTGCGCACAATTTCGGCAACTTTGGCTACACTGCTGTTGGCCGCAACGGCGTAAAGATTGAAGATATCGGAATGCTGATGAATGACATCGACGCTAGAAGTACCGATAGAACCGGTCGCACCGAGAAGAACTACGTTTTTCATTTTGAAGCCTCTTTTTTATACAGGTAAAAAGATAAAAAATATCTATAATTTAAACATGCTCGCAAACGAAGTTAACGCCCTGATTAAAAAGCTCTCCCCGTTCATGGAAGAGGATTCGGAAATTTTCCGCGAGCTCATGACGTTTTTCGGGCAAGGTTCCAAGATTGACGTTCACCACGGCGACCTCTCTAAATTCCTGGGTCACAAGCGCCTTTACCGCGTCATCCGCCTGAAGGGCGAAAGCTACAAGGATTGCGTTTACCAGCTGGTGGACAATTATCCGGAATCGATGGAAGCACTCGGAATGCTGCGCTACTACAAGGCGCCAACTGGCCCGGTGCGCTGGGAAGAGGTAGAAGCCGCCGAAATCGCCATCGGCAAGGAACTGACGATGGCGGCATACGGATGGATGCCGGACGCATGGACCCTTTTTGAAAAGGGGCCTGCGGGCGATGAAGGCGGCGAGCACACTAACGCGGGCGAGCACGAACTCGTCGCGATTCTTGCGTTTGATTTAGGCGAATAATCGCTACTTATAAAAGGAGATGACTCCCCGTTGCCGAGGATCATATCCACTAAGCAGCAAAGCTGCAAGTGGCTATTGAGGTCAAGCCCGGCATGACAAAGAAAGAACACTCGACTTATTGCTTCAGGAATTCGAACAGTGTGATTCCCGGAAGCTTGCCCTTGCGGCTCGCCAGGTAGTCTTTCAGCGAAAGTTCAATCACCTGCTTTTTCCACGCAGCATGGCGCAGCTTCGGAAGTTCACCGTTACGGAAAATTACGAAGCCCGTATGCGTCGCATCCAAGTCATTTGCACTTGCGACAAAGGCAACCCCCGTCACCATCAGAGGGCCAGCGTAAGGTTTTGAAGCCATTTCCACCGCACGATTGTACGGCAAGTAGCGCAAATCCATGGTCGCATCCGGAGTATCGTACTTGATCTTTTTCGCCTTGAAGAAATTCTGTTTAGGAATAGTACGCTTCACCACCGTATCGCCCGGCACCTGCATTACGCGAGCAAACTTGCTATCACTCACCCAATCCGCCAACAGGTAATGTTTGCGGTTCACGTAACCAATTTTACCGCCCTTATAACGAATCTTTTGCAGCGTACTAAAGATTTCATTTTCGCTAGGCGCAATCGCCATTGCAAGAGCATGTTCCAGGTAAGTCACGCAGTCCACCGAATCCATGTATACCAGCGGCTTGTTTTCAACGGGGTCAACGTAGCTTTCGCCCATGGGGCCAAGTTTGTAAGGCGTTCCCTTCATCATGCGCGAGAAATATTCCAGTCTTGCAGTAAGACCCGCCACATTCTGGGCAGCAAGCCACATCTGCTTCATTCTCATGAGAGAGGCGTAATCGTCGTTAGTGCGGTACACTAGCCTGCTCCACAAAGTATCCAGCACGTCTTTCAACTGGGAATCCGGATTCCGGCCCGTCTCATTCAAGTACATGGCAACAGCAAGGGTATCGCCATCAAGCGTATAAATGTAACCCACCAGGCCATGGACTTCACCGATAAAGCCTGTCTTGAATCGAGTAAGCCAAGGGAAGGGCAAATCCAGCATGCGCTTGCCGCCGGTACCGATTCCCGGGCCAGCAAAACTGTTGATGTAGAAACGTCCCTTGGGGTGGCGAGCCATCTTGGCAAGCATCGCCGTTTCCGTCGAAGGTTTCACCTTGTTCTTGGGTGAAAGTCCGCAGCCGTCCCACACTTCAAAATCCGTAGAGTCAATTCCCATTTCGGCAAGGAACTTCATCTCTGCAGCACGGCCACTTTCAACGCTACCTACGCCCGACTTTTGTGCGCCCAAGTTGCGGAAGATGGTTTCGGCATGCATGTTCTGGCTGCGTTGATTGATTTCATCGAGAATGCTCAGGAAGGGTGCTGCCGAGAAAGAATAAGATGCAATCTGGATGCCGTCCGGAACATCCTGTTTTTCGGCAAAAGCAACTCCACGTTCCTTAAGCGCATGAATAAAGGCCGCCTTGAAGTAGGCAATCGGATTGCGCACCGGAAGCACCAACTGGCTGGAATCTACGCCGATACCGATAGCACCGCCAATGGTAATTTCGGGTTTTGCAGAATCAAGCGCCCAAGTCCACTTGCGCTTTTTGCCCGGCACCGTCACCATTTCATTCTTCAGCACGACATAGCCCACATCGGGCAAGATTTCGGCGCGGGCAGGGTCGCCCACTTTTAAGCCCGGCTTAAAGCGAATCATGGTGCAGTTGTCATTAAAACCTAAAGGCGCAATTTCAGCACCGTACCAGGCATCGTAAAAATTCTTGCGCCAGTGTTCGGCTCGCCACGGTCCCTTGTAATAGCTGGAATCCAGAGCAATCTTACCCGAAACGGAGTCGATTCCCAAAGCATGGATAGAATCAGCCATGGCATAAATCATGTGGAACGGGTCTGCATAATAACGGCCCGAAAAATTCGGATCGCCACCGCCGCGGACATTGACCGTTCCGATAAAAGTCTTCTTGCGCACGCTACCGTTGAGAGAGACATCTGTCTTGGGAGCGTAATCCAGCGGCAAGTAATGAACTGCTGCTGCAGTCGTAAGGGTTTTGAGGGTGCTGGCCGGCGTAAACTTTTCGACGCCGCGGATATTCCCCAATTCCTTGCCCGTTTTGACAGAACGAATGGATAAACCGTAACGGGATCCCGGTACTACGGAATCCACATACATCTGGAACGAATCCAGTTCAAATTGAGCCAAAGCGATTGTAGAAAGCAAACAAATAAGGCAGAAAATTTTATGCATCAAGAATCTCAATCCTGCTCGCCTAGTGTTTACGGAACCGGAACAAATAAACTAGCAACAGAGCAATTGCAATTACTCCAAGAGACACCACCACAATAAGGCGCACGCTAATTTTAGAATCTTCCGTCACATCGCCCAACCCCTTCTTGTACTCGGCTTCTTCTACAGGCTGCGTCAACGACGCGCGGATGCGATCCTTTACAGCCACGTCCGTTACTGAGTCCTTATAGCCGAGGATGCGATTTATTTTCTGATGGGTTTCAAACACAAAACGGACAATTTCATCGTTCACATTGGAATCGTTTTTCAGCAAGCTAGCCGCAATCGAAGACACCATGCCGTTTACCGACATTTCGATTTCGCTCCATTCCGGAATGTTCTGGGTGCTGCGGCCGTGATTTTCAAGGCCCTCGATCAAATGATTGTAGCGCGGATCCTGCATCCAAATGCGAATCAAGCCCCTGTCAGGAGGAATAAAGCCGCACTGTCTCGAGTAGTAATCGATATTGTCGGCGCGGAGCATGAACAGGAACAAATCATAGGCGCTATTGCGCTTGATGGGGTTCGCATTTTTCGGGAGCGTCAAATGGCTGCCACCCACAAAGCTGAAATTTCCGAAGGGACCCTTAGGGCCGGTAATGGTAATAATGCCGTCTTTGGCAAGCGGGCTATCCATCAAACCGCCCAAATCGGTATCGAATTCGATCTTGCGAATCAGTTCCGAAGTACCGAAAATAATCAACTGTTCGGCACGCACAAAACGGTCGGCACTCTGGGCCGAATTTTCTTTCAGGTTATTAGGAGAAAGTTCCTGATCGCGGAGCAACTTCAGGTAATGGCGAAGTCCAATCAGCGTCAAGGAATCTGCCAAGGCGCTACGATAGCCCGAATCCGACACGGCCACAAAGTCTCCACCGAAATTCCAGAGGAACGGAGACATCTGCTGGTAACCGGTCCAGTCGTCCTTGACGCCAAATTCAAAGGGAGCGACTTCCACGCCCTGTCGATTCAAGACTTTCCCTTCTGAAATGGCTCGCAGCACGCCGTAGAACTTCGGGTATGTTTCGATTTCGGAATCATGGAGACCCAGTTCAAGCCAGATGCGTTCGTTGGCAAAGAATCCACGAATATCCAAGAACCAAGGGATTGCATACACCAGGGAATCGCGACCGATATGGGCCGACTTCATCGCCTCGGGATAAAAGCGGCTGGTATCGACAGCGTCGATCATTTCGACGACAGGCTTAATCAAGCCAGCCTTGGCAAAGTAAGGCACCCAGGTCGAGCCCAACTGCAACACATCCGGATAGTCGGTACCCTCACCCGCCTCATTCACAAGCACCTTGTTGAGTTCGGCAAAAGCGGAGCCCCAATCCAGGAAACGAACCTTGACAGGAATCCCGCTCTGACGCGTGTACTTCTTCATCAACTTTTGAAGCGCCGTACCCGCATTAATATCCTGATCCATCACCCAAAGCACAAGCGTATCGGGGGGCGTCGGCATGGCCCTCAGTTCCGGCACAGCATGGGCAACCCCGCACAAGGCGAGACCCATCAAAAATAAAGCTGTGCCGCAAATACGCTTTTTCATGCTTTTACTCTAAGATACTAATTAACCTTTGTCAACTAATGGGCAATTTTCAAAAAGTCGTCAAAGTAGCGCGGATAAGTCTTGTTGATGCAGGCGGGGTCCATAATCTTGATGGGGACGCCGCCCAAGGCCACCAGGCTAAAGCACATGGCCATGCGGTGGTCGTTGTAAGTCTCGATAGTCGCAGGCTGCAGCTGAGCCGGCGGCGTAATCGTAATGGAATCGTTGGTTTCGCGGACATCGGCGCCAACCTTGCGGAGTTCAGCCGCCATGGCCGCGATGCGGTCCGTTTCCTTGACTCGCCAGCTGGCAATGCCCGAAATGGTCATGGGGGCGTCGGCAAACAAGGCGAGTACAGCAACCGTCATGGCCGCATCGGGAATTTCGATAGCGTTGAATTCGCCGAGACTCTTGAGCTTGCCCTGGGGACCGACACATTCTACCCAGTCGGGGCCCATCGTCACAGTCGCACCCATCTTCTTGATGACTTCGACAAAGGCGATGTCACCCTGACGGCATTCGGAACCTACGCCCAGCACGCGAACCTTGCCACCGGCAATGGCCGCAGCGGCGAGGGGGTAACTGGCAGAGCTTGCGTCACCTTCGACCATATAGTCGCCCGGAGACTTGTAAACGCCCTTGGGCACATAAAAATCCTTAAGGTCGGCATGCTTGACTTCGATGCCGAAATGCTTCATAACATCAAGTGTGAGCAAAATATACGGAGCCGAAATCAGTTCGCCTTCCACATGAATGTGGAGCGGAGATTCCGCATAGGGGGCGCAAATCAGGAGCGCCGTCAGGTACTGGCTAGAGATATTGCCACGAACCGTAACAGAACCGCCCTTGAGACCGTGAGCGTTAATGCACACCGGCGGGAACCCATCCGTTTCCATGTAGTCGATATCGGCACCCAGCATGCGGAGCGCATCTACCAGGTCGCGAATAGGGCGTTCCTTCATGCGTTCTTCGCCACTCAAATGGAATACGCCGCGACCGAGAGCAAGAGCCGCACACAAAGACCGCATGGCCGTACCTGCATTGCCCAAATAAAGGCCCGCCACATAATTGTCATTCTCCACCAATACAGAGGGAGCATCGATAGGGGCGCCGTTGCCTTCAATCTCGGCTTCGGTAAAGTCTTCGGTCATATCGGCCTTGACTCCAAGCGCCTTGAGAGCCTCACCCATGTAGCGGGTATCGTCGCTTTTTAACAAGTTGTGCAAACGGGTGGTTCCTTCGGCAAGGGCAGACACCAAAAGCACACGGTTGGTAATACTCTTGGAACCCGGGACGCGAAGTTCACCGTTATAAGACGACAAAGCGGGAATCTGAATATGACTGGGGCGAAAAAAAGGTGTATCCATATTTGTAAATTTATAAATTAAAAAAGCAAATAGATAACCGGAGCATTAAATGATGAGCGAAATCACAGACCTCAAATTCACCGTCCGCTTTTCGGACTGCGACGAGTACGGCAGGCTTAAACTGTCGCGTCTGTTCCAGTTCATGGAAGAAGCCGCCATTGCCGACGCCGAACGGAACGGATTTGGCCTGTGGCGCATGATCAAGGCCGGCTACACCTCGGCCATCACGCGCATGAAGGTTCGCATCAATCACACGCCAGTCATGGGCGAAGAGCTCCACGTTTCCACCTGGATCAAGGAAATCTACAAAGACAAGGTTGTCCTCAAGGACTACGCCGTTGTCGATAGCCAGGGCCACGCCCTCGCTGAAGGCACCTCGTCCTGGATTCTGGTGAACCTCAAGACCGGCTTTGCCGAGCCGCCTTCCAACAGCCCGTACCCCTTCCCCATCCAGCTGGAAAAGAGCGCCCTGCCGGAGATGCTCTCGGTTTTGCCCATGGGCGAAGAGCCAAAATTAGTTTATACGGAACACGCCCGCAACAGCGACCTGGACCTGAACCACCACGTAAACCACTGCCGTTACGTGGAATGGATTCTGGATTGCCTGAGCAAAGAAGAAATCAAGGAACGCGGCATCCGCTCGCTGCAGCTGAATTTTGTAAACCAGGTGCCGCTCGGCGCGAACGTGAACATTATCCGATTCAAGGATACGAACCATCACGCCGTATTCTTCGGCATGAACGCCGACATGGAAAAGAGCCCCACCACGAACCGCTGCCATTTCCAGGCCCGCGTGGGCTTCAGGGAATAATTTCAGGGAACGACAAGCCCGACGCCGGGCCACATTTCAAAGCTAAAACTCCCGTGCAAGTCGGTGCGGTACACCGCCGACGAATCGCCCGCTACAAAGCGGAGCTTGTTTACCACCTCTTCTTTGGGGTGGCCGTAACGGTTATTTTTGCCCACACCGATTCCGGCATACTTGGGGGCCACCTGCGCCAGGAACTGGAGACCGCTACTACCCGCAGAACCATGGTGCCCCACTTGCAATAAATCTGCCGACAAGTCGCGCGAGAGTTCCATCAGGCGGTTTTCGCCGACGGTATCCAGGTCGCCTGTAAGTAGGAACGCACTTTCACGTCCCGTTTGCGGCCCCGCCATTGACCCCATCAGTACCACGCTCGCCCGATTTTCACCAAAGCGCCCGTAGCCTACCGGCCACAGGCATTCGAGCCTAAACCCATCGGCAAAGAACAACGTGTCGCCGCGCTCCAGCGTATCGACCGGAATCTTGTACCGCCGCGCCACCTTGAAAATACTATCGCTCACGAAGCCCACCGCGGTGTCCCGCCCCACCAAAAGACGCCCCACCTTGAACCGCCCCGATTTGAGGGCCGCACCCATTTCCATAAACCCACCGCCGTGGTCCCGGTGAAAATGGCTCACCAGCACCCAGTCGAGCGACTTGACGCCCCTCGACACAAGAGTATCCACCAGTCCGGCGGAGTCGGGGCCCGTGTCGTACAGGGCAAACCGCCCCTCGTTTTCCAGCAGCACGGCAAGCCCCTGCCCCACATCTAAAAATGTAATGCGGACCGGCTCCGGGCCCCCACTCCAACCGGAATCGTAAGTGCAAGCCGACAGAAGCAGGCCGAACAGGGCGCTCCAAAAGGCGCCACAGAGCAAAACCCACAGGTAAATGCAACGGTTCGATTTTCTTGTAACGGGCATAAAAAGGTCTCCTTTTTTAGAAAGGGTTCTCTTATATACACGCCAAAATCCGCAAAACGGTTCAAAATCGCCTCAAAAAATGAAAAAGACAACAACTTTTACTATATTTACCCTTAAACCGAGGTTTTTATGCAATTACCTAAGTACAAAAAGAAGAAGCGTATCAAGCTGAAAGTCTGTCAGGAACCCGGCTGCGGCCGTGAATTCTGGGGCCACCCGATCGCCAAGTACTGCGAATTGCACCGCGACATCAAGCAGCGCCAGAAGCAGAAGAAGGATGTGGACAACATCGAGTCCAAGAACATCATCTTCCGCCACAACTACACCGAGTCCATGGACCTCACCTTCAAGTGCTGTCTCGAAGGCTGCAACGAGCTGTTCACCATCCGCGTGTTCCCCAAGCAGTACATTTACCCCCGTTTCTGCGAAGAACACCGCAACGATTTTAAGCGCGCAAACTACCTGCGCATCATCTCCAAGATGAAAAACGACTAAAAATCGGGCTTTTTCGTAAAAAATTGGACCGCCACCCTTGAAAATCGGGGTGGCTTTTTTATATTTGGGCTCACAATCATGGTGGGTGTAGCTCAATTGGTTAGAGTCCCAGATTGTGATTCTGGATGTTGTCGGTTCGAGTCCGGTCACCCACCCTTAAAAAATCCCGCGATTTCTCGCGGGATTTTTTTGTATTAGGAGGAACGTTTTTTAGTCTTCTTCTTTTTTGTCCGAGTTATAGGGTTTACCGTCCACATTGTATCGAACGGGAACGTCTACATAAAATTCCGTTTCTACAACATTCGGAGCATCCCCTATAGAACAATGGGTTCTGTATGCTGCATGGACGCCTATGTTATTGTTTCCCCTATATGCCACTAAGAGTGTATCCAATCGAGAAGCACAATGGACATGCAAATCACCACCGATTTCTTCTTGGTACCTGTTGCTGTTCCATTCTCCACCGGTCCAAACAACACCGCAATCAACCAATTTTTTTCGCAAATCATAATCCGTTCTGTATTCGTTATAAAATACGTCTTGATCCATCAAATATTCTCCGGCAGATATTTCTTCATCCCAGCGATTAACGACTTCATAGCGATATCTTTTCAAGTCTTCTAATGAGGATTCAAAATCAACATACCCCTTGACCGTATCTTCAATCATACCCGCTTCATTCCAGTTCGGATTCTCGAAACAGGACGGCGTCGGCGGTTCGGGACCTAAAAGTTCAGCCTCTTCAGAGCTGGAAGATTCCACTTCTTCCGTATTCAAGGATTCTTCAGACGAACTCGATGTTTCTACCGGTTCTGTTTTTTCTTCTTTAGAGTCGGAGGACTTTTCTTTATTTTTTTCGGAGCTGGAGGATTCGGCCTGCTTGTTTTTTTCCTTTGAATCGGAGGATGCCTCTTCCTTAGAATCTGAAGACGGGGTTTCTTTTTCCGAAGGTTTTTCAACCTTCTCCTTTTTTTCAGAGCTAGAAGAAACTTCGACTTCTTCGTCACTGCTGGATTCCACGACTTCGGAGTATTCTTCCGTATCGCCCCCCGTTACGCTGCTGTCGTTACTGGAACAGCTCATTGCAAACAGAGCCATGCTGACGCAAGCCACCGTCATCGTGATTTTTCCAAGTTTATTTTTCATTTTTTTCTCCTTCTATAGATGTTTATGGTTAATCTTCTTTCGCCCTATACCTTACCGGGATCCATATTGAAACATTTCCTTCAAGACCCAGAGATTGGCAAAAATATCTAACATTGTATGTTGCTTCAATTTCGGCGAAACTCACTGGCCAACTCCAATGCACAAGTATGGAGTCCAATTCCGCTTTAAAACGGCATTCCGGTTTATTAAGATTAGTCCAATTAAAGCCTTCCCATAGAATACCATCTTCATAAAGCCTATCCGTCAAATGCTGATCATATCCATCATATTGATATTCGGCAACGAATTCGTCTTCAGGCATTCTATATTCATCAAGCCTCGAACTTTTATCGGAACGTTCCACTTTCAAAAAACGAGATTCATGCAAATCTTGAATTGAATTATTCTCCACTACGGCTGTAATCGAATCTCTGATAATTTCCCATTCCTTCGCATGACTAACTTCAACCGTTTCGGATGAAGAAGATTCTTCCGATTCAATATTTTCTTCGGAGCTAGAAGATTCAGCTTCTTCAGAATTCAAGGTTTCTTCTGATGAGCTCGATGTCTCTACCGGTTCAGATTTTTCTTCTTCAGAGCTGGAGGATTCGACCGATTCGGTCTTCTTTTCTGAACTGGAGGATTTAGCCTGCTCAGGCTTTTCCGGTTTAACTGTTTTTTCAGAACTCGAAGATGCTTCGATTTCTTCGTCGCTGCTGGATTCCACGACTTCGGAGTATTCTTCCGTATCGCCCCCGGTTACGCCGCTGTCGTCGCTGGAACAGCCGGTCACCACCAGAGCCAAGCAGAGGTACATCGCCGTAACAGACAGCAAGCCTGCCCCCAGAACTTCATACCATTTATTATTCATTTTCTTCCTTCCTTGTTAGGGGATTTTTTGTATCCCTCACACCTACAAATATAGGTACATTTCACAAGCTTAGAACACAAAATTAGCGATTTTCTTTAAAATTTACAGGTTTTAAAGATTTTATTAAAATTTAAGCAAATTAGAATACAAGAATTGTATTCTTGGAATACATCAATAAAATCTCGTTTTCACATAAGAAAAAGGCCCCGCAGTTCGCGAGGTCTTCTTCTTAGGTAGGAGAGTGTTTTGACCTAATTTAATTTTTGATGCAACGGACGGACAAGCCATTCCTTACATCAGAGTAGGCAACCTTTGCCCAATCAAAATCATAGCTAAAGCTCCTATAGATAGCATGAGTACCCATGTAACCCGTAGAAGTCCAGAAATAGTCGGCTTCGCCCGCATATTCGAATTCGGCAGTGTTATACATCCACGTGCCAGCAGGAATCGCAGAGAAGCCTACAGAATCTACACCATTTCCATCCATATACCACCCTGTCTGCGACTTGAGAATGGCACCCGCCTCATTTTTTCCAACCTCGTTAACCAAAATGTCCCAATCCGTTGAATCAGGCAAACGCCAATTGATAGGACAGACACCACGCACATGAATCGTATCAAGACTGCAGTCTCGACCGTAAAGGCAGTCCGAAGTCTTTTCCGTCAAGTTTACCGAATCAACCGCAGCGGCCCAGTTATACAAACGGCCAGCCACTTCGCAATTGGCACTATCGTTGCCATAGCACCAGCTACCATCCGTTTCATAATTCAGGTTTTCGGCCATCCACACCTGACTTCCAATACTCACCGTCTTGTATACACGCCCATCGCGACGGTCTTCCATAGTGTCGTATCTAATATCGGCATTGAAATAAGCGCTTTTCGGGATGCTCCAATCTAATCGAGAAACACTAGCACTTGTATCAACCACGCTACTAGACGAACTCAAGCTATCCAAAGAATCCTTCGGCGCTATAGAACTTGAAGAGCGCAGACTATCCTGCAACAGCGAATCCTGAACAGAGGCGCTAGAAACCAGCGAATCAAGAACAGACGTGCTCGAAGAAATCGAATCCGCATCCACTTCGCTGCTGCTAGAAGTCACCGTGCTGTCGCGCGCATCCCGCTTATCGCTACTGCTGGATTGTTTCGTTTCACCCTCAACGACGTCACTGGAAGAAGATTCTTCGACGGCAGAAGAAGAACTTTCCTCAGTCGTATCGGCGGATTCTTCCGTGGGAACGTACTTTTCGAATGCGGGGATTTCGCCTGCGTAACCCATTTCTTCGATATTCTTGCGAATCGTCTCAAGTTCGCCACTTGCCGCAGCTTCTGCAACCCATTCTGCAATAGCCTTCTTCGTTTCAGAGTCTTTCCACTTACCGCTTTCGGCAAAGGAATCATCGAACTTGTCAATGCGCTTGGCAAGTGCAGCCGCATCGGCATCGCCCTGCATCATCACGCTTACAGCCAAGAGAGCCGCGTTACCGTCACCCGACTCAAAGATGCTCAGGTTTTCGAATTCATCGAATTCGCCATCGATATCGAATGCAGCAAGAACTTCGCTTTCAGCCTGAGTCTTTGCCTTGGCCAGAGTCTTGTTCTTTTCTTTCACAAGGTGCATCACGCGTTCATATGCCAGGCTCGTGAGCAAGTTGACGTTCACGCTCTCACGATCTTTGAGGTCTGTCAACGTACGGAGAGTTACTTCATCCTTCGTCTTTTTGCCTGTGACTTCATTCAGGTACTTACCCGTGACTTCAATGACCGCACAAGAAGAATCGAGCACAATGCTATCAAGAGCAAAGTCGCCCTTGTCACTCTTGATGGTCCCTTCAAAAATCTGATCCGTGAACTCCAACGTCTTACAATCAACGCCGCGCACCGTCACTGCAGAGCCCTTCACGAACGGGCCCTTCTGGGCAACGCCCGCCACATCGGCCACAAAGCCGGCATCTTCCGAAACGCCGCCCGCGACAGACTTTTCGTCACTGCTGGAACACGCGGCAAAAAATACCGACAGCCCCACAATTGCAGAAACAACGGCCAAGCCCTTCTTGGTCGTTTTACGCAAGTTATTCTTCATGATCTCCTACCTTTTTGGGTGTACCCTTATCGTCTTTCTTCAAACATTCGCTCATCGGGAACAGTTGCAAGTTCAAGCGGTACACCTGTTCCGTATCGTCGTCTTCGGTAACGATTGCCATGATGCGGCGACGGCATTCCGCAAGTTCTTTTCTGATGCGTTCGTAAGTGCGGCGCGTAATTCCCATGGTAAGGCCCGACATGTCGCGTTCCGAAAGCGGCAAACTCAGCGCCTTGACCGCGAATTCAGCCATCTGGCGTTGCAAATCGCGGGCAGCCACGGGCACGGCATCCACAGAGCCCATCGAAATCGCCTTGTCCGTCTGGTGGTAATTCCCGTCCTTGTCTTTTTTGAGGAGCTTGGCTCGCAGCAAAAAGTCGAGCGTCTCGGAGACCTCGGCTGCAGTAATCGGCTGCTTGCAAGCCTTCGCCATTTCAAGCGGCTTTGCGCCCGGCATGTGCGGCGCAAGTTCGCGCAGCACCGGGTTTTTCCACGATTTAAAATACTTGAACTCTTCGTCCCCCAACACACGTACCTTGTGAGCCGTGGCCAGCGCACAGCGTTCCTCGAACGCAGCCCGTTTTGCCTCATCCCCCTTTGCATGTGCGTATGAAACCATCAGCACAAAGTACGTGTGTTCAAACCCCACCAACCCCATAGCACTCGCTACGGAACCTGCAGCCCCTACGCTCAGGTTTTTCTTCCCCTCACAGACATACTTCAGATAAACCGCCGACGAAAACCCCGCGTCTCGCGCAAAGTCTCGCCAGGTAAACGCAGAAGTACGCTTACGTTCATCGTAGTAGTCCTGGATGAACTTGCGGTAATCCGTGTATTCTATGATCTCCTTCATGACTACAAATATAAACAAATCTTTCATTATTGGAATACAAATTCGGCATTTTTATTCAAATTTTACTATTTATGCAAATTTTTCAAAATTTCAACGATTTTAAGAATACAATTCGTATTCCTGGAACACAAAAAGCCCCGCCAATAATGGCGGGCCCCTTCTCACCTCCAAACTTTTGCTAGTCCATTATGCAGCGGACGTTCTACAACCTAAAAACCGTACTGCGAGAAACAACTCATAAATTCACTGAAGTTGCTGTATTCGAACTTGTCATCACGATTATAGACATCAGGGTCAAGTTCTTCGCACAGTTCCTTGGACTTCACCACCTCTATCATCTTCGAGTTGTAGGAACATTCAATGCCGTTATAGGTCGTCGTCCGGTATAGTTCTTCGTTGTAAGTGTCCGGATCAAATGCATAGCTGAAGTGCGATTCGATAATCTTGCCATTGATAGATGTTACCACGCCGTCGACGCCCTTTTTGGCAATCCAGATATCATCCGTAACATGGACCGTATCGGCAATATCCGTATTCGGATAATTTGCATTTTTGAAAATCGCTAGGCACTTTGTATTGAAATCATTATCACCCGTGATATAGTAAATGAGGGTGCAGTGTTCCGAGGTATAATAGAACGGAGGCACCGTATAGGAAACCAGGAAGGTGAAACTTTCCGGAGAAACGGTCAGCTCGACATCCCTATTCGTGACCGAGCGCAAAATCCCGCTCGGCAGCTGACTAACCGATTTCCATGTTCCCAAGAATGAACCGGAATTGCCGACATAAACATTCGCATAGCTCGGTTCATCGCAGGCGTTCGTATAAGTATGACATTTATAAAGAGTATCGTTAGAAATTTTATATCCGAGGAAATATATCCCTCCGGGTTGGCCACCTACCGCATAATCATCCAGATCATAGGTAACAATCCCCTTAGGGGCATCACCCTGAACCCATTTATACTTGTCATTATCGGGATCATAGGCACAATGGTCATCGACATAGTAGTAGCGACGGTTCACGGTATCGAGAAAGGCGATTGGCCGAGTCATCTTGTACGACACAGTCCTGTTATCCGACCGCGACGAGGAAGACGCAACAGAACTGCTACTGGATTCAGGAACAGTTCCATCATCATCCTTGACGCAACGGACCGAGTTCCCCATGTCCTTAATGTCAACGCTCTGATGCACACTATCGCCATTGAAGGTCAAATACATGTTGAACACGTTGTTGTCATTGATTTCCGTAGAACTCCAGAAGAACGCGAGGAAGTAGGCGCCACTGTAGCCCCCGTCGTGGCCCCTATCGCCGGCAGGGAGCGCCGCGAAGCCGAAATCGTCCGAGCCGTTTCCACCACTTGACCATCCAGACGCAGACTTAAGCACCTTGCCTGCTGTTGAATCTTCGCCAACAGTCGCAATCAAAGATTCAAATTCTGCCTTGCTCGGCAAATGCCAACCACTAGGACAAACGCCCTGGACATCTCCTGACGGCAACGAACATGTATTGCCATAGCCGCATTCACTTTCTGACTTGCCTACCGCCGCAGCCCACTTGTAAAGGCGGCCATGCATCGCACAGAAATAAGCAGAATCGCTATAGCAGAAGCTACTGTCTGTTTCAAAGTTCAAGTTCTCAGCCATCCACACCTGATCGCCGATTTTCACGGTCTTGTAAACCTTGCCGTCGCGCAGGTCCTTGAGCGTATTTGCGGCCGCATCATATTCGCTACCTGCGTTTGCCTTGGCAGAACTGCTAGATTGCTTCGTTTCGCTCGCAATGACGTTACTGGAAGAGGATTCGCCATCGCTGCTCAAGATGACGGTATCGCCAAAGGCTTCCACATACTTCTCAAATGCGGGCACCACGTCGGCGTAACCCCAACTTTCGACATTCTTGCGGATTGAATCGAGCGTACCGTCGGCCGTAGCGGCAACCTGCCACTTTTCAATCGTAGCCTTTGTTTTATCATCGTTCCACTTGCCCGTTTCCGCGAACGAGTCTTCAAACTTCTCGATGCGCTTTGCAAGGCCCGCATCGTCCGTTTCCGCCTGCATCAACACGCTCACGGCAAGCAACGCCGCATTGCCGTCACCGCTTTCGAAGATGGTCAGGTCTTCGGAATTGTCGAAGTCGCCCGCGATACCGAATGCCGCAAGCACTTCCTTCTCTGCCCGCGCCTTTGCGTCCGCAAACGTCTTGCCCTTTTCGGTCACGAGGTGCATTACACGTTCATATTCCAGTTCAGTAAGCACGTTGACGTTCACCGTCTTGCGATCCTTCAGATTAGTCAACGCATGAAGCGTAATCTCTCCTGCCGATTTCTTGCCGGTAATTTCACCGAGGTACTTACCCGTCACCTTGAATACCGCGCAAGACGTAGACAGCGTGATATCTTTCATTGCAAAGTCACCCATGTCGCTCTTGACAACACCGTCAAAACGTTCATCCGTCAGCGCCATCGTCTTGCAATCAATTCCCTGCACCGTCACGACAGAGCCGTTAGCAAACGGTCCCTTCTGCGCATCACCCGTAATAATATCTGCGACAATGCCCATATCCCCCGAGGCTCCGCCTGCGACATCCTTGTCACTAGAACTGGAACACGCACTTAAAAAAGCCATAGAAGCCAGCGTGCAAGCCGACACCAGGCTTGTCCCCAAATTTCTATTCATCTTTCTCCTCATTTTCTTTCTCCCTTTTTAATCTTCTTTTCTTTTTTAGATTCAAGCCTTTGACTCAGCGGGAACAGCTGCATGTTCATGCGATAAACGCGTTCCGTTTCATCTTCTTCTGTCGCAATCGCTACGACACGCCGATAAAAATCAGCCATCTCTTTTCGAATGCGTTCATACGAACGTTCCGTAAGTCCTAACACAAATCCGGACATGGTGCGTTCCGAAAGCGGCAAGTCAATCGCCTTGATAGCGAATTCCCCCATTTTGCGCTGCAATTCGCGCGCCGCCACAGGAACAGCATCCGTGTTAGCCATCGTAATCGTCTTGTCGGTCTGGTGGTAGTTTCCATCCTTGTCTTTTTTCAGGAACTTTTTCTTCACCAAAAAATTCAGGGTCTCGGTTACTTCGGCCGCCGAGATTTTCGGATTGCAGGCATGCGCTATTTCGAGCGGCTTTGCGCCAGGCATATGCGGTGCGAGTTCTCGCAACACCGGATTTTTCCACGACTTGAAATAATCAAATTCGTCGTTCCCGAGTACACGCATCTTGTGGGCATTCGCCAATGCGCACCGTTCCTCGAACGCCGCGACCTTTGTCTTGTCGTCCTTCGCATGGGCGTAAGACACCATCAACACAAAATAGGTCTGTTCAAAACCGACAAGGCCCATGGCACTGGCTACAGAGCCTGCAGAGCCGACGCTTAAATTCTTTTTTCCTTCGCAAACATACTTCAAGAATACCGCCGACGAGAATCCGGCATCCTGGGCAAATTTCTGCCACGAAAAAACGGAACAGCGCTTGCGTTCTTCGTAGTAGTCCCGGATATACTTGCGGTAATCTGTGTATTCAACGATTTCCTTCATGACTACAAATATACCTTTTTTAACAAATTTAGGACATAAACATTGCGTTTTTAGCTAAATTTTACCACTTTTCGCAATTTTATTAAAATTTCAGCGTTTTAGAACATGGCCAGCATATCCCTAGGACATGAAAAACCCCGCCATTCCTGGCGGGGTCTCTCTCCTAACCGTCCCCTTGCTCGAACCCCTCGAGCCCAAATGAGGGGACTAAAAACTTATCAGTCTTTCACGCAACGAATCGGATAATATTCAGAAATATGAACTACCGAATCATCCTCGTTCCAGTTCCATATATTCCTGACGCGGAAACGGTAAGGCGATCCACCTTCGAGGAGAGAGAACGCATATTCAAAATCAACATAATAACCCACATGCTTTGTATCAAGCGACACCTTTGTCCCCGAGTCCACATACTGCAAGTATACCAGAAGTTCCCGGGTCTCATAGTCGTCCCTCAACACATCCCATAGGTAATCCCATTCTTCATAATAGGGAAGGTGCCAACCGTCAGGACAAACGCCTTGAATAAATTCATCGTAGAGCATTTTATTCCAAATTTCCGCATTTTCATCCTCGCTAACAAGATTCCTATCAATCGGCCACCCCAACGCCTGATAGCCGAAGTATTCCCTACCAACTCCGGGAACGTAACGGGCTTCTTTTTTGACACCACTTGGCGGCTCATATTCCAAAAGGCTCGCCATCCAAGTCGCAATCCGGCCACTCTCCATTTTGATATCCAGAGTTTTGTATACATGGCCATCTCGTTCATCGACCAAGGTGCCATATTTCCCAGTGGTATCCACAGGAGGATCCCCTTCGTCTCTCGGGCCCCTATAGTATTTCCAGATACCGTCGCGACAAATGACATGGCTATAGAGACTATCATTGAAGTGAGTCGTCCGCTTGACTTCGTTTTCATTACTACAATGTTCCCATGTCGAATCCCAAGGCGACGCAAACTTATCTAGATATTTTTGGAAATCGGGAATATCCGTCGCACCTAATTTCACAAGGTTCTCTTTCACTTTCTTATAGACACCATCGTGATTGGCCATGGAGACAAGCCCCTTGATTTGTTGAATCAATGTCGTATCATCCCAAGAGCCGTCTTTTTCCAGATCCATTGCGATGCGAGCCATGCGACTTGTCACATCGCCCACATTGGCAGCAGTAAGCACCATCACAGAAATCGCAAGAAGTTTCGCATCCCCTTCAGCACTGCCCAAGATATCAAGCTGATCAAAGGATTCGGCAAGTTCAGAAAAACCGAATGCAGCCATCACTTCGATTTCGGCCTGTCGTTTCGCACCGACAACAGATTGGCCTTGCTTGACCAAATATCGAATACGGTCAAACGACAGATGAGTCAGAACATTGATATTGACTTGGTCACGATTTTGCAAATCGACAAGACTGTTCAGCGATATTTTCTGAGTCGAAGTATCGCCCGTCATTTCGTCGATATAGTAGCCGTTCGCCACAAGCCAAGCGTAACGATTTTCCAAATTGATTTTTTCCAGGGTGTATTCACCACGATTGTTGTCTATTTCCGTGGAAAAATGCGTTCCCGTCTGAATCAGCCCCTCATCCATTCCATAAAGGGTTACTTCGGTTCCCTTTACGAAAGGCCCCTTTTGCGACGTTCCGTAAATAGTTCTACTTCCTTCTGACAATGCGGAACTTGAATCGTTCTGACTGCATGCCGCAAGGAGCATTCCTAGAACAAACAAAATGCTAATTTGTTTATATTCCTTAGACATATTAATCCTCCCTAAACCAGACATTCAAAACATCATGCAACATCTGTGAATCAAACCGTTCATAGTCATCTCCCGCAAGGATGTCAGCAAAATTGTCTAGATAATTCTGAACTTCTTCACAGTATTTTTCGGGATCCTCTTCATACTGTGTAAAATAAGCTTTATAGTCTCTAGAATGACAATGAACAGTCCCATACTCCTCACCAAAGAGGATATGGTCGACAAAGGTGCTGATTTTTTTCAGAGCCTTGTCGGCATCCCCGCTATTGTTGATATTCAGATTTTCAGAATCTTCCGCCAAATCATCGTAGTAGAACGTCTTCATCAATTCTTGACGGGCCTGTTTCTTGGCTTCGGTAAAGGTCATTCCTTTCTTTATCAAAGCAAGCGTGCGATCGTATTCCAAATGCGTCAGCACATTCACATTAATTTGCTCTCGATTGTTAATATCAGACAAAGCCCTCAGACTGACTTGGCACACTGAATTTTCAGCCGTCTTTTCTCTTTTATAGTAACCAGTAGCTTCAAGCCTTACATATTGGCTTTCCAAATTGAGACCATCAATTTGGAAGTCGCCAGAATCGCTGCGGATCGTCGCATAGAACATCCTACCCGTCGGCCTGAAGTTTCCCTCTGCCGAAGTTTCCTTGAGGACGATGCTGGAACCCGTCACGAACGGGCCCTTCTGTACGACGCCTGCAAGATTCTTGTCCACAATAGCAACAACGCCTTCTGCCTCTTCGCTCGTGCCGGCGGTTTCAAAAGTAGAACAGGCCCAGAACGCCCCGCCAAAAGCGATAGCGGCAAGACTCGCAAAAAACTTTCTCATACCATCCAAACTATTACGCATTTTCAGCCTCCTTTTTTCCCATAACTGGCGCCCTATTCAAATTTTCAGATAGCGGAAAAAGCTGCATGTTCAAGCGGCAAACCTTTTCCACCTTTTTGTCAGCCGAGACAATCGACACAATGCGCTTGCGGCACTCCGTGAGTTCGTCGATGACCTTTTCGTAACTCTCGGCAGTCATGCCCATGGTAACGCCGCTAAAGTGGCGTTCCGAAATAGGCAACTTGTCCAAAGCCTCGAGCGCGAATTCGCCCATCTGGCGCAACAGCGAATGCACCGCCACCGAAACCACTTTTAAGCGCCCCGTCGTAATCGAATGACTCGTCTGGTGATAAACGCCCTTGGCATCTATCGTCAGGAACCCTGCATTCAAAAGGAATCGCAAACTGGCACTCACGTCGGCAGCCGATATAGGCAACCTGCAGGCCTTCGCAATCTCGTGCGGTTTTGCCCCGGGCATCGCCACGGCAAGTTCACGAACCACGGAATGTTTCCATGTTTCGTAGAACGTGTACATTTCACTGCCGAGAATTTTCACATGGTGCGCCGAACTCAATGCTTCCATTTCTTCGAAACACTTTTTCTTTTCCCGGTCCGTCTTTGCGCTTTCGTATCGAACCATCAAGACGAAGTAGTCGAACTCAAACCCCAGCAACCCCATTGCCAAGGCGGTCTTCTTTGCTCCTTCCTCCCGAAGCCTTGTCTTGCCATCGCAAACCAGCTTCAGGTATGAACCCGATGCGAAACCAGCAATTTTTGCAAACTCGCGCCAGGTAAACGCCGACGTGCGCTTGCGTTCGCGGTAGTAGTCGAGTACGTACTCGCGATAGTCTTTGTATTCAATAACCGATTTCATCATGATTATAAAATAGAATTTCAAAGAACACTATGCAACATTTTTGCTAAAACAAAAATGGCGATTTTAAGCAAATTTCATCATTTTGTATGCATGCACGAAAATTTTTTGCAATCTATAAAACAAAACGCATAAACTATAAAACAAACGTAGGCGCAATTAAAAAAGGAACCCCCGGCGATTGCCGAGGGTTTCCTCATATTCGATTATGGATCCCGTCGCGCGGCTTTCGCCTTGCTCCAGGATGACACTCAGACTACGAGAGTCTAGAAATCATGTAACCGGCGCAGACTGCGGTACCGATCACGCCAGCCACGTTCGGGCCCATAGCGTGCATCAGCAAGAAGTTCTGCGGGTCATACTTGGCACCTTCCACCTGAGACACGCGAGCAGCCATCGGCACAGCGGACACGCCAGCAGAACCGATAAGCGGGTTCACAG
>JAEEGH010004110.1_pt1 | contig 37572 bp, 46 predicted proteins | sample 9134181 | NCBI WGS metagenome assembly JAEEGH01 (sample SAMN16246544, study PRJNA631951) | gut metagenome | biome: gut microbiome; feature: rumen; material: DP-attached | host: Bos | place: Iran: Karaj | collected 2018-10 | reverse complement strand
CAATATCCCGTAAAAATCGACCCTAACGGCGGTGTGCTCGACCACAGAGCCAATTCCTCCGTTTCAACTTATTTCACAGCGGATTACGGAACGCCGGTCGGCGAGTATTCTGTCAACAGATCCTATATCAAGCTTACGGATAAAGAACTGACACCGGGAGCAAACTACTATTCCGGCACAAAATACTATTATATCAATACTCAGCGCCTCGGAATCCCGTCCGAAGGCGATTGGGGTCTTCCGACGGAACTGCGCAACGCGGTGTACGTGTCCGAGAATGATCTGGATACATACTATAACTGGTATTGCAATGTAATACGTACGGCCGATATGTCGTGGTGGACCGGAATAAGCGAGCTGAGCAAATCAGAGTTTATTGATAAATATACAAGTTACCCGTATCGTCCGGTTAACGGCGAGCATTATACGTTTATGGGCTGGTACCAGGTAATAGGCGACAGCGTTGCTTCAATGCCCTATAACTTCAACGATCCGGTAACGGGACCGTTGGAACTCCGCGCACAGTGGCGTCTTGACGGCGGATATTACATTCAGTATAATCCATATTTCTTTGCGGAGGAAAACGGCGTCATCACGGCGATTATCGGTGAAGTGCAGCAATGGACCGACCCGGAAAACTCCACAATGCAGCTCTATGCCGATCAGTCGCCTACGCATATTCTGAAAGCTCCGACAAACGTTACTTCCGGATGGGTATTCCGCGGCTGGCGCGTTGTCCGTGAGAACGGAACAAGAACGTATACAGACGGAAGCGGAGAGCATACCTATATCAACTGGGAACCGTTCGGCGATATGAACTATTATCAGCCGGGTGATAATTTCACTGTTGATGCGGATCTTGTAACGGAGATTACGGGTACCGGAAAAGCTATCCACATGCAGGCGTATTATGAGCCGGAGGCTACAACGTATCGCCGTCCGGACGTTACAAACCTGATTCTTGACGCAAACGACGCTTACGGCGGCTATGTAAATACGACGGACTCAACAAGTCTTCCCGCACTGTTCGGTCCGGGCAGCTTAAGTATCAATACGACAACCGAACTTTATAACGGAAATCCGACGCAGATTCTCTTCGGCGATTTCCAATCGAATATCGCGCTGCACCTGTATCAGTATGCTACGAATAAGACTTTTAACTCTGTGCAGGGAACGAAATTCTTTACAAATGAAAACGGATATCTGCTTATAGGCTTTGATGAGGGCTCCAATCCAAACAGAGCATATAATGAAACAACAGCGACCAACGGACTGCGCTCGGGTCATCCCTATGTTCCGACATTTGCCGCGGATTCCGTGGCGGCTGTTACGAGAGACGAAGCCGTAACGCTCTATGCAATATGGGAGCCGATGTTGTACGTAACATTTGTAAACACCACGGGCGAACCAATCACGGTTAGTCTGAGCGGAACCGTAGCAAGCACCGTTAATATTGTGAACATGGTAACCGGAGAATTCAGCAGAGAAGCGGTTACGACATCCATAACCATCCCCGCGGAATCCGGAGGAGTGAACGGCACTGTAAAAGTTGTTCTGCCCGGTGCGGTTGCCGGAACAGACAAAATTATTGCCACGGCAACGAACGATCATGCTCATAAGATTATGAGCGTAAGCGGCGAGTATCCGAACGGAACGCCGTACGGTACCGGAAGTTCCAATGTTAAATACTATGAAAACGCAACCTATACAGGAACGCTTGTTACCGATGCGGACGGCATCATAGTCACATATACAGAGGAAGTTGCCCGGCAACAGATGTTTGACGTAAATGGCGGAGTCTGGACAGAGTCTTCTCCGGATTACGAGTATCTGGTTGATGATCTGTACGGTATATTCCAGGATCGTATCATAAACAATCAGTATCATCCATCCGACCCAACCCGTGCCGGAAAGATGTTTATCGGTTGGACGACAAACGCGGATATCGCGGCACAGACGAATTTCAGTTCGAGAAGCCCCGTAACCTGGGGAAGTACAACGATTACCCCGGATGCCGGAGACATTGTGCTCGATAAGATTAGAAGAGAATATCTTTGGGACTTTACGCAGCCGCCGAGCTATATTGATACCTTGTATGCCGTGTGGAGTGATACCGTTACGATAACGTTTGACTACAATTATTCCGGCAGCAAGCTGCATACCTGGGAGGGTCCGAGTACGTCTCCGCAGGGACCATACGTTTTCTATGACAGCGCAGACGGGGAAATATCCTATATGATAGCAAAGGGCGACAGAGTTCCTATGCCGGACAATCCTACTGCTTATTCTGAGGCAAGGACAAACGGCTGGAGTTTTATCCGGTGGCTTGTTCTGAACTCAACCACGGACTCGTACAGATCTAATTCAAAAGTTATGTCGGATAGTAATCTTACGACGTATGCATTTGATTTTGCGCAGCATGTTATGAACGACGTTACGCTGGTAACTTCATGGACAACGTATTCTCCGCAGTATTTTACCTTCCTGGTAGAAAACAACGTTGTAGGCGGCAGCGACAATGATGAATTCCTTTACACAATATCTGTTACGGAAGAACTGGTCTACGGTAAAATCGGAGGCATCAACGCCAACAGAGAAGGACTGCCCGATCAGAGATGGGGTTCTGTGTCCACTATGCTTAAAAACAATCAGCAATATACGGTGCTTGTTATGGTATCGTATATAACGAACTGGGGAGGAGCATATGGCGTCGAAATCAGCGTAATCGACCGGAACGGAGTCGTGATCAAGCACGGACAGGTAATATATTGCGATAAGAATACCTATTTGAATTTTGTATCGGATTATAAATATACCTTGAAGATTTCACAGGAAGACAAACCCGGATTTGCTACGACTGTTTCGGTGGATCAGATGGACCCGAGCGGAAGTATTGTTTACAGTTCGGACAACACGACACGTACATTTACTTTTTCGGTAAAACAAGGTACGCGTGCAAACTTTACTCCGGTCAGCAACGGGTATGTCGGGGATGCACATAACAGCTTAAGGGTTTTGTTCACAAACACGGGTGATACTTATATTGCACCTACCGACTACCACGTAAATATGCGTCCGTTTATCCTGCTCTTTGGCGTGGGTGCTTCTCTTGCGATGACAGCGGCTGTAATAAAGCGCAAAAAACGCAAGGAAGAAGAGTAATTCCCTCTTCAAAGAAACGGTATTAAAAAAAATAAAAAACGCGAAACATTTTGTTTCGCGTTTTTTGTTTGTTTGTATTTATCTGTAAAAAGCGTATTTTCCGATGAACGGAAGCTCCTCGTCTCTGTCGTTTGCGACGTTTACTATACCTATTATAATGTATATAAGTTCCGCAAGGCCGAAAACGATTGAAATAATCCATCCTACAAGCGGAAGCCAGCCGAGAATCGCCGGAATTACCTGCAAAAGCGTAACCAGCATGCCCTGACCGCAGTGAAAACGCACGGAAGGCGTGTCCCTGCCTTCGACAAGCAGACTTATGATAAATAAAAACGGAATATAGGATAAAACTTTGAGTGCGGTATACTTGCGCATAAAAAACCTCCGAAAAACATGAAAAATTTTTATTATTATAACAGAAATAAAGAAATTTGTCAATTTCAAAGAAAAAAACGGAGAAAAATACCGAGTTCACAAATAATTTACAAATAAATTTGACATAAACTATTGCAAAAAAGGAATTATAATGGTAGAATATTCAAGCTTGATGTGCGATGAAGCGGGAGGTTGCGGCGTAATGCCGGGAATTTCCGTGGAGTATGTCCGATAAACGGGCGACAGCGAATATTGAAAACCGTATTCAAACGGTATCACTTCTTAAACATCGGTCGTGGAACCGCCGGTAATGCTGCCGGAAGGCCTCGCAATATGTGCCGGAAAGATTTCTTGCGGATTTTTTCGGAATGGGAAATGATAGCTGCCCGACTTTCTCAAAAGAGAAAAAATCGGGTTTTTAATTCGGGAAAGTAAAGAAACACCCGGACGCGTGTTCAAAAAATTCACTGTGCCGCATTAAAGTTTTCTTCATATATATTATGCGGAGTGGCGTGGTATATGTGAGGGCAAAAATTTTAAAGGAGGCAAAAAATATGGCAGCAAAGGAAAAAATCAGAATAAGATTAAAGGCGTATGATCACACTCTTATAGATCAGGCGGCCGAAAAGATCGTAGAAGCGGCAAAACGCAACGGCGCGAAAGTGTCCGGACCGATACCGCTTCCGACCGAAAAGGAAATCGTAACCATCCTTCGCGCGGTTCATAAATATAAGGACAGCCGCGAACAGTTCGAGTTCCGCACACACAAGAGACTCATCGACATTCTGAAACCTTCACAGAAGGCGATAGAAGCACTCGTTGACCTCGAGCTCCCGACCGGAGTAGAATCAGAAATCGTATTATAATTCACCGATACCTTGTGAATTGATATGAGACCGTAACAGGTCATGTTGACCGTGCCGCAGAGGTAATTCAAACGGCCAACCAATAACCTAAGGAGGAAAAGAAATGAAAAAAGGTATAATAGGAAAGAAACTCGGCATGACGCAGGTTTTCGATGAAAACGGAAACATAATTCCCGTAACCGTAATCGAAGCCGGCCCTTGCACGGTAGTACAGAAAAAGACCGTTGAAAACGACGGTTATTCGGCTGTAAAGCTCGGATTTTCAGACGTAGCCGAAAGAAAACTCACAAAACCCGCAAAGGGACAGTTTGCAAAAGCAAATCTTACGCTTAAAAAATATCTGAAAGAGTTCAAACTTGACGACGCCGAAAACATGAACGTAGGCGACGAAATCAAGGCGGACGTTTTTGAGGCGGGAGAATACGTAGACGTAACGGGCATTACAAAAGGACGCGGATTTTCCGGCGTAATCAAGCGCTGGGGAAGCCACAGACTGAGAATGACGCACGGCACGGGCCCCGTACACCGTCAGGCAGGCTCCATGGGAGCAAACTCCTCGCCTTCCAGAATCTATAAGAACAAGAAGATGGCAGGACAGTATGGTAACGAGCAGGTAACAATGCTCAACTTAAACGTAGTAAAAATCGACGTTGAGAAAAACATTATCGCGGTAAAGGGAGCGGTTCCCGGAGCAAAAGGCGGTATAGTGTTTATTCGCTCAACCGTTAAATAAGCGAAGGAGGAATACAAATGCCAAACGTTGCATTATTCGATATGGCAGGCAACAAGAAGGGCGAAATTGAGCTTAAGGCCGAAGTATTCGGATGCGAAGTGAATGAACCCGTCCTCCACAGCGTTGTCAGAGCATATCTTTTGAATCAGAGACAGGGTACGCAGAGTACCAAAACACGCGCGGAAGTATCCGGCGGCGGAATAAAGCCGTGGAGACAGAAGGGCACCGGCAGAGCAAGACAGGGCTCGACCCGTTCGCCTCAGTGGACGCACGGCGGAATTGCATTCGGACCCAAGCCGCGTTCGTGGAGAGTATCGATAAACAAAAAGGTAAAGAGAATAGCTATGCAGTCGGCGCTCAGCTCAAAGGTGGCTGACAGCGAAATGGCTGTAATAGAAAATCTTACCATGAACGAATTCAAAACCAAAACGATAGTAAATATGCTTAAAGGCATAGGCGCAGATAAAAAAGCGCTCATAGTTACTGCAGAAAACGATAAATTTGTTGCACAGTCCGCGTCCAATATACCGGGCGTAAAGACGGCAACTCCCGGCACTCTTAACGTGTACGACATACTCAACTGCGATATGTTCGTAGTCGCGAAAGACGCCGTATCGGTAATCGAGGAGGTATACGCATAATGAAAACTGCACATGACGTAATAATCCGTCCGATTATAACAGAAGCAAGCATGTCAAGACTCGCAGACAAGAAGTATACTTTTGAAGTAGCTTCCGACGCCAACAAGATAGAAATCAAGAAGGCGATTGAGGAAATATTCAAGGTTAAGGTCGACAAGGTAAACACGATAAGCGTAAAAAGCAAGGAAAAAAGAGTACGTTACCAGCTCGGCAGGACTTCGGAATGGAAAAAAGCGATAGTAACGCTTAAACCCGATTCAAAGACTATAGAGTTCTTCGACAGTATGATGTAATCAAATACAAAATATACACGGCAATCCTTTATGGATTCCGGGAAATGGAGTAATTATGGCAGTAAAGACATTCAAACCTACTACTCCGGCAAGAAGACAAATGACGGTTCCGGGTTTTGATGAAATAACGAAATCCAAACCCGAAAAAAGCCTGGTAACAGTGCTCAAAAAGCATGCCGGACGTAATAATACAGGTAAAATAACCGTTCGTCATCACGGCGGCGGAAACAGAATAAAGTACAGAATAATGGACTTCAGAAAGAACATTGAAGACGTCCCCGCAAAAGTACTTTCAATAGAATACGACCCCAACAGAACGGCCTATATCGCACTCATGCAGTACGAGACGGGCGAAAAGACTTACAGCATAGCGCCTGTGGGACTTAACGTCGGAGACGTTGTAATAAACAGCGCAAAAGCCGACATCAAGCCGGGCAACGTGCTTCCCATAAGCGAAATACCGGTAGGTACGCTTATCCATAACATAGAACTGTATCCGGGAAAAGGCGGACAGCTCGTTCGCAGCGCCGGAGCGGCAGCACAGCTTATGGCAAAGGAAAACGGAATATCCCAGGTAAGACTTCCTTCGGGCGAAGTAAGAATGATAAGACTTGACTGCAAGGCAACAATCGGTCAGGTAGGAAACCTCGAGCACGAAAACATAAACCTCGGTAAAGCCGGAAAGAAGAGACATCTCGGCGTAAGACCGACGGTAAGAGGTTCCGTAATGAACCCGTGCGACCACCCGCACGGCGGCGGCGAAGGCAAATCGCCTATCGGACGTCCGACACCGGTAACGCCTTGGGGCAAACCTACACTGGGCTATAAGACGCGCGATAAGAAAGCACGCACAAACAAATTCATCGTAAAGAGAAGAAACGATAAGTAAACCGTAAAGGAGGCATAAAATTGAGCAGAAGTGTTAAAAAAGGACCTTTCGTCGAAGCAAAGCTTTTCGCGAGAATAAGCGAAATGAACGAAAAGGGCGAAAAAAGAGTTCTTAAGACATGGTCAAGAGCTTCTACGATATTTCCCGAATTCGTGGGACATACAATAGCCGTTCACGACGGAAGAAAGCATGTGCCTGTATACGTTACGGAAGATATGGTAGGACATAAATTAGGTGAATTTGCTCCCACAAGAACGTTCAGAGGACATTCGGGATCAAAGACAACAAACAGCTGATAAAAATTTTGCATGAACACAGTTATACCGTGGCAAAAACGGTAAGAACGTGAAAGGAGGCAAAACTCATAATGGAAACCAAAGCGTATTTGTACGATTTGAGAATATCTCCCAGAAAAGTTTCGATTGTCCTTGATCTCATAAGAAACAAGGACGTTGCGACGGCTGTGGGAATACTTGCGAACACGAGAAAGTCGGCAAGCGAGCCGGTAGCAAAGCTGCTTAAATCGGCTGTTGCAAACGCTGAAAACAATCACGGCATGGATACGTCCAAGCTTTACGTTTCAGAATGCTTTGTAACACCCGGAAGAACCGCCAAAAGAATAATGGCGCGCGATAAGGGCAGAGCATACAGAATTTTAAAGAGAAGTTCTCATATAACACTTGCGGTAAAAGAAAAGTAATACCGCAAAGATATACAAAAGACGTGAAAACGTCGGAAAAAAATTAAAGGAGGCTTATTACGAAGTATGGGTCAGAAAGTTAATCCTCACGGCTTGCGTGTAGGCGTAATAAAAGACTGGGATTCAAGATGGTTTGCAAAAGACGAAGTATTCGGAGATACGCTCGTTGCGGACTATAAACTCAGAACTTGGCTGAAGAAAAAGCTTCAGGGAGCCGGCGTTCCGAAAATAGAAATCGAACGCGACGGTAAAAGAGTAAAGGTATTTGTACACTGTGCAAAACCCGGTATGATAATCGGAAAACAGGGTGCGGAAATAGATAAGCTTAAGGGAGATATAGAGGCATTCACGGGAACGCCCGCTCTCGTAAACGTAGTTGAAATCAAGCAGCCCGATCTCAATGCGCAGCTCGTAGCGGAATCCGTTGCGGCACAGCTTGAAAGAAGAATCGCGTTCCGCCGCGCAATGAAACAGGCGATAGGCAGAACGATGAAACTCGGCGCAAAGGGAATCAAAATAAAGCTTTCGGGACGTCTTAACGGCGCCGAAATCGCAAGAACCGAACACTACCACGAAGGTACCATTCCGCTTCAGACAATCCGCGCGGACATCGATTACGGATTCTGGGAAGCAGATACGACCTACGGAAAAATCGGCGTAAAAGTATGGATCTATAAGGGAGAAGTGCTCGCAAACGCCGCAAAAGCAGTAAAAAGACACAACAATGCGCCTTCTAAGGCAGAAGGAGGAGCAAGATAAATCATGTTAATGCCTAAAAGAGTAAAATACAGAAGAGTGCAGAGAGGCCGTATGAAAGGCGTTGCAACAAGAGGCAACAAAATTTCCAACGGAACGTACGGACTTATGGCGCTTGAACCGGCTTGGATAACAAGCAACCAGATAGAAGCAGCCCGTATAGCGATGACAAGATACATCAGACGTGGCGGCCAGGTATGGATAAAAATATTCCCCGATAAACCCGTAACGGAAAAACCCGCCGAAACCCGTATGGGATCCGGTAAAGGTTCACCCGAGTACTGGGTAGCGGTTGTAAAACCGGGAAGAATTCTCTTCGAAATGGACGGAGTACCTGAAGACCAGGCGCGTGAAGCAATGCGTCTTGCTTCTCACAAGCTTCCCATCAAATGCAAGTTTGTGAAAAAAGAAGAAATGGAGGCGTAAGTAAATGAAAATTACCGAAATCAGAGAAAAAACCTCCGAACAGCTTACAGAACTTCTGAAGGAACAAAAAGAAGAACTTTTCAATTTGCGTTTTCAGCACGCAATACATCAGCTCGACAATCCTCAGAAAATCGTCGAAACCAAAAAGAACATCGCCAAGATAATGACGGTGATGACAGAGAAAAAAGCGTAAGCGGGAAAGGAGTAAAAAGAAATGGAAAGAAATCTCAGAAAAACGAGAGTAGGAATCGTTTCCAGCGATAAGATGGATAAGACGATCGTAGTATCCATTATCGACAGCGTAAAGCACCCGCTATACAAAAAAGTCATCAAGAGAACCGTAAAATTCAAGGCTCACGATGAAAACAACGAGTGCGGAATCGGCGACAAAGTGGAAATAATGGAAACAAGACCGCTGTCCAAGGACAAGAATTGGCGTCTTGTAAGAATAATCGAAAAGGCAAAATAAAAAGATTCTGTGTTCGATGAAGACAAAAAGGACACATTCAAGGAGGCAACATAAAAATGATACAACAGCAGTCGTTCATGAAGGTAGCCGATAATACAGGCGCCAAAGAACTTATGTGCATCCGTGTTCTCGGAGGTACAGGCAGAAGATATGCCCGTATCGGAGACGTAGTAGTATGTTCCGTAAAGAAAGCAACGCCGGGCGGCGTCGTTAAAAAAGGCGACGTGGTAAAGGCAGTTGTGGTAAGAACGGTCAAGAGCCTTCGCAGAGCAGACGGAAGCTATATAAGATTCGACGAGAATGCGGCAGTAATAATAAACCCGGATAAGAACCCCAAGGGTACACGTATATTCGGCCCGGTAGCAAGAGAGCTTCGTGAGAAGGAATATCTCAAGATACTTTCACTCGCGCCGGAAGTACTTTAATGGGAGGATAAGAAAATGGCAGAAAGAAAAAAGCTCGCTCTTCGCAAGGATGATACGGTAATAGTAATATCCGGCGACGAAAAGGGCAAAAAAGGAAAAGTGCTTGAAGTATCTCCCAAAGAAGGCAAAATAATTGTCGAGGGTGTAAATATAGTAAGCAAGCACGTCCGCCCGAGAAAACAGGGCGAAGAAGGCGGAATAGTAAAGGTGGAAGGCGCGTTTTACGCATCGAAAGCCAACATATTCTGCGCAAAGTGCGGCAAAGGCACAAGAGTTGCTCATAAAACTCTTGAAGACGGCAAAAAGGTAAGAGTTTGCGCCAAGTGCGGCGAAATTCTTTGATGACGGGAGGAAAAGAAATGTCAAGACTCAGTGAATACTATAAAAACGAAGTAGCTCCCGCTCTTATGAAGAAATTCGAATACAAAAGCCCCATGCAGATACCGAAGGTTGATAAAATCATCATCAATATCGGCGCGGGAGACGCAAAGGACAACGCGAAGGTTATCGACAATATAATCGCAGACCTCGGAATCATAACGGGACAGAAAGCGGTTCCCACCTACGCAAGAAAATCCGTGGCGAACTTCAAAATCCGTCAGGGAATGAAAATAGGCGCAAAAGTAACGCTCAGAGGAGAGAGAATGTACGAATTCATGGACAGATTCTTCAATCTCGCACTTCCGAGAGTAAGAGACTTCAAGGGAATAAATCCCAACGCGTTCGACGGCAGAGGAAATTATTCCGTAGGTATCAAGGAACAGCTCATATTCCCTGAAATAGAGTATGATAAGATAGAAAAAATCAGAGGTATGGACATAGTATTCGTAACAACAGCGACAAACGACGAACACGCAAGAGAGCTTCTTTCTCTCATGGGCGCGCCGTTTGCAAAGCAGTAAGAGGGGTAGGTAAAAATAATGGCAAAGAAAGCTATGATATTAAAGCAGCAGAGAGCGCAGAAGTTCTCTACTCGTGAATATAACAGATGTAAGATTTGCGGCCGTCCCCACGCTTATCTTCGCAAATACGGAATATGCCGTATCTGTTTCAGAGAGCTTGCATATAAGGGAGAAATCCCCGGCGTAAAGAAAGCAAGCTGGTAAAACTTATCAGAATAAGTAAGGAGGTCACAATTTATGCAGATTACAGACGTAATTGCAGATATGCTCACACGTATACGTAACGCAAATTCGTCGAAACACGAAACAGTTGACATTCCTGCATCGGGAGTAAAGAAAGCAATCGCCGAAATACTTCAGGAAGAAGGATATATAAACGGTTATCAGATAATAGAAGACGGAAAACAGGGCGTAATCCGTGTAACACTCAAATACGGAGCAAATAAGACAAAGGTAATACAGGGACTTCGCAGAGTATCAAAGCCCGGTCTCAGAATCTACACGAGCTGTGAAGATATGCCGAACGTAATGAAAGGTCTCGGAATCGCGATCATTTCGACGTCGAAAGGCATCATGACGGACAAGAAAGCTAAGGCTAACAACGTGGGCGGCGAAGTACTCGCATATGTTTGGTAATTGCTTCAATTTAATGCAACAAAAATGTTAATTTAATGTTGATTCTGTAAGGTGAAAAACACATACAGAAAAAAGAAGCGTAATTAACGGAAGGAGAAACATCATGTCAAGAATAGGTAGAATGCCTGTTACAATTCCTGCCGGTGTTGACGTTAAAATTGATGCAGAGAACTGCATTACCGTAAAAGGCCCGAAGGGCACGCTTACACAGAAAATCAATCCCGAGATGAAACTCAAGGTTGAAGACGGTGTATTGACGGTAGAACGTCCCGGTGAGGAAAAACAGCAAAAAGCACTTCATGGACTTACACGTTCATTGATTTCAAATATGGTAGAAGGCGTAACGAACGGATTCAGCAAGAAGCTTGAGATAAACGGCGTGGGATACCGTGCGGCAAAGCAGGGCAAACAGCTCGTGCTCACAATCGGATATTCACATCCCGTAAATATCGAAGAGAGCGACGGAATCACGTTTGAAGTGCCGGATCCCAACACGATAATCGTGTCCGGAGCGGATAAGCAGAAGGTAGGTCAGATAACGGCCGAAATCAGAAAGAAACGTCCGCCGGAACCGTATCTCGGCAAGGGAATCAAGTATTCCGACGAGAGAATCAGACGTAAATCCGGTAAGGCCGGCAAGTAACAGGAAGGGAGTGCAGTAAAATGGTATCGAGAAAAGACAGCAATATTCAGCGTAAGAAAAGACACGCAAGAGTACGTGCCAAGGTAAGCGGTACTGCTTCCCGCCCCCGTCTTTGCGTATATCGCTCGCTTGCAAACATTTACGCGCAGGTGATAGACGATACGTGCGGAAAGACACTGGTAAGCGCATCGAGCACCGAAAGGGATTTCGGCGCATACGGCGGAAACAAGGACGCGGCGAAAAAGGTCGGCGAGCTTGTTGCAAAGCGCGCGGTTGAAAACGGTATAAACGAAGTCGTATTCGACAGAGGCGGATACATTTTCCACGGACGCGTAAAGGAACTTGCAGAGGCGGCGCGCGAAGCCGGACTCAAGTTCTAAAAATAGGAGGGGTAATATGGCATTCAATATAGATCCTGCAACACTTGAACTTGAGGAACAGGTTATTGAAACAAGACGTGTATCCAAAACAGTAAAAGGCGGACGAATCATGCGTTTCGCTTCAGTAGTTGTAGTAGGAGACCGCAACGGTCATATAGGCTACGGAATCGGAAAATCAGCCGAAGTGCCGGAAGCAATCAGAAAAGCGCTTGAAGACGCGAAAAAGAGTATGATAACGGTATCACTCAAGAACACAAGTATTCCTCACGATATAATCGGAGAATTCGGCGCAGCCAGAGTACTTCTCAAGCCGGCGTCGGAAGGAACCGGTATAATCGCCGGAGGCACGGTGCGTTCGGTAGTGGAGATGGCCGGAATCAAGGATATAAGAGCGAAGAGCTTAAGATCCAACAATAAAATCAACGTTGTAAAAGCAACGTTTGAAGGTCTTAAAAATCTCAGAACGGCTGAAGAAGTCGCAAAAACGAGAGGAAAGACAAAAGAAGAAATAGTAAGCAAATAAGGAGGAAACAGTGATGGCAAAGGTAACAATAACACTTAAAAAGAGCCTTATCGGCTGCAAAAAGAACCACATCGCCACCGCACACTCTTTGGGCTTACGTAAAATAGGCGATGTAACGGTACAGGAAAATAACGAAGCCACACAGGGAAAGATAAAGCTTATCGATTACCTGATAGCAGTAAAGGAGGGTTAAAAGTGAAATTACATGAACTTTCACCCGCTGCCGGCTCAGCAAAGGGCGCATGGAGAAGAGGACGCGGTCCGGGCTCCGGAAACGGAAAGACGGGCGGACGCGGCCATAAAGGACAGAAAGCCAGATCCGGCGGAGGAGTAAGACCCGGTTTTGAAGGCGGACAGATTCCGCTTTACAGAAGACTTCCCAAAAGAGGATTTTCAAACAGCCTCTTTAAGAAGGAATATGCAATAGTAAACCTTGAAACACTCGATAAGCTCTTTAACGACGGCGACGAGGTTTCGGTTGAAGTGCTTCTTGAAAAAGGAGTAATAAGAAAAGAACTTGACGGATTAAAGGTGCTCGGAAGAGGCGAAATCACAAAGAAGCTCACCGTAAAAGCAGCTAAGATATCGGAATCCGCAAAGGAAAAGATAGAAGCCGCAGGCGGAAAGGCAGAGGTGATTTAAGGTGCTGCAGACAATTAAGAACGCTTGGAAAATCCCCGAGTTGAGAAGAAGACTGCTGTTCACGCTGTTTATAGTGGTACTTTTCAGAATCGGCTCGGTTATCCCGGTACCGTTCGTATATGCGGGACTTGCACAGTCAGGCGTAAACGCAAGCGGACTTCAGGGATTGTTTCAGTATTTTGATATAATCTCGGGTGAAACTTTTTCTAAAGCCACTTTATTTGCACTTTCCATTTCACCTTATATCACGGCATCAATCGTAATCCAGCTTCTCACCATAGCAATCCCCGCACTCGAGAGATTGTCAAAAGAAGGAGAAGAAGGAAGAAAGAAACTGACTCAGATAACGAGACTTGCAACTGTGGGACTCGCGCTTCTGACAAGTATAGGATATTGCGCGTATATAAACGCGCTCGGCTGGATAATCCCCGGACACGACACGCTGTTTGACAAAATAGTCATCATCTCGTGTTACTGCGCGGGCGCCGCAATAATCATGTGGCTGGCCGAAAAGATAAACGAATTCGGTATAGGAAACGGAATATCCATCATACTGTTCGTAAACATCGCGGCATCGTTCCCGACCATGGTAACGACGGCATGGAACAACGGACTTCCGATATTCCTGCTCTTCATAGTAATAACGCTGTGCATGGTACTTCTGATAGTACACGTAACGGAAGCGGAACGCAGACTTGCCGTACAGTATGCAAAGCGCCAGGTGGGAAGAAAGGTATACGGCGGACAGAGCACGTACCTTCCCATGAAGCTCAATATGTCGGGCGTTATGCCGATAATCTTCGCAAGCTCGCTTGCCGCAATACCGACGACGATAGCGTCGATATTCCCGCCTAAAGAAACAAGCGGACTGTGGTACAATATAGTCAATATATTCTCGATGAAATCACCGCTTTATATGGTAATTTACTTCGTATTGATTATAGCGTTTGCGTATTTTTATCTTGCAATATCCTTCAACCCCGTGGAAGTGGCAAATAACTTAAAGAAAAACGGCGGATTCATAACGGGTATCCGTCCCGGCAAACCGACGGTGGATTATATATCCAAAATTCTCGGAAGAATCACCCTTATCGGCGCGATATTCCTTGGAATAATCGCAACACTTCCGCTTATACTCGGAATGATAAGCACAAAACTTTCGGGACTTGCATTCGGAGGTTCTTCACTTCTCATTCTTGTAAGCGTTGTTCTTGAAACGGTACAGGAAATTGAAGCACAGATGACGCTTCGTCATTATAAGGGATTCCTTGAATAATCCTTTGGTGTTTCGCAGAAAAAAGAGGAGCAGTTATTATGAAAATAATATTTTTCGGTTCCCCGGGCGCCGGTAAAGGAACACAGGCAGAAACAGTAAGCAAAAAACTGAATATTCCGACAATTTCGACGGGAAATATGATCCGCGAAGCGATAAAAAACGAAACGGAAATGGGAAAATCGGCGAAAAGCTACATTGACGCAGGTTTACTCCTTCCCGACGAGGTTGTCATAGGAATCATAAAGGACAGACTCGATAAAGACGACTGCAATAACGGATTTATCCTCGACGGATTTCCGAGAACCATTCCTCAGGCGCAGGCGCTTGAAGATATGGGCGTAAAAATAGACGTCGTTCTCAATATCGAGGTGCCCGACGAAACGATAGTAAGACGCATGAGCGGCAGAAGAACCTGCGCAAAGTGCGGCGCAACCTATCATATCGATTACAATCCCCCCAAGACCGAAGGAATTTGCGATAATTGCGGAGCGCAGCTTACAATACGTAAGGACGACGATCCGGAAATCGTAAAGAACAGACTTGCGGTCTATCATAGCGAAACCGAGCCGCTTAAAGCCTTTTATGAAGAAAAAGGCGTGCTGAAGACGGTAATCGGACAGGAAAAACTGGCCGATACGACAAGACTTACTGCACAGGCACTCGGAATCGAGGACTGAATAAATGATCAAAATCAAAAATGACAAAGAAATAGAACTTATGCGCGAGGCGGGAAAAATAACGGCGCTGGCGCTGGAAACCGCAAAGGAACTCGTAAAACCGGGAGTGTCGCTGCAGCATATAGACGCAGAGATTCATAAGGTTATCACGGCTCACGACGCGATTCCGTCGTTTCTGCACTATAACGGTTTTCCTGCAAGCGCGTGCATAAGCGTAAACGACGAGGTAATTCACGGAATCCCCGGAAAGAGAATACTTCTTGACGGAGATATAGTGAAAGTTGACGTAGGAGCAAGATATAAAGGCTATCACGGCGACGCCGCAAGGACGTTTTTCTGCGGAAACGTGTCAGACGAGGCAAAGCGTCTGGAAAGAATAACCAGAGAGAGCTTTTTTGAAGGCATAAAATACGCAGCGCCCGAAAACAGACTCGGTGATATTTCATACGCGATACAGAAACACGTTGAAGACGCGGGCTTTACGGTGGTAAAGGAATTTGTCGGACACGGAGTGGGTGCAGAACTCCACGAAGACCCCGAAGTTCCGAACTACGGAAAGGCCGGACGCGGCACGAGACTGTACGAGGGAATGACGATTGCGGTAGAACCTATGGTCAATTACGGAAAAGACGCCGTTTACGTGCTCGATAACGACTGGACCGTGGTAACCGCGGACGGAAAATTGTCGGCGCATTATGAAAATTCTGTTTTGATAACGGCAAACGGAGCCGAAATTCTGACTGCCGTATGAGTTTTGATAAAAAAAGGAAATTGAAAAGGCCCGTAAATAATACGTATGCCGAAATATGTCCGGGAAGCGTCGTGCGTTCGCGCAGCGGCAGAAGCCGCGGCAGAGTTTACGCAGTGATTGACACGCAAACCGACGGAAAAGGAAAGGTTTTCGCAAAAATCGCAAACGGAACGGACAGAAAAGTCGAAAACGCAAAGAAAAAAAGCGTTTTTCACCTTGAAATAATAGGAAAAGAGACAGTAAACAACGTAGATGACGGACAAATAATTCAGTTGCTCGAAAAATACATGAAGACGGAGGGATGAACTTGTCGAAAGACGATGTAATTGAATTTGAAGGAGTCGTAACGGAAGCGCTTCCGAACGCGACCTTCTTGGTAAAGCTCCCGAACGAACACGTCGTAACGGCGCATATATCGGGAAAACTCAGAATGAATTTTATAAAAATTCTTCCGGGCGATAAGGTAACGGTCGAAGTTTCGAGTTATGACCTTACAAAAGGAAGAATTACATGGAGAGCAAAATAAGCGCATGCGAAAAGCTCTAAACAGGAGGATTTTAAGATGAAAGTTAAACCTTCGGTAAAGAAAATATGCGAAAAATGCAAGATAATCAAGAGACACGGAGTCGTAATGGTTATCTGCGAGAATCCGAAGCATAAGCAGAGACAGGGCTGATAAAAGGCAAAAACGTCGAAAGACGAGAAAACGAGGTGTAAAAAAAGAATGGCACGTATCGCAGGTGTAGACCTTCCGAGAGAAAAGAGAGTTGAAATCGGACTCACTTATATATTCGGAATAGGCCGTACAAGTTCTAATAAAATACTTGCTAAAACGGGTGTAAACCCCGATACAAGAGTAAAGGATCTGACGGAAGAAGACGTTGCAAAACTCCGTGAAGCCATCGAACATGAATATATGGTAGAAGGCGACCTCAGAAGAGAAGTAGCAATGAACATAAAGCGTCTTGTTGAAATCGATTCTTACAGAGGAACCAGACATCGTAAAGGACTTCCCGTAAGAGGACAGAGATCGAAGACAAACGCGAGAACGCGTAAAGGTCCCGCAAAGACAATAGCAAATAAGAAGAAATAATTGACTTTGTTGCGGAGTGAACGTATCACGACCGCAAAGGAAGGAGTGGAAAACTAAAATATGGCAAAGGTTGCAGCAAAAAAGACGACAACGAGAAAACGCCGTGAACGTAAGAATATAGAAAAGGGCTCGGCGCATATCCGTTCATCTTTCAATAATACGATAGTAACGATAAGCGATACCAACGGAAATACGATTTCGTGGGCTTCAGCCGGAGAAATGGGCTTCAGAGGCTCGAGAAAATCTACGCCGTACGCCGCACAGACGGCAGCCGAAACGGCAGCAAAAGCGGCAATGGAACACGGACTTAAAACTGTCGAAGTATTCGTAAAGGGTCCCGGTCAGGGAAGAGAATCCGCGATCAGAGCGCTTCAGACAGCAGGTCTTGAAATCGTATCGATAAAAGACGTAACACCTATTCCGCATAACGGATGCCGTCCTCCCAAGAGAAGACGCGTATAATCCGAAAGAAAAAAACAAGGAGGAGAAAAACTCATGGCAAAATATACAGGTCCTGCATGCAGACTGTGCCGCAGAGAAGGCGTAAAACTGTTTGCAAAGGGCGAACGCTGCTATACGGAGAAGTGCGCTATAAACAGACGTACGGGAGCACCCGGACAGCACGGCGCGGCACGTAAGAAGAACAGCGAATATGCACGTCAGCTGCGTGAATCGCAGAAGGCAAAGAGATACTACGGAATATCCGAAAGACAGTTCAGAAATTACTTCAAGATAGCAGACGCAAAAGAAGGAATGACGGGCGAAAATCTTCTGACGCTTATAGAACGCAGATTTGACAACGTAGTATTCAGAATGGGTATGGGAGAAAGCAGAAGAGACGCAAGACAGCTTGTAACTCACGGACATTTCCTCATCAATGGCAAAAAGGCAGATATACCTTCGATAATAGTAAAAGCCGGAGACGTAATATCGGTAAAGGAATCCAGCAAGAAATCCGAAAAGATAAAGTCGCTTGTTGAGAACCTCGATAACCGCACGTTCCCCGCATGGATTGATGTCGATAAGCAGAACGTAACCGCAACGGTAACAAAGCTTCCGACAAGAGAGGATATCGACTTCCCGTTTGAAGAACACTTCATCGTTGAGTTGTACTCAAAGAATTCGTAACCTTTTGAACGAAAAGGAAAAAAGTTATAAAAAAGGGGAGGTTTCAGGCAATGATAGAAATAGAAAGACCAAATATAACAACAGTAGAATTAAAATCTGACGGCTCATACGGCAAATTCGTCATCGAACCGTTGGAAAGAGGATATGGCACAACACTCGGAAATTCACTTCGCAGAGTATTGCTCAGCTCACTTCCGGGCGTAGCGGCGACAAGCGTAAAGATAGACGGAGTGTTGCACGAAATCTCAATAATCCCCAATGTAAAAGAAGACGTTCCCGAGATAATACTCAATATCAAGGGCATTACGGCGAAACTTCACACCGACGCACCCAAAACGGTATATCTTGAAGCGACCGAAGAGGGCGAAGTAACGGCGGGAGACATCAAATGCGACGGCGATATTGAAATATTGAATAAGGACCAGCATATAGCGTACGTGGAAAAAGGCGGATCTCTTAAAATGGAGCTCACCTTCGGACACGGAAGAGGCTACGTATCGGGCGAAAAGAATAAGACGCTGCTTCAGAACCCGCCGATAGGGCTGATCTGCGTGGATTCCATATATACGCCGGTATATAAGGTAAATTACACGGTAGAAAATACGCGTGTGGGAAACATGACCGACTACGATAAACTCACGCTTGAAGTTCTTACGGACGGAACAATTTCGGCAAAAGAAGCTATATCTTTAGCTGCCAAGATTCTCAATGAGCATCTCAGTCTGTTCATAGACTTGTCAGATGACGCAAAGAAAACCGAAATATTGATTGACAGACACGAGACGGTAAAAGAAAAAGTGTTGGAGATGACTATTGAGGAGCTTGACATGTCAGTGCGTTCATTCAACTGCTTGAAGCGCGCCGGCATAGATACAGTCGAAGACCTTGTAAATAAGACGGAGGAAGAGCTCGGAAAGGTAAGAAACCTCGGAAAGAAGTCGATGGAGGAAGTAATCCAGAAGCTTCATTCGCTCGGACTTGCGCTTAAAAAGGATGAAGACTGAACCAATACTGTTTTACCGATAATGCAAAATCGGTGTAATCTACTCAAAAAGGAGGAGTAAAAATGCCAGGAACAAGAAAGCTCGGACGTCCTACCGACATAAGAATGTCGATGCTCAGAGGCCTTGTTACGTACCTGCTTGAAAACGGCAGACTCGAAACGACGGTGTACAGAGCAAAGGAAGTGCGCTCGCTTACCGATAAAATGATTACTTTAGGCAAAAAGAACACGCTTGCGGCAAAGAGACAGGCCCTTTCGTTTATAACAAAAGAAGGAGTCGTAGTAAAACTCTTCAATGAAATAGCACCGTCATATGCTGACAGAAACGGCGGCTATACGAGAGTGCTCAAAATAGGCCCGAGACGCGGAGACGGCGCCGAAATGGCGATAATCGAGCTCGTAAAGTAATAAAATAAAGATAAAAAAGACACGGAAAAAATCCGTGTCTTTTTTTGCGCAAAAAAGGAATAAATCGGGAGAGGGCAAAATATATTGATACAAAGAAACGATTCATAATAAGGACCGGGAGGATATTTTATGACTCATACAAAGCTGTATCAAGATATTGCCGAAAGAACGGGCGGAGATATTTATATAGGCGTCGTAGGGCCCGTAAGGACGGGAAAATCAACGTTTATAAAGAAGTTTATGGATACACTCGTGCTTCCGAATATTACAGATGAAAACAACAGAGACAGGGCAAGAGACGAACTTCCGCAGAGCGCCGCCGGAAAGACGGTAATGACGACGGAACCGAAATTCATTCCGAACGACGCGGTTGAGCTTCATCTGGCAGATAACGCAACCTTCAAGGTAAAGATGATAGACTGCGTCGGATATATGGTGCCCGGCGCCATGGGGCATATAGAGGACGATAAACCGCGAATGGTCATGACTCCGTGGTCAGACGAGCCGGTGCCGTTCGAAAAAGCGGCGGAAATAGGCACAAAAAAGGTCATAAACGAACACTCCACAATAGGAATACTCGTTACAACCGACGGCAGTATAGGCGAAATACCGAGGGAAAACTATATCGAGGCGGAAACGAGGGCCATAAACGAACTCAAAGCGCAGAATAAACCGTTCGTAATAGTGCTCAATTCCGCACTTCCCAACGAAAAAAGCGCGATAGACGCGGCACTTGAACTTGAGGAGAAATTCGACGTCCCCGTCGCACTCGTAAGCTGCGTTGAACTCGACGAAAAGGATATAAAGAATATACTTGAACTCGTGCTTCTGGAATTTCCCGTAAAGGAACTCAGATTTGCACTTCCCGAATGGATGAATTCGCTAGAAGACGAGCACCCGCTCAAAAAGAAGATATTCGATGATATATTGAAGAGGGCGGAAAATATAAGTAAAGTCGGCGAAGTGAAGAAAAATTTCGACGACCTCACTGAAGACGAGTATAACGCGTCCGTCGAGCTTGAGGAAATAGATTTGTCGTGCGGAAAGGCGACGCTTAAAATCGACGTGCCGGATGAATCGTTCTATAAGATACTTTCGGATAAGACGGGATTTGAAATTGACGGCGAAGAGTCGCTTCTTTACGTAATGAGCGAGCTTGCGGAAATGAAAAAGGAATACGATAAGTTCTCGTCGGCAATGAAACAGGTAAACGAGACGGGATACGGAATCGTAACGCCGTCGGTGGAGGATTTGAAGCTCGAGGAGCCGGAAATCGTAAAACAGCCGGGCGGCTACGGAGTAAAACTGCGCGCGTCCGCGCCGTCGATACATATGATAAGGGCGGATATACAAACCGAAGTAAGCCCGATAGTCGGAAGCGAAAAACAGTCGGAGGATATAGTAAAATTCCTGCTTAAAGAATTTGAGGAAAACCCCGCAAGTATATGGGAATCGAATATTTTCGGAAAATCGCTCCATGAACTCGTAAACGAAGGCCTTAACGCTAAACTTGCGCATATGCCGTATGACGCGAGAATGAAACTCACAAGCACCTTGCAGAAAATCATAAACGAGGGCTCAAACGGACTTATTTGTATATTGCTTTGAGAAAATAAAAAATCCGCCGACAGTAAAAACTGTTCGGCGGTTACTTTTTTTCTTTCAGGTGCTCTTTTAATATAAGATTTATATATTGTGAAAGCGAGCGGTCGTCATTTTCGGCTTTTTCCTTGATTTTTTGCAAAATGTCGCCGTCAACGGTAATGCTTATTTTTTCTTTAAGCGGTCTCATAAAATCACCTCGCAAAATAATTATAGCCTAAATTACGACAAAATATTGACAAATCGGATAAAGTAGTATAAAATAAGATTATAATTTTAAAAAATTTGTCAAAAGAGAGGTTTTTATTATGGCTATTAACAAAAAATGCCCTAAATGCGGCAGAAAAACTATTATTATTTTATTATTAATTGCAATTTGCAGTTTGGCCTTTACAGGATGCTTTCCTACCACCACCACAACAACAACGCAAACCGTAAAAAGAAACAACATGACAACCCCTTCGGTAACAGAGGGAGAGGGTGTTTTGGAAAACGTTGTCAACGTCGGAGATACGATTACCGGGAAAGACTGGGAAATAACAATAGAGCATATTGAATTTTCTCAAAGAGTCGATTCACCGAAAAAAGAGGGCCTTTTTAGCTTTGGAACATCATACTATCAAGTAGATGATTCGGATAAAACTTATTTATATTGTATTTTGAACTGCAAAAACATTTCCACTATTTCTTTAAGCCCCGATGAAGCAGCAATGGTAAAAGCAATATATGATGATAAGTACAAATATGGAAGTTTTTCGAGAATATTGGATGACGGCTTTGAAAGTTTAGCTTGGAAAAGTATAGATCCATTAACAAATGAAAAGATTTATTATTTTGCAGAAATGCCGAAATTTATTGCCGACGAAACGGATACGCCCGTTGAAGTTCAGATAAGAATAGAAAATCAGACTTATCACTGCATAGTAAGAGAAGCGGCGGTTGTTGATGAAGTTGATGAATCTGCCGAGCCCGCCGAGACCGAATCCGCCGGGGAAAATTGAAAATCCGTATTTGAAATAACAACCCTGCCGAAAGGCAGGTTTTTATTTTCTTCCTTGACAATTTGCGCCGTTTGATATATCATTTTAATTGCAATATATCGTTGCGTTCGCGAAACGTTTATATATCCTTTAAGAAACATAAGGTAAACGTTAAAAATACGGAGGAAATCATGAAAAGGTATTTGTGGTTGTGGATTCTGATAACGTGTTTTCTGGTTTTGGCAGCTTTTTCGTTTGACGACGAATCATATACATTGAACGAGGAAAAATACGGCAATCACTATGGCAGAGATTATCGCGGGCGTGTCGGGGACGGAAAGTTTTTAATGATGCATCGTGCCGGTGTTGACGAATTGCTGATGGCGGAAAATCCCGATTCGTTACCTGTAATTCTAACTTATGAATATAATCATAAATTTGACGGTCATGATTTATATTTCTATTCTGCGGACGGGTATGCCGTTGTATACGCAAAGAGTAATCTGTGTAAGGTTCTCATAACTGATTTTCCCGAAGAATTGGTAACTGAACATGATTTGGAGTATTCGATAAGAAAAAAAGAAAACAATTACAGAATCGGCGAGCTTGTCGGCGAGGAATTCAAAGGTATAGTATATATTGATTCTTTTGACGAGTTTACGGAATATGAACAGGCAATCCTTAATGACTTAAAAGAAAAAAAGGACACGGAAGACAAAGTGAATGATGCTTTGAACGAGGTTTTTGAACCATTGGATGATTGAGAAACTAATTTAAAAAACCGGCGTACTGATGTATGTTTTCAGTACGCCGGGTTTGTTTCTCCGGTCGGTTTAATAAGTATTTGGTTTTTTCTTTCCTTCCTTGACAATTTGAGCCGTTTGATATATCATTTTAACTGTAACGTACCGTTGCGTTCGCTTTCGGTATCCTTGAAAATACGTAACGTAAGCGAAAAAACGTTGAAGAGTGAGGAATCAGTATGGGAAAAGGCTTTTTCGGCAGATTGTTTGAAAATATCGGCGGCTTTTTTGATACGAATGCCGATAATAAAATCCGCCGCACCCAAAAAGGCAAATCCGGAGCAAAACCGCACGGATTTTTTCCGGACCCCGACGATCCGGATTTTGAAGAAAAGATGATGCTCATACACATGCTCAGAGCGTCCGGCGCGTTTGAAGATGATGAGGATTTTTACATTACGGAAGGAATATACTTGGGCGACGAAGATTCAATTTTAGACGAACTCACAATCACGACTGTCGAAACGGAAATGAAGCCGTTTGTCGATACGTTTATCGGCTCAAACCTTGTAAATGCCGACGACGTGAAACTTTTGAGCAAAGCCGGCTATAAAAGCGCCGACCTTGAACTTATGAGCCCCCGAGAGCTGAAAAAAGCCATGGAAACGGCGGGCGTAGATACAGACTTTTATAATTTCGACGAATAATAAAAACCCTGCCGAAAGGCAGGGTTGCTTTATAGTTAAATCTTCGGCCTTTGTCCTCAGGTGAAATCAAAGACTTGCGTCTTTGGTGAAATCGGGCGTTTCACGCCCGGTGAAATAAAATCCGTCCTTTTAACCCGCACGAAGTGCGGATTTCATCGCGTAAGCGTTTTCACCGCGAATGCGATTTCTCCCGTCCTTAAAGACGGATTTCGTTGAAAAAACCTGCCGTAAAGGCAGGGTTTTTATTTTATTATTTAGAGAAATAATGAAGTCGGGCGTACCGCCCTTATGAAGCAAAATGAAGTCGCTGCTTCGCAGCTGATGAAGTAAAGACGCCCGTTTTTCCCGTTTCCTCGTTTTAATTCCTTCATTAGCGAAGCGTCTTCATTCCTTCATTAGCCCGCTTGCGGGCGTCTTCATTGCAAAAGGCACTGCTTTCGCAGTGCATTTTGCATGGCTGGGACGGCTGGATTCGAACCAGCGAATGCCGGAGTCAAAGTCCGGTGCCTTACCGCTTGGCGACGCCCCAATAACGCGCGGATTTTGTTAAAATCCGCGTTTTTTGTTAAATTGAATTCAGACTATAATGCTTATTTCGCCCGACGACAGCTTTTCGGTGGAGCCGTCCTCGTATCTTACCGCAAGCGCGCCCGTTTTATCAATGTCGACGGCGGCGGCCCTGCGCTTTTCGCCGCCTTTCAGCACGGTAATTTCCTTTCCGAGAACGACCGAACGGCTTCTGTATTCCGAAATGAAGCTTTTATCGCTTAAATTCAGAGAAAGCAGTTTTTCCGTCTCGTTCAGAATATATGCGCACAGGTCCGATCTGCGCAGTTTTTTCTTTGTGATGTCGCGAAGGCTTCCCGCCGTGTTTTTGATGTCGGACGGAAGAGCTCCCTTGTCAAGCGAAAAATTAACGCCTATACCGACGATTACCGCTTCTTCCGTGTCGCTTTTTACCTTTTCGCACAGAATTCCCGCGATTTTCTTATTTGAAACGTATATGTCGTTTACCCACTTTATGCCGCAAAGCGTGGTGCCGGTGAGCTTGTCTGCCGCCCTGCACAGCGCGTAGCTGATTTTTACCGTGATGAGCGGGTCGGACGCGTATTTTCTGCCTTTGAGCAGAAAACTCATGTAAAGCCCCGTTTTTGCGGGAGAATAAAAGGATTTTCCCGATCTTCCCCTGCCCGAGAGCTGCATTTCCGAAACGGCGCAGAAACCGTGTTTCAGATACTGCCATCTGTCTTTTATGTAATTGTTCGTTGAATCGACCGAATTGAGAAGCGCAAAATTCCTTCCGAGACTTTCCGTTTCGAGAAGATTCTGTATTGACGTAATGTTCACGGCTGCACCTCCGTTGCATATCATTTATAATAAAATAATACTCTAAAAACAGTGCGTTGTCAAGAAAATAATGGAAATGTGCGCAAAAGGGCGCGTGATAACAAAAAAACATGCCGAAACACGTTCGGCATGCGAAAATAATCCGGCACAGCCGGTTTGGTGCTCCTGCGGAGAGTCGAACTCCGGACACCATGATTAAAAGTCATGTGCTCTACCTACTGAGCTACAGGGGCATATAGAACAGCTTTATTATAATATCATATAAGGGCTGTTTTGTCAAGTGTTTTTTCAAATTAATTGAAAAATCTTTTGGGATATGCAAAAGCATATCCCAAAAGAAAAATTTATCTCAGATTAAACGTTCTGCAGCACGTTTCGGTGCAGGTGCAGGCGTCGTTTTCACCTATCGATATTCTGTCGGCGCAGCATCGGAAATCCTCGTTGTATTTGCACTCCTCCGCGTCGCATTCTATGTCGCTGTTCTGGCAGGCGCAGTCCTCGGGAATACAGTTTACGCAGCCGCTTTCGCTGTTGTCGGTGTAGCTGTCGCAGAGCGTCTCGTCGGAAGCGTAGGCGTCGGAGCCCTCAACGCTGATAACGGAAAGTCTGCATCCGCCGCCGCAGTTGTATTCGCAGTGAGCGACGTCGCATGAAATTCTTGCCATAAAATCATACCTTTCAATATTTTTTTCGGAGAAAACTCCGTGAATAGTATGCGCCGTTTTGCAAAATATATTAAATACAAATAATTGTTGACTAAAATTATCGGATTTGATATAATGAATTAATGATTTTCGGAGGAAACTATGAAGAAGATATCTCTTGCGGCATACTGTTTTTCGTTTATAGGAAGTTTTCTCGGCGCGGGATATATATCGGGGCAAGAACTTTATCAGTTTTTCGCACGCTTCGGGATTAACGGGATATACGGCATAATGCTTGCAATAACGTTCCTCGGAGTTACGGGCATAGTGATGGCAAAATACGTGCGCGAAACGCAAAACGATAAGATAGATACGGTAATAGCGGGCGGAAACGCGATTTTCGGCAGAACGGTTGCGGCGGTTGAAATGGTAATGTATTTCGGCACGTATATCGTCATGGCGGCGGGCGCCGGCGCGCTTTTTGAAAAGCTGTCGGGAATAGGCCGCTCGTATATCGGGGGTAGCTTCATTTTCTGCGCGGTTATCGCATGTATCGCAATAAAGGGAATCGACGGGCTTGTCAAGGTGTTTTCGTATATCGTGCCGCTGCTTGCGGTGATGACGGTTGCAACGGCGGTACTGAACGCCTTTTTTTACGCGCCGTCCGACGTCGTTTTTGTGTCGAATGAAAGCAAAAATGCGCTGTTTTCAAGCTGGGTGCTCGGAGCGTTTCTGTTTTCATCATATAATTTGTTCTGTGGGATAGGCGTGCTGTGCCCGGTAAGCAAAATGGCAAAAAAAGACTCCCATACCGTGTGGGGAATAGTTATAGGATGCGTCGTGCTTTTAATTATCGCGCTGTGCGTGTTTTACTGCATGGCGGTAAATCCCGCGTCCATGAGCGCCGAGCTTCCCATGCTCGAAGCGGCGCAGAGAATATCCGTGCCTTTCATGTACGTTTACGCGTCGCTGCTCTTTATCGCGATGAGCGGCGCGTCGCTTTCATGCCTTGTGCCTGTGCTGGTGTATTTTTCCGACCATTTTTCGCTTATAAAGAAACATAACGCACTTTCCGCCTTCTCTTTCAGCTTCATAGCGTTTGTCATAAGCTGTTTCGGCTTTTCAAATCTCGTGGCAACCGTCTTTTCGGCTTTCGGCTACGTCTCGATAGTGATCGTTGCGGTAATATACGCAAATTTCATAAAATTAATGCATAAAAAACGTAAAATGCAGAGAGACGAAAAGCACGCACAGCCAAATAATACTTGACAAATTGCCGTTTCTGCGGTATCATAATTAAAAGATTGCGCTCAGAAATGACTGGCGCCGAAAAGCATATTTTCCGAATTTCTCGTGTGTTTTAAGCACAAAAGCAGGTTTACATAATTAAAAGAAAGGAAGTACCCCATAATGACGAACGTACCGGAAATATTTTCAAGTCTCGTTTTCAATGATGAGGTAATGAGAGAAAGACTTCCCAAGGACGTGTATAAATCGCTGCGCAGAACGATCGACAGAGGAAACGATCTCGATATTAATCTTGCCAACGTCATAGCAAGCGCCATGAAGGACTGGGCTGTCGAAAAAGGCGCAACGCACTATACACATTGGTTCCAGCCGCTTACCGGCATTACCGCCGAAAAACACGACAGTTTTATCTCTCCCACAGCCGACGGCAAAGTTATTATGGATTTTTCGGGAAAAGAGCTCATAAAGGGCGAGCCCGACGCGTCGTCGTTTCCTTCGGGAGGACTGAGATCCACGTTTGAAGCGCGCGGATATACGTCGTGGGACCCGACGTCTTATGCGTTTATAAAGGACGACTCGCTTTACATACCGACTGTTTTCTGCTCGTACGGCGGAGAGGTGCTTGATAAAAAAACGCCGCTTCTGCGCTCGATGGAGGATTTGAGCGCGCAGGCGCTCAGAATAATGAAGCTCTTCGGAAACACTTCCGTAAAGAGAGTTATTACGACCGTCGGAGCGGAACAGGAATATTTCCTTATAGATAAAAAATATTACGAACAGAGAGAAGACCTTATATTCACGGGAAGAACGCTCTTCGGCGCAAAACCGCCCAAGGGTCAGGAAATGGACGACCACTATTTCGGCACCATAAAGACGAGGGTTGCCGAATATATGAAGGACCTCGATACCGAACTGTGGAAGCTCGGCGTGCTCGCAAAAACAAAGCATAACGAGGCGGCGCCCGCGCAGCACGAGCTTGCGCCCGTGTATACGACGGCGAATATTTCCTGCGACCATAATCAGCTCACCATGGAGGTTATGAAGAAGGTCGCCGAAAGACACGGACTCGTGTGCCTGCTCAACGAAAAGCCGTTTGCGGGGCTCAACGGAAGTGGAAAGCACAATAACTGGTCGATTTCCACCGATAAGGGACAAAATCTGCTCGATCCCGGCACCACGCCCGACGAAAACGCACAGTTTCTGCTGTTTATGGTTGCAGTGATAAAAGCGGTTGACGAATATCAGGACCTCATAAGAATATCGGTCGCAAGCGCGGGAAACGACAGAAGACTCGGCGCAAACGAAGCGCCTCCGGCGGTTGTTTCGATGTTTCTGGGCGACGAGCTTACCGCGATAATGGATTCCATTGAGGCGGGAACGGTTTATAAGAGAAACGCAAAGAAAAATATGGAAATAGGCGTCCACGTGCTGCCGAATTTCCCGAAGGATACGACCGACAGGAACAGAACGTCTCCGTTTGCGTTCACCGGAAACAAGTTTGAACTCAGAATGATAGGCTCCAGCCAGTCGATTTCCGACGCAAACGTCGTTCTTAACACGATAGTTGCGGAAGAACTGAGTCAGTTTGCAAACGAGCTTGAAAAAGCGAAGGATTTCACAAAGGAACTCAACGCTCTCATAAGAAAAACGATAAAAGAGCATAAGAGAATCATATTCAACGGCGACGGATACTCGGACGCATGGAAGGAAGAGGCGAAAAAGAGAGGTCTGCTCTGCTATAAGACAGCGGTAGACGCTATTCCGCACTTTACCGACGAAAAGAACGTAAAACTCTTCACGTCGCATAAAGTTTTCACGAGAAAAGAGATGTTCTCGAGAGCGGATATACTTCTCGAAACCTATTCAAAAACGGTAAATATCGAAGCAAGAACGCTCAACGATATGACGAAAACGCTGATTTTGCCCGCGATAAGCAAATATACGGCAATTCTCGCAAAAACCGTCTCCGAAAAGAAGGCGGCGTTCGAAAAAGCTGACGTAAAGTTCGAAACCGAGATTTTCAAGAAGCTCAATACGATGCTCAAAAAGCTGTACGCCGACTCGGAGAAGCTTTCGCTCGCACTTTCGGCACTTCCCGGAAATACGCCGAAGGAAAAGGCGGAATATTTCAAGAATAACGTGCTTTCGCTCATGGAATCGATGAGAACGTATATCGACTCCGCAGAAGAGATCATGCCGTCGGAAATGTGGCCGGTGCCCGCGTATAAGGACATAATATTCAAGGTGTGATTTATAAAAAATGGCATAAATCACGAAAAATGTGAATAAAATTTACAGACAAATTAAAATTTTATCATTAATATTGTAGAAATATTAAATAAACGCTTGACAAATCACTAAAAATTGTGTAATATTATTAACATAATATTTCAGAAAAAACTGAAAATTTATTAAAATTTTGGGGGAAAAAAACAATGAAAAAAATTTTTGCGGTAGTTCTCGCATTGGCAATGGTAGCTTGCTGCTTTGCATCATGCGGAAAAGAACAGGGTAATTCCTACACGGCAAACAACACCGAATATTTTATCGGCGCAACGGGTCCTCTTACGGGCGGAGCTTCCAGCTACGGCATTTCCGTACAGAAGGGCGCAACACTTGCAATTGAAGAAATCAATGCGGCAGGCGGACTTAACGGCGTTAATTTCAAGTTCGACATGAAAGACGACAAAGCCGAACCCGCAGACGCAGCTTCCGGCTACGATATGCTTTACGAAGCAGGCATGCAGATTTCTCTCGGCTCGGTAACGTCGGGCGCATGCGCATCGTTCGCTGAAAAATCCAAGAACGACAACGTATTCTTCATTACGCCTTCCGCTTCCGCGGCAAACGTAATTGAAAACGCAAACGCATTCAGAGTATGCTTCGGCGACCCTGACCAGGGCGTTCTCGCAGCACAGGAATTCGTTGATAAGTACGAAAACGTAGGCGTTATATACGATACGAGCGATCCTTATTCGTCGGGTATATTCGACGCATTCAAGGCTGAAATGGATAACCTCGGCGCATCCTTCAAGGTTCAGACGTTCGACGCTGAAAACAAGAAGGACTTCTCGACTCAGGTTGAAGCTCTCAAAGACTGCGACGTTATCTTCCTTCCGATTTACTACACGGAAGCAGGCCTTATAGCAAAAGCTGCCGTTGCAAAGGGAAGCGACGCGCTCATCTTCGGATGCGACGGTCTTGACGGCGTTGCAGGTCAGATCGACGACACGGTTACCAACACGATTAAGTACATAACTCCTTTCGACGTTAACAGCGACGCTGCCGCTACGGCATCGTTTGTTAAGGCGTTCAAGGAAAAATACGGCGAAACACCCGACCAGTTCGCAGCTGACGGCTACGACGCAGTAAAGGTTATATTCGAAGCAATGAAGGCAGCAGGCGTAAACGACGTTAAAATCGATCCGTCGACGCTTGCAGACAAGGTAATCGCAGCGATTACAAGCTCGAGCTTCAAGTACAACGGTGCAACCGGCGAAATGACATGGGATGCATCCGGTGCATGCACGAAGGTTCCTCAGATCGTTACGATCGAGAAATAATCATACTTTTTAAAAAAAGCAATGGTTGGGCGCAGGGATAAAACTGCGTCCAACCAAAATTGCGTATTTTGGGAACAAATCAAAAACCCAAAAAGACAGGAGAAAACAAAAGATGATCACACTTATAGACGGTCTCAGCTTAGGCAGTATATACGCCCTTATAGCGCTGGGATATACAATGGTATACGGAATAGCGAAAATGCTTAATTTTGCGCACGGAGATATCATAATGGTGGGCGCGTATGCGATATACGTCGCCATGTCGTTTGCAAATCCGAATCCCGTAATTGCGCTTATAAGCTCAATAATTGTATGCACGTTGCTCGGTGTGTTCGTCGAAAAATTTGCATATAAGCCGCTCAGAGGAGCGTCTCCTCTTGCGGTGCTGATAACCGCAATAGGCGTAAGCTATTTTTTGCAGAGCGTCGCACAGATAGTGTTCGGCTCGCAGCCTAAACCCGTAAGCGGATGGAAACTGCCGAAAATCGAGTTTTTGAATCAGTTCGGCATTACCACGGGCGCGGTTGTAACGCTCATCGCGGGAATACTTATAATGGTTGCCCTTACGCTTTTCATCAATATTACGAGAACGGGAAGCGCGATGCTTGCCGTAAGCGAAGATAAGGGCGCCGCAAAACTGATGGGAATAAACGTAAATAAAATAATAACGATAACCTTCGCCATAGGCTCCGCACTTGCGTCTTTTGCAAGTATGTTCTATCTTTTGCAGATACCGAACGCGGAACCCACGCTCGGCGCAATGCCGGGTATAAAGGCGTTTACCGCCGCCGTAATAGGCGGAATAGGCTCGATACCCGGAGCAATGCTCGGCGGAATGGTGCTCGGAGTAATAGAAAAAATCTGCCTCAGTATAGAAGTAATATCCCCTTATACCACGGCGATAGAATTTTCGCTTCTCATACTGATACTGCTTGTAAAACCCACGGGATTCTTAGGCAGGACGACGAAAGAGAAGGTATAAGCAATGGGAAAAATTACTTCAAACGTGAAAAACGAATTCAAACTGAAATATCTCATAAATTATTGCCTTGTACTTGTTCTTTTGCTTGTCGGAATGGTAATGATGTTCACTGGCGGTCTTAAAATGTCGTTTGCCCGCCTTTTAACCCAGATAGGATTTTCAATAATCCTTGCGGTGTCGCTGAACCTCGTCGTAGGCTTTTTGGGAGAACTTAGCCTCGGACACGCGGGATTTATGTGTATAGGCGCGTATATCGGCGGATTTTGCGCAAACGCGCTGTCAAACTATATAGGCTCGAAATTTCTGGTTTTGCTTATCACAATGATAATCGGCGGCGTCATTGCGTCGGTTTTCGGATTTGTAATAGGCCTTCCGTCGCTAAGACTTAAAGGCGACTATCTCGCAATAGTAACGCTTGCCTTCGGAGAAATCGTAAGAAACATATTCAAAAACCAGAAGGCGTTCGGCGGAGCGATGGGACTTTCGACCGGACCCATACAGTACGACACGAGAAATAATATGTCGTTGTATATAATAACCTTCGTAATCGCGCTGATTATGCTTTTCGTAACGCAGAATCTCATAAGAAGCAAGCACGGACGCGCTATAACGGCGATAAGAGATAACGAAATCGCCGCAAAAGCCATGGGTATAAACGTAACGTTCTATAAACTGCTTGCGTTTATCGTCGCCGCATTTTTTGCGGGCGTTGCGGGAGTAATTTACGCTCATTATACGACTCCCGTTTCGTATACATTCTTCTCATATAATTATTCGATAGAAATACTCGTAATGGTAGTGCTCGGCGGAATGGGAAATATCACAGGCTCGATAATAGCGGCAACCCTCATTTCCTGCGTCAACTTCTTCCTGCAGAGCAGACTTTCGGGCGACCTTGCGGCGCTCAGATATTTAATTTACGCGCTCGTGCTGATATTCATAATAATATTCGGCAACGCGCCCGCGCTCAGACCGTTCAAGGAAAAATACGGTATTTCGGCGCTTTCGGAAAAGATAAAGAAGCTTTTCAAGAAAAAGAAGCCGTTTGACCCCGCCGCCGTCAAGGAGGACGAGGGCTCATGGGACAGAATACCCACGAAAATCGATATGGACGCGATTCTTTCAACCGATATAAACCCCGAAATCTCCGGCGAGCAGGAAAACGCCGATAAGAAAAACGACTGAAAAGTCCGGGAATTGTACGGTTAGGTTTTGAAAGGAAATAAGATATATGTCAGATAACAATATAATGCTTAAAACCGAGAACCTCGGCATATCGTTCGGCGGACTTAAGGCCGCGCATGACGTAAATATTGAAATACGCAAAAATCAGCTTTACGGACTTATAGGCCCGAACGGCGCGGGAAAAACGACTGTGTTCAATATTCTTACAGGCGTGTATACGCCTCTTACGGGAAGATTTTATCTCGACGGCGAGGACCTTACGGGACAGAGACAGGAAATAATAAACCGTAAGGGAATTGCGAGAACGTTCCAGAATATAAGGCTTTTCAATAATATGTCGGTAATAAGAAACGTGCTCGTCGGACTGCATAACAGCGCCGAATATAAGTGCACGCCGTTTGAGAGCATGTTCAGACTTCCGCGCCATTTCGACAGCGAAAACAGGATGAGAGACAGGGCAAAGGAACTGCTCAGGATTTTCGGACTCGAGGAGGAAAGAAACCTGCTTGCATGCAACCTCTCCTACGGAAATCAGAGAAAACTCGAAATCGCAAGAGCTCTTGCGACAAATCCGAAGCTTCTGCTTCTGGACGAGCCTGCGGCGGGCATGAACCCGCAGGAGACGGCGGAGCTCATGAAGACGATAAAATTCATAAAGAACGAGCTGAATATGACGATTTTGCTCATAGAACACGATATGAAACTTGTTGCCGGTATCTGCGAGGAGCTTACGGTGCTGAATTTCGGCGAAGTACTCGCGCAGGGCAAGACGTCGGACGTTCTCAACAATCCCGACGTTATAACCGCCTACCTCGGCCAGGATGAAGATTAAGGGGGCGGAATGAAATGGCAATGTTGAAAATAGAAAACCTTCAGGTTTATTACGGATTTATCAATGCGATAAAAGGCGTTTCTTTTGAAGTAAACGAAGGCGAAATAATCGCGCTTATCGGCGCAAACGGCGCGGGAAAGACGACAATTCTCCATACGGTAACGGGACTTATCACACCCAAATCGGGAAAAATCGAATTTGAAGGAATTAACCTTGTAAAGACTCCGGCGCATAAGATAGTGTCGCTCGGTATGTCGCACGTTCCCGAGGGAAGAAGGATTTTCCAGCAGCTGTCTGTTTACGATAATCTCAGACTCGGCGCTTTCACGCTGACCGATAAAAAGCAAATTGAGAAAAACTTCGAGTACGTGTACCATCATTTCCCGGTGCTTGCCGAGCGTAAAAAGCAGATAGCAGGTACTCTTTCGGGCGGAGAACAGCAGATGCTCGCAATGGGCAGAGCGCTCATGACAAACCCGAAAATGCTGCTTATGGACGAACCGTCCATGGGACTTTCCCCGATTTTCGTAAATGAGATATTCCATATCATAGGCGAGGTTTCGAGGGACGGCACGACGGTGCTTCTCGTTGAACAGAACGCAAAAAAGGCGCTGTCCATCGCAGACAGAGCGTACGTTCTCGAAGCGGGAAGAATATCGCTTGAAGGAAAGGCGTCCGACCTTATAAACGACGAAAACGTAAAAAAAGCGTACCTCGGAGAATAAAAAAGCAAAAAAGAAAGCATTCAGCATTTGCCGACTGTTCCAAAGGACAGTCGGCAGCGAAATCCACCCTTTCAGGGTGGGTGAAATCGCCTGCGGCGGTGAAATTGCCCTGCGGACAGTGAAATTCGCCTTTACGGCGAGTGGGTGGATTTTATTTCACCGAACGCATCAGCGTTCGATTTCATCAACGGCGCAAACCGTTGATTTCACCTTTTGCCGAAGGGCAAAAGATTTCACTATGGAATTTGCAGTACAAATTCCCTGCCTGTTCCGATATACTAAAAAAGGCCGGCTGAAATAAGGATTTTGTTCCTTACTCAGCCGGTTTTCATTAACTGTCCTTAATAGTACCTTACTTTTGCGGAATGCTTTTTGTATGTAAAAATAAATTATTCTTCCTCGGCGTCGGGCAGTTCCGCCTCAAACGAACGGTCAAAATCGGTGATTACCATGACAAGATCCGATTCAAACGAATTTGCGTCGGGAGAGACGACGGCGCTCATCGTGTGCGCAAGCTTGTCGGCGGAGAGCTCCTTTACCGTGCCTATGTAAATGCCTGCGGGGTAAAGGTCGCCAAGCCCCGACGTTCTTATGATGTCTCCCGGGATGTAGTCGGCGTTTTCCGACAAATCGCATATTTCGCAAAGCCTTTTAAGGCTTAATTCGTAATTTCCGGAAAGGATTCCGGGTATTCCCGAACGCTCGTTCTTCACGCCGATGCTTAAATCGTACGAAGTGAGGTATTTTGCGCGCGAATACGTCGCACCCACTTCGACTATTATTCCGAGTAAACTGTTGTCGCCCGTTACCACCGCCATGTCCTTTGAAATGCCGTGTACAGAGCCCTTGTCAATCGTAAAATCGGAGGTGTAGTTTGAAACCGAGCGCGAAATAATTTTCGCACTTGCGTATTTTATGTCGGAGCGCTCCTTTTTTATTTCAAGAAAACGGTAAAGCATCTCGTTTTCTTCTCTTGAAGGCTCGATTTCGGAAAGACGGCGCCGCAGGGAAGAAACCTGCGCCTTGAGCGCCTTGTTTTCGGCAATTATATCGTCGACGTTTTTGAAATACGCGGCTTTGCTTTCAATAAAACCGTGCGTGTTTGCCGCAAGAGTCCTTACGGGCGAGAGGATAATGCCGAAAGCGCTTGCCGCAAATGAGGAAACTCCGGTGTTGTACGCGGTTGTCGTGAGAACGCATAATAATACCGACAAAACGAGCATCGTTATGAAAAATCTGTTTTTTTTGCCGGAATAAGATATCTTCATTTTCAGCTTTCCTTTCGACGTTTTTGAGCCGCTTTAATAAAAAAGCGGTTTACAATTCCTCTTTAATATATTATAATAGTAAATGCGGATAATTGCAATATTTTTTTACGGAAAGGAAGTTTTGATATGTACGAAAGGCCGCTCGTGCTTTCCCCCGCGGGCTCGTTTGAATCGCTTACGTCGGCAATAGACGCAGGAGCGGACGAGGTATATTTCGGACTTTCTTCCCATAACGCGAGAATAAACGCAAAGAATTTTACCAAAGACGAGGCGAAGGAGGCAATAAAACTCTGCCGTCTTTACGGCGTAAAGCCGCTTATAACGCTGAATACCCTCGTTTCCGACAGAGAAATGAAGGACGTGTGCGAAATGGCGTATTTTGCCGCCTGCGAGGGCGCGCACGCCTTTATCGTGCAGGACATGGGAGCAGCTCTGACGCTCAAAAAGGCAATCCCCGAAATTACGCTTCACGCAAGCACGCAGTGCGCCTGCCATAGCGTTTCGGGCGCAAAAATGCTGGTTGATGCGGGTTTTGACCGAATCGTGCTCGCAAGGGAGCTCGATAAGGAAAGCATAGAAAATATTGTAAAGACGGGAATCAAGACGGAAATTTTCGTTCACGGCGCGCTTTGCGTGTGCCACTCGGGAATGTGCCTTATGAGCTCGGTTATCGGAAAAAGAAGCGGAAACAGAGGACTTTGCGCACAGCCGTGCAGACTTCCCTACGAAATAATAACGGATGAAAAAGATTTTTCAAGAAACGAAAAGGGATACCCACTGAGCTTAAAGGATTTGTCATTGGAAAATCATATAAAAGAGATAATAAAGCTCGGCGTTGCCGCCCTTAAAATCGAGGGCAGAATGAAGCCCGCGGAATACGTTTACGGAACAACGAAAATACTTAAAAATCTCGTGTGTGAGAACAGAAACGCAAATAACGAGGAAACCGGACGCCTTGCAAACCTGTTTTCGAGAAGCGGCTTTACCGACGCGTATTTTACAAAAAAATACCTTGAAAACAATAAGGATATGTACGGAATACGAACGGCGGACGATAAACAAAAATCGAAAAACGCGGAAAACGAAAAAACCGTAAAAACAAAGCGGAAAATCGACGTTTGCGCAAGTTTCTGCGAGGGCGAAAAGCCAGAAATGACGCTTACCCTGATGGACGAAGCGGGAAAGGTAACGAAAGTAAACGTATGCGGCGAAAATATACTCAAAAAGGCAAAAAACGCACCGCTTTCAAAAGAGGAACTGCAAAAATCCCTCGTAAAATTCGGAAATACGCCTTTTGAGGCCGAAAACGTAAGAGTGGAATTAAAGGGAGACGTTTTTGCACCGAAAGCCGAAATAAACGAACTGCGAAGACGCGCCGCAAGCGCGCTCGAGGACAAAATTCTGTCGGACAAAAGGACTTATTCCTTCGATGAAACCGCGCTTGAGAAAAAGAGCGTCTCGACAGCGAAAAAAGAAAAGAAAATAAAGTGCAGATATTACGCGCAAACATGTAAGAGCGCACTGAAAACGCTGAAAAACGCGCCGTATTGCGATAGTTTCCCGACCGAAAGCGTGTGCGTTGCGCTCGACGCGCTTGAAGACGAAAAAATTGACGAGGTTGTAAAAAACGCAAAGGAAAAGAGAATTCCGCTCGGCGTGCGAATGCCGAACGTGCTGTTCGACGGGGAGACGGAAAAGGCATCGGAATTGCTCAAAAAGGCAAAAAACGTCGGAATGAAGTACGCCGTTGCCGAAAATATCGGCGAAATACCGCTTATAAAAGAATCGGGACTCGATTTTTACGCGGGACGCTTTTTGAATATCTTCAATTCGTATACCGCTGAATATTTTGAAAACGAGGGCGCAAAGTCGGTTTCTCTTTCCCCCGAACTGCTTGACGCGCAAATGCGCGATATAAACGTTGATGCCGAAAAAGAGGTGAGCGCCGC
>JAEEGH010004108.1_pt1 | contig 37577 bp, 33 predicted proteins | sample 9134181 | NCBI WGS metagenome assembly JAEEGH01 (sample SAMN16246544, study PRJNA631951) | gut metagenome | biome: gut microbiome; feature: rumen; material: DP-attached | host: Bos | place: Iran: Karaj | collected 2018-10 | reverse complement strand
CCAGGCACATCCTGGTGTTGTGATAAGGGCATTTCCAGAAGCCGGCGCGGGGCTGTGACAGGTCCGGCGTGCCGTCCGGAAGGATGGCCCAGTGCCACTCGCCGTCCGGGCGCACAAGGTGCTTCTGGATGTATTCCCAGCAGGCTTTGGCGCGTTCCAGTCCTGCTTCTTCTTTGTGGTACTTCCACAGCCAGAGGTTACCCACGACGGTTTCTGCCTGAACCCACCACTGGCGGGAGTCGTCATATGTGCCGTCAAGGAGCTTCTCATAACGCATGGAGCCGTCCGGGAGCAGGCCTTCGTTGCCTGCGTGGGCCATCTTGATTGCCCAGGGACGGACGCGGTCCACCACGGCAGCGTCACCAAGGGCCATTGCGCACTCCAGGGCAAGCCATGAGGTTTCTATGTCGTGACCGTAGGAAACTCCGCCGGGCATCACGCTCCAGTCCCGTCTGAAATACAGCTGAAGGTGCCCGTCCGGGGCCATGACCTTGGTGCCGACTATGTCCAGAAGGCTCTCCACGGCCTTTTTGAGCTCTTTGTCCGGCCACACGGTATAAAGGTTGGCATATGCCTCCAGGATATGCAGATGGGAGTTCATGGTCTTGTCTGCATTGATGTCGTGGGCACTCAGGGACATGTCCTCCAGAGGGGAAAAGTCACGGGCCAGAGCCTCTGTGTAACCGCCGTTCTCATGGTCTGCAAAGTGTTTCTCCACCACATGGAAAAGGTCTGTGGCGGCCTTAAGCACATTGTTGTCCTTTGTGACTTTATACAGCTCAGACAGGCCGTAAATTGCAAAGCCCTGGGAATAGAGCTGCTTCTTGCTGTCAAGGGGCTCTCCGCAAGAAGACACGCTCCAGTACACTCCACCGTGCTCATGGTCGCAGAAATGCTCCAGGAACCAGTCCTTGGCATGTTCTGCAGCCTCCAGGTACTCCGGCTTGCCGAGCGCAGCATATGCTGCCGCAAAAGACCAGATTATGCGTGCATTAAGGATGACGCCGCGCGGAGCGTCCTTCAGAACGGTGCCGTCGGAAAGGACTTCTCCGTAGAACCCGCCCTGAGGGTCCTTGAGCGTGAGCCAGTAATTGAGGATACTGGTGAGTTCTTTACTTACTGCAAGTGCAATCATATATTTACGTTTATTGTTCCGGGGTCTCCTTGCACTATGAACTGTGCCTTGCCGTTGAAGGCGGGGATAGATTGCCGGTCGGGGCCGGCAATGACGGGGTGGGGACCGGCAATGACGGGACAGGCGGGGTCTCCGTTGCCGGAGCCAATGATGCGGCCGGAATCAATGGTCAGAGTCACGTCCTGCCGGGCATCGGGCACAAACCGGCCTTTCTTGTCCTGGAGTTCTACATTCACAATGGTTATGTCTCCCACTGTTTCGGTTGAGGCAACGGCTTTCACGGCCGGTCCGGTTGTCTGGATGGTTTCCGTGAGGACTTTCTTTCCCTTGATGTAGCCCGTGGCAACAACCTTACCGGGTTTATACTTTGCTTCCCACGAAAGATGGCCGTCGGCAGGCATCTTCTTGCGGCCCATGTTCTTGCCGTTTACGGACAGCTGGACCTCGTCACAGTTGCTGTAGGCCCATATCTGGACGGTTTCTCCCTCATGGCCGGAAAGGTTCCAGTGGGGGAAGATGTGAAGGACTGGCTCCCGAGTCCATGCGGCCTTGAGGTAGAAGGCCTCGTCCTTTGGGAAGCCGCAGTAGTCCAGGATGCCGAACTCCGAGTCGTGGCTTGGATAGCTGAGGGGATTGGGCTCACCGCGGTAGTCAAAGCCTGTCCAGAAGAATACGCCGCCGGTCCAGGGATTGTCCCTGTAGTACTGCCAGCCGCGCTCTATCACGTTCTCCGGGCTTTCTGTCCTGTTTATTGAAGGCATTCGGCCGGGCTCGGGGAAGTACACCCCGCGGGTGCCGCAGCCGGTGGTTTCCTCGGAGCCGTAGGCAATCCACTCCGGATGCTGTGCGTGGCGGTTTTCCACATCGTTCTGGACGATGTAGTTGTATCCTTTTACATCGGCCTCCCTGAACATTGTACCGCCGCCGGCATTGGCAAGGGTGGTCTCTCGGGTGGGGTCAAGAAGGTGCACATAGTCCTGCATCTGCCGGGCAACCCTGGCGCCGCGGACATCGTTCTCCAGCCCCCATTCTTCATTGCCGATGCTCCAGAGTACTACTGAGGGGTGCTGCCTGCCCCATCGGACCATATTCTCCAGGAGGCGCTTGTGCTCCGAGTTTATGCCCATGAGGCGGTTCTCGTCAATGACAAGGACTCCAAGGCGGTCGCAGATGTCAAGCAGAGCCGGGGTTGCGGGGTTGTGGGAGCAGCGGATGGCGTTGACGCCAAGTTTCTGGAGCCGCCTGATGCGCCATTCGATTAGTCCCTCCGGCATGGCAGAACCCACTCCTGCGTGGTCCTGGTGCAGGTTTACGCCTTTCAGCGTGATCTTGCGGCCGTTGAGGAGGAAGCCTTCGCCGGCGTTGAATTCCGCAGTGCGGATGCCAACGGGAGTGCGGTATGTGTCTTCGCCGACAGTGGTCTCCAGCGTGTACAGATACGGGTCTTCAATGTCCCAGAGGTGAGGCCCCACAAGCTTTAGCGCGGCCTCCGCCGTGGCGGTTTCGCCGGGGAGGAGGTCAAGGGCGTCAGATCCTTTGGCCACCTCCGTGCCATTGGCATCCAGCAGGCGGAAGCTTACTTTGGACTCTGCTTCGGAGCTGCTGTCGTTGGCGGTCTCTGCAAATACAAGCAGGGTGCCGTCGGCCCACCGGGTGTAGATGCCGCCCTGTACGGTATGGACACTGCCGGTCTCTACCAGCCATGCGCTGCGGTATATGCCGGCGCCCTCATAGAACCAGCCTTCCTCAAGGGAGGCGTCGGCACGGACGCAGAGGAGGTTGTCGGCATTATAATTAATGTAGGGGGTGATGTCGTAGGTCTGCACGGCATAGCCGCTGGGCTCCGTTCCCATGTAGTAGCCGTTGAACCAGACGGTGGCACTGCGGAAGATGCCGTCGAAGCGGATGGCGTAGTGGCGGTCCCGTTTTGCGCCGGACAGGTCCAGGCGCAACCTGTACCAGCCCACGCTGGTTTCCGGATACTTCCAGCCCACGGTCTTGTAGCCATGTGAATGGCTGGCCTCACGGGCGAAGGGGAGGGTCGTGGCCCAGTCGTGCGGGACGGTGACGTCCTGCCAGGTGCTGTCGTCAAACTTAAGGACGTAAGGGCCCTCGTTGTGGATTGAATTGGCCTTTGTGAGGTAGTTGAAGTACTCTGTTCCGCAGCCAAAGTCCTTTGCAGGGTCTGCCGCGTTGCCAAAGGCGAATTTCCACCCCTCATGGAGGGCAGTCTCCGTCTGAGCGCCTGCGGAAACAACTGTAAACAGCAGCGCTGCCAGAAGTATTATCGCTCTTTTCATTTATACAATTCTTTGAATCCTTTCCATAAGCAGTCTACGATGTCCCGGCTGGAGAAGGACTCTTCCGTGCGCTCTGCGGCAAGGCAGTCGCCGGCATAGCCGTGGATCCAGACGCCAAGCGCAGCGGCATCGTCCGGGGAGTATCCCCTTGCAAGAAGACCGCCGATGAGGCCGGTCAGGACATCCCCGCTGCCGCCTTTGGCCAGGGAAGGCCCGCCTGTCTGGTTCACAAGGCACCGTCCGTCCGGGGTGAAGACCCTGGTGCGGTAGCCCTTCATGACCAGCGTGCAGCCCGCGTAGGCACACAGTTCGCGTGCAAGTTCCACGCGGTTTTCTTCAGAGATATTTGGCAGAAGGCGCCGGAGCTCTCCCATGTGCGGGGTCAGGATGGACCCGGGAGGAACCAGGTCGGCCCAGTCAGGGACTACGGACAGGGTGGTAAGGGCATCGGCATCTATCACCATGGGAATCTTGTGGCTGGAGGCAGAAAGGAGAAGGTCCAGGAGGGCGTTCATGGTGCCCGGAGCCCTTCCAAGGCCGGGGCCGACGGCGATGACGGAGAACTTGTGGATGTTCTCCGGGAGGTTGCAGAAATGGTCCTCCGGGTCTTCGGAGAGCATGGCCGACGGATAATTGTTCACGGCCGACTGGAGGGCCCTCTCCGTAGAATGCAGGGTGACCAGACCGCATCCGGACTGGAGTGCCGCGCCGGTAGCCAGGACGGCCGCTCCGGGCATGCGGTCGCAGCCAGCAACTATGAGAAGATGGCCGTAGTGGCGTTTGTGGGTGTCTTTCTCGCGGCCAAGAAGCCGCTCCTGAAGGTATGTCTGGTCAATGGGTGTCATATTTCACAAATTTACGAAACTTTTCTTATATTTGTGAATAGATTAACACTTTGACACATGGCCAAATTTTCAGAGAAAATCGGGTATGCACTGGGTGACGCCGCGGCAGGCGGCATTACCTGGAAAGTGATGTCCATAGCATTCCCTCTGTTTTTCACCAACATCTTCGGCCTCACGGTGGCCGATACTGCAACCCTCATGCTGGTTGCCCGCCTTTTCGACGTTATTACGGACCCCATGATGGGCGCCATCGCAGACCGCACCCAGAGCAAGTGGGGGACATATCGTCCCTGGCTCATCTTCGGAGCCATTCCGCTGGGCATAATCTTCGCCCTTCTGCTCTACACGCCGGACTTCGGCCCCGTGGGAAAGCGCATCTGGGCATATTCAATGTACCTTCTCATGATGGTGGTGTACACTGCCGTGAACGTGCCTTACGGCTCGCTCCTTGGCGTTATGACATCGGACGACAATGAGAAGAACCAGTTCAGCGCATACCGTATGGTGGGCGCATACGCAATGGGCTTTGTGACGCTGCTGTCTTTCCCTTACCTTCAGAAACTCGTGGGCGGCACCGAGGCCCACCAGTATGCCGTCCTGGGAGCCATCCTGGGCGGTGTGGCAGCGCTTGGTACGCTGGCCTGCGGCCTTCTCACCAAAGAGCGCCTCAAACCCGTCCGCGCAGAGAAATTCTCCTTCAAGCCCTTTGCAGACCTTGTGAAGAACAAGCCCTGGATTTATCTTACACTGATTGGAATCTGCACCAACTTCTTCAACGGCTTCCGTTATGCCGTTGCCGGCTATATGCTCCAGTACTGCCTGCACGGTGATGTCACTGTGTCCGGTCTCATCATAAACTACACTGTGTTCATGACCTTCGGAGAAGTTACGTGCATGATATTCGGTGCCCTTTCACCGGCGTTCACCAAGTGGGTGGGCTCAAAGAAAAAGGCCTTCACCTGGGCGGCCGTCATCTGCGCAGTCACTTCCATCGGCTTTTTCTTCATCCCCATGGATCCTGCATGGATATGGGTAATGGTTGCCTGCGTCATCCTTACTTCCATAGGCATCGGCTTCTATTCACCGCTCCTGTGGTCCATGTATGCCGATGTTGCAGACTATGCCACTGAGAAAAACGGGACATCGTCCACCGGCCTCATCTTCTCCTCCGGCACCATGGCGCAGAAGTTTGGATCGGCCATTTCCGGCGCCCTTGTGGCAGTGTTCCTTGGCATTGCAGGCTTTGTTTCCGGAACCGATGCCGCCACAGGCCAGACGGTAGTTACCATAACCAACGAGCCCGCCGTCCGCACCATGATCTGGAGCCTGTTCTCCCTGTTCCCGGCGGCCATCGCCCTGCTGATCATCCTGCTTCTGAGGCTGTATCCTATCAAAAAATAAGCGCTTAAAATTTGGTGAATTAAAAGTCTTTTACTACCTTTGCAGTCCCTTTTGCAAAAAGTTAAAAAGATATATCATGAAAAGAACGTTCCAACCCTCTCAGCGCAAGCGTGTTAACAAGCACGGCTTCCGCGCCCGCATGGCATCTGCAAACGGCCGCCGCGTCCTCAGCGCCCGCCGTCGCCACGCCCGCAAGAAACTTACCGTCTCCGACGAGGACCGCTGGTAGTTTCCTGCCAACTTCAGAAAAGTAACGCTGTTCCATTGTGGGGCAGCGTTTTTTTTTGTGAACTTTTACCGAACCTTTCACGCTTAGGGGGCGATTAATTGCTAACTTGCCGGAAAAAGGAACTCGGTATGCTGTACGAAGACTCATTGCTGGCACTCTATTACCTTTTGGGTGTAAATCAGGAGCAATTGGAAGCTCCAGCTGTATTATACGGCAAAACAGTGGAAGAGCAGGAGACATCAGAACTCCTTGCCTTTGTTGAAATGGCCAAACGGGAGCTGGACCGCAGAGACACCCTGGCCCGCCAAACCGTGGGAAACGCGCAGATACGCATAACAAGCAACCTCCGCATATTCGTGGGCACCCAGGAAGTCCGCGTCCGTCCTATGGCAAAGTGCGTCCTGCTTTTGTTTCTCAAGCATCCGGAGGGCATAGTCCTCAAGGAGATAAATGACTATTACCATGAACTGCGTGCCTTTTACCGCCGCCTCTCGCGGAGCGGCAGTCCGGAAGCAATAGAGCAGAGCGTCCAGAATCTCATAGACATCTGCAACAACAACCTCAACATAAACATCTCCCGCGCCAACTCCGCTATGGCCGGCCTTGTATCCGAGCCGGGCCTCTATACCATCCAAGGCCCTTCCGGCCACCGCAAATCCATCCGCCTCTCCCGCAACCTGGTGGTTTGGGAATGATCTTGAACACTGGGGGCGGAAAAACTAGGGCTTTTCTATGTGAATGACAAGCTTACCCTCGTAGTACGGGTCCTGGAGCCAGGAGTCTACGGGCCAGGTGTGGACGGAGCCTCTGGCCAGTTTGTGGCGGGACATGACGGCGGAGATTTCTTCGCCAACGTCGCCGCCTTTGAGGTAGAGGATGCCTTTTTTGAACTTGCCTTTGACCCAGGGGTAGAAGTCCGTGAGGGAGGCTACGGCGCGGGAGACAACCCAGTCAAAGGACTGCGGAAGGCTTTCTGCACGGGCGTTTACAACCGTGACGTTCTCAAGCCCCAGGGCCTTGGCAACCGCCTCTGCCACAATGGTTTTTTTTCCGACGGAGTCGCAAAGGGTGAATTTTGCCTCAGGGAAAAGGATGGCCAAAGGAATGCCTGGGAAGCCTCCGCCGGTGCCAAGGTCAAGGACGGTACCGTGGGAAAACTCCTCCCACAGGCCTTCTTCCTGAAGATACTTGGCTATGGCAAGGGAGTGCAGCACATGGTGGCTGTACACGTTGTCTATGTCCTTGCGGGATATGACGTTAATCTTAGCGTTCCATTCCCGGTAGAGGCCGTCAAGGGCGGCAAAGCGCTGCTCCTGGAGGGGTGAGAGTTCAAAACTTTCCATCATACTTCCCCTCTTAACATCATTTCCGCAAGGTGCTGCTTGCCGCGGCGTATGCGGGTGCGCACGGTATTGAGCTCAAGGTCCAGCTCACGGGCAATTTCCTCGTACTCAAGCTCTTCTATCATGTATTTTATCATGACGTCCTTGTACAGGGACGGAAGCTCGTCTATGTACTGCATGAGGCGGGAGTGGACCTCGTCCTGGATGATTTCCTCTTCCGGGGTGGTCTCTGTGAGTTCGCTTTCGCCGTCGGCCCCTTCCGATGCCTTGAGGAGGAAGCCTTCCTTCTTCTCGTCCTCCCTCTTTATCTGGCCAAGGTGGTCAAGGGCGGTACGGGTGGCTATGGTGAGGAGCCAGGGGCGGAACTCGCGGCTGGTGTCAAAGGTGCCAAGCGCCCCGAAGGCCTTCTGGAAGGTTTCCATGGTGACGTCGTCAATATCGGCCTTCCATTTGAAATAGCCGCTTACGCGTCCGCGGACGGCCTTCTCGTATATCTGGTATATTTCCCTGTATGCGGTCTGGTCGCCCTGGATGGCGCTCATGATCAGGTGAATGTCGGTTTCCATATCAGTGTGCTTCCAGCCAGTTTTTGCCCGATGAGCATTCCACCGTGAGGGGAACGTTCAGCTTGACTACGTTTTCCATTACGTCCACAACAATCTCTTTAAGCGCCTCTACCTCGGAAGGGACGGCGTCGAAAAGAAGCTCGTCGTGGATCTGAAGGACCATGCGGCTCTTGAGTCCTGCTTCCTTGAGGCGGGAGGCCACGCCTATCATGGCCAGCTTTATTATATCGGCCGATGTCCCCTGGATGGGGGCGTTGACGGCGTTTCTTTCCGCCAGGGCACGGACGGTGGCGTTGCGGGCGTTTATGTCCGGCAGGTACCGGCGCCTTCCGAACAGGGTCTCAACGTAGCCGTTCTTCCTGGCGAATTCCACGTTCCCGGCGATGAAATCCTTAATGGCGGGGAAGCTCTCGAAGTACCCGTCAATCAGGGCTTTGGCCTCTTTGCGTCCCAGCTGCAGCCTCTGCGCCAGCCCGAAGGACGATATCCCGTACATTATGCCGAAGTTGGCAGTCTTGGCCATGCCCCTCTGCTCGCGCGTGACCTCGCTCACGGGGATGCCGAAGATCTTGGCTGCCGTTGCGGCATGGACGTCCACCCCGTCCCGGAAGGCCTGGAGAAGATGGGCGTCGCCGCTGAGGTGGGCCATTATGCGAAGCTCTATCTGGGAGTAATCGGCACTGACGATGAGCCCGTCCGGCGTCCCCGGGATGAAGGCCTTTCGGATCTCCTTGCCCCTTTCCGTGCGGATGGGGATGTTCTGCAGGTTGGGGTTGGAGCTGGAAAGCCTTCCCGTTGCCGTAAGCGCCTGGTTGAAGGTGGTATGGACGCGGCCGTCGACCTCCGAAACGTAGGAGGGGAAGGGCTCGATGTACGTAGACAGCAGCTTTTTCACCGCCCGGAATTCCAGGATTTCATTCACGATGGGATGCCGGTCCGCAATCTCAAGGAGCGTGGCCTCGTCGGTGCTGTACTGCCCCCTGGAGCTCTTTTTGGCCTTGGGGTCCAGCTTGAGTTTGTCAAAAAGGAGGTCTCCCACCTGTTTTGGGGACGATATGTTAAGGTTGTGGTCCCCGGCCATCTCCCGGATGTGGTCTTCCCGGATGGCTATCTCCCGGCGGAGGCCGTCGGCAAACTCACGGATCTGGCCAAGGTCTACCTTCACGCCGTCCCTTTCCATGGCGGCAAGCACCTTGGAGAGGGGTTCCTCCATCTTGTCGTAGAAGTCCGGAAGGTTTTCCCGGAGCTTACGTGAAAGCAGCACCATTGCAGCGGCTTCCTTGAGGCGGGCGGTGTTGTCCTCCTCGGGTTCATCGTCAAAAAGGGAACCGGTGACGGCGGTTTCCGGTGCGGCCTCAAGGTCTATCCCGAGGAGGGTCTTGCAGAGCTGGACGGGGTCGTGGCTGCGCTCGGGGTCCGTTACGTAGTGCATGAGCTTGACGTCGTTCCACCGGCCTTTGAGCTCTATGCCGGCGTGATGCAGCTGGTTTGCCTGCTTCTTGAGGTCTGCTCCGCATTTTTCAATGGTATCGTCCTCCAGGAGGGCTTTGAGGGATTGCCGGTCGGTGCCGGCAATGACGGCGGAGTTTGGTCCGGGAATGACGGCGGCATTTTCTCCGTCGGAGATGACGATGCTTTTGATAGGGGCGAAGATGCCGTCGCCTTCCGAGATGGTCACAATGCCGATGGTTCCAGGTTTATTGGCGGCAATTTGCCACACGTCACACGTTTTTGGCTCAAAATGCGTAACTGCTGGCCTGGCCGGGCCACCTGTTACGCAAGACAGGCCGTTTTCGCGTAATGGCTGGCTTTCCCCTAAAGCAATCCTGCCTTCCAGGAAGCGCTTTAACGAGGAGAACTCATAGAAATCAAATAATTCCTTCAGCTTTGGCTGGAACTGGCCGGTGTACTGCATGTCGTCAAGGGTGACCGGGAGTTCCATGTCCGTTTTGATGGTGACAAGGGCTTTGGAAAGGGCCATGTGGGGCTGGGCCTCGCGGAACATGGCGGCCTGCTTGTCGGAGAGCTCGTCTAAATGCTCGTAGATATTCTCCAGCGTGCCGTACCTGGCTATGAGCTTTGCCGCACCTACTTCTCCCACGCCCTTTACGCCGGGTACGTTGTCTGCGGTATCCCCGCAGATTGCCAGCATGTCAATTACCTGCGACGGGCTCTGTATGCCCCATTTTTCACATAGCTGGCTCACGCCAACGAGCTCTGTCTCCGAGCCTGCCTTGCCGGGTTTGAGCTGGAAAACGTGCGGGCGTATGAGCTGGCCGTAGTCCTTGTCCGGGGTTAGCATGAATACGTCCAGGGACGGGCCTCCAAACTGTGTTGCGATGGAGCCAAGCACGTCATCGGCCTCGAAGCCCGGGACCATGACTACGGGGACGTTCATGGCTTTCACAAGCTCCGTGAGGGGCTCAAGGGCGTCTATGATGAGCTGCGGAGTGGGAGGGCGGGTGCCTTTGTACTCCGGGTACATCTGGTTGCGGAATGTTCCTCCCGGGGGGTCGAAGGCCACGGCCACATGCGTTGGGGCCTCCCTCTGGAACAGCTCCAGAAGGTATTTCGTGAAGCCGAAGAGGATGGACATATCCGCCCCTTTGGAGTTGATCATGGGCCTTCGCAGGAATGCGTAGTACATCTTGAACACCAGCGCGTGCCCGTCTATGAGAAGTAGTTTAGGCATAACTTTCAAAGATAGTAATTTTTTTCGATTTAGGCGGGAAGTCCCGGTGCGGCTATGCATTAATGCATAATTGTGCCAAATAATGAGATTTTTTTATATATTTGCGATGTATGTCGCAAATTGCCACAACTATAAACCAAATAACCAAAGCATTTTATTAACCATGAAGAAATTCTTAAAGTATTTTTTCACCCTCGGACTTGCCGCATTCACTTTTGCGGCTTGTGAGGAGGAACTGCCGGAACTGGTGAACTATACCATTTCCGCAGATGCTACGTTCAACTCTTCCCTGGAGGCCACAGTGACCGTTACCGGTGACAAGGCGGCCCCTGCAGACATTGAGGTGGCCATATTCCTGGACAATGCGTCCACATTCCCTGCCGGCAGCCTCGAATTCGCCGCTTCCGTAAAGGTGGCTGCGGGTTCAAAGGAAGCTACCGCCAGGGTGAAGATTTCCGGAATCGACGCCCTCGAAGGCGGCAAGGAGTACAAGGCCGTCTTCGGCGCAAAGGTGAACGATGTTCCCCTCCAGCAGAAGGTTACCATCTCTTTCACAAAGCCTGAAGACCCTGTTACCTTCCGTTTCAGCGCAGATCCCGAATTCGTGAACAACATCTGCATGCTCAAGGTGGATGCCACCAAGGATGTCAAGGAAGAAACCCTTGTGACAATTACCCTTGACGCCAAGTCTACGATGCCTGCAGAAGCTCTTACCATCCCTGAGTTCAAGATTGCAAAGGGAGAGAGGCACGGAGAGATCCAGGTAATCCTCAATCCCGATGTCCTTACTCCCGGTCAGGAGTACACGGTAATATTCAACGCCGCCATCGGTAACGATGCAATAGGCACCGGAACCGCCAGCTTCAGCAAACCTGACCTCAACGGCAAGTGGTCCGTCATTGGAACAATCAACGGTTCAAACTGGGACAAGGACTTTGCTATGACCGGCCAGGATGGCGTGTACACTCTGGAAGGCCTTGAGGCCAAAGCCGGAGAGGAATTCAAGTTCCGCAAGGATGCCGCCTGGGATATCGCCTACGGTATTCCCGAAAAGGGCACTCCGGAACTGGGCAAGGAATTTGCCGTTACCGCCGCTCCCGGATCACCCAATATCGTAATCGGCGAGGATGGCGTTTACACCCTGACTCTTAATCCCAACAAGGCTGTTGCCAGGATGGACAAGACCGGAGACCTGGTGAAGGTTCTCACCCTTGCAGACCTGGTGGCCCTCATGCCTGCAGAAAATAAGAAAACTGCCGATTTCAAGGGTATCCTGAACGATATCCTGGTAACCTATGTAAGCGGAAGCAACGTCTTCCTTGAGGATGCCACTTCTGCCATGCTTCTCTATCTGGCCAATTCCGGCCTCCAGCCCGGAGTCAAGCTCTCCGGCTACTTCGAGGGCAAGGTCCAGAACTATAACGGCCTTCCTGAAATCTCAAGTCTTACTTTCAAGCAGGAAGACATTACATTTGGCCAGGGAGAGGTCCCTGCACCTCTGGAAATGACCATAGCTGAAGTTCTTAGGAGTTTTGACAAACTCATCAGCAGAAGGGTAAAGCTCACGAATGTCTACGCTGGCGACGACATCCAGAAGAAGGGTGAATCCTCCATCTATCAGGGAGAAGACAGTATGCCGTTCTACACCAACGTAGCCCTGTCTACGCTGATCAAGAAAGGATCTATCTTTGACGTTACGGCCATTGTCACTCCTTATAATGAGAAAAAACAGGTAAAGATTTTCGAGGAAGGCGCCATTGGCAGGGTTGTTCCCCATATGACCATGAGTGACATCCAGGCACTTTGCACTTCGTCAACTAACGCCAACTTTGCCGGCGTCTTCGACGGCTTGTATGTGAACTATATCCTTGGCACCCAGCACATTTATCTTGAGGATGAGAGTGGCGCACTCCGCTTTTATTCTGAAAAAGGTAAAACTTTGAAGTTTAGCGGCGCGGATTATACTTTAGCGGTTGGTGATAAGATTTCAGGTGTTATCACCGGTATGTGCAGGCTTGACAGCGGTCGTCCCACTATCAATTATCTTGATTTCACCTATGCCACAGCTGCAGCCGCTCCTGCAGACGAGCAGCCCAAACCCGTCACCGGCACCCTTGCAAGCTTCACGGATCTTGCCGGCCTCATGTACCGCAGGGTATATCTTGAGGATGTTACCCTTGAAGCTGATGTTGTCAACAGTAAGAACAGCCAGATTATCAACATTTCTGATGCAACTGGCACATTCCCGCTCCATGTCAGGTTCAAACCTTCACAGACCCTTCCTAAGGGAGCCAAGGTTACCTTTACCGGAACCTTCGACGTAAGTGGCGGCAAACTGGAAATCAGGGTCTCCGCCCAGAATGAAGTCACAAAAGTGACAATTCCCGAATAGGAGCAACCCTGAACCATAGTTCTTAATAATGGCGGCCCGGAATCCCCGGGCCGTCATTATTTGTATTCTTAATTAAAAATGATTACATTTGCAAAAATGATATCATTTATGGAAAACACAGGTAGGGTACAGACGGTTATCCGGCTAAGGCCGGATGTCATGGAGCGCGTAAAGTATCGCGCCAAAAGCCAGAATATTTCAGTGAATGCATTCGTGGAAAACGCACTTGTGGAAGCAACGAAAGTGCCAATCCCCAAGCTTCCAAAAGACTTTAAGATAGACCCGCTGGTAGAATCCCTGAGCGGCATAATCCCGGCTCCTTCTAAAGAGATGCTGGAATCTGATGATAGATTGGCTTATATACTTAGTAAGTGATGGCAAAGGTATTCATAGACACAAATGTTCTTCTGGATATGCTTCTTGAAGAACGTCCTGGCAACGGGGTCGCAAAAACGCTTTTCGGAGCTGCCAAGGCCGGCATATTCGATGGCTATATAACTACTCAGAGTATTATAGATGCCCATTTTACTGCAAGTAAAAATGGACTGAGCTTCAACGCATTCAAAAGCGCTATCCAATTTCTCCGCTCTTTTATCAGGATTCTTGCAATTGATGAATTAGACCTCCTGTGGGCAATCGGCAACCCCACCGGGGACTTTGAGGACGACGCCCAGTACGGCAGCGCATACAACGGCGTCTGCGATTATTTCATCACAAGGGATAAGGCATTATTCAATCTTAATTCCCCCTTCTGCCCTATGACTGTTATTTCCCCTGCAGATTTCGTGGCAGCAATGGAGTCCTAAATATTGAAGCTATGAAACGTCATTTGATTATATCACTGCTATTCATCTCATCTATTACCGCCAGTGCCCAGAATCCCCGGATATGTGCCCACAGGGGCTTTTGGGACTGCGACGGGGCGGGCCATGTGGAAAATTCAATCGCATCGCTCAGGATGGCCCAGGAAAGCGGCTTCTGGGGGAGTGAGTTCGACGTGCATCTCACTGCGGACAGCGTAGTGGTAGTGAACCACGACGACCGCTTCTACGGAATACCCATCCATACAAGTACCTATCAGGAGCTCCTTGCCAAGCGCCATTCCAACGGAGAATACATTCCCACGCTGGACCAGTATCTGGAGCAGGGCGCAAAATCGGCCTGCATGCTGGTTCTGGAAATAAAGCCTCAGGAGACGGTGGAAAAGACCCTGGTGCTGGCCCGGAAGTGCAAGGACGCCCTTGAGGCACACGGCCTTCTGGACCCTTCACGCGTGATGTTCATATCCTTCAGCTACGATGCCTGCAAGTGGGTTGCAAAGATTCTTCCCGCTTTTGACAACCAGTACCTGGAAGGAAAGGTTGATCCTGAGACACTCCACGCCGACGGCATAAATGGCCTTGATTACCACTTCCTGTATTTCCACCAGCATCCGGACTGGGTAAAGCGCGCTCACAACCTTGGAATGACAGTGAACGTCTGGACGGTAGATTTTGCTCCCGAGATGCGCTATCTCATGAAGCTGGGCGTCGATGTCATCACAACCAACAATCCCTTACTTCTTAAAAAAGAAATAGAGAAAGGTTTATCTCCCGGAAGCGTTCCTCGTCAACCTTGACAACCTCACGGTCGTAGGTCATGATGCCGTTGAGCTCGCTCTCCACGTCGGTGGTCTGCGTATAGATGCCTGCGGCTACGCCGGAGATTATCTGGTCCACAAACTGGGCGGCGTACTCCTCGTACTTTTTCAGCACCTCTTCGCCGTCCTTGCAAAGGCCCTGGTAACCCCAGTTGCGCCCCTGGGCGTTCCAGAGGTGGCCGTCTACGGCAAGGCCTATCCCGCCGTATTCTCCAAGGACGTCTATCTGCTCTCCGTGACTACGGAACTTCATGACGGGATTGGGATAATTGTGGCTGTCAAGGATGTCCCCAACGTGGTACGAGTTGCCTCCGGAGGCGGAGTTGATGAGCCTGGAGGCGTCTTTTCCGCGGGTGAATTCCACCACCTTCTCCGTGTCAAACTGCGCCCAGCCCTCGTTGAACGGTACCCATACAAGGATGCAGGGGTACTTGTCCAGCTGGTCCATGATCTCTCCCCACTCCTTGTAGTAATTGGCTTTCACATCGTCGGGGAGAGGGTAGTCGTAGCCGGTCTCATAGGCAAACTGGCCCCACTGGGGATAGCCCGTCGTGGTGTGGACGTCTATGTTTCCGGCAATGGAAGGCATGTCCTGCCAGACGGCAATGCCAATGCGGTCACAGTACCAGTACCAGCGGGCGGGTTCCACCTTTATGTGCTTTCGGATCATGTTCCAGCCCCACTGCTTTGTCTTTTCAATGTCAAAGCGGAGGGCATCGTCCGTCGGGGCGGTGTAAAGGCCGTCGGGCCACCATCCCTGGTCCAGGGGACCGAACTGGAAATAGGCCTTGTTGTTGAGTCCAAGCCGCTTGTAGCCTGCAAAATCGTACGCAAGTGAGCTCTTTCGCATGGCGGTGTAACCATGCACGCGGTCCTTTACCTTGCCGTTCCTGAGAACTTCGATGTCAAGGGCGTACAGGTACGGATGCTCCGGGGACCAGAGTCTCATGTCCGGAACTTGAAGGACGATGGGCCTGCCGGGCTCTGCCATGCCGGAGGCCAGCTTTTTCCCGGGCTTGTGGTCCATTGTGGAGTAGCCCTCCCTGCCTTCCCGGAGCGTTACCCGGACCAGGTCTCCGCCCTGGGTCTGGGGCGTTACGGAGAGGGTTTTGGCGTCGATATCGGCCAGGACCTTATAGTCCTTTACGTAGGCGGCGGGGACGGGTTCCATCCAGACGCTCTGCCAGATGCCGGTGACGGGGGTGTACCATATTCCGCCGGGGTTGGACACCTGTTTCCCGCGGGGCTGGGTGTCGTTGTCCGTGCTGTCCTGGACCTTGAGGACAAGGGTCTGGGGGCCTTCCGCCAGGTAGTCCGTTATGTCGAAGGAGAAAGCGGTGTAGCCGCCGGTATGAACGCCCAGTGGCTTTCCGTTAAGCCAAACCTCGGCCTTCCAGTCCACGGCGTCGAAGTGAAGCAGGACGCTGCCTTTCCACGGCACCTTGAAGGTGGTCCTGTACCACAGCGCCTCCTGGGCCGATACCCTCCGGCCAACACCGGAAAGGGCTGATTCTATGCAGAACGGCACCAGTATCTGCCCCTCCGCCTCCGGCATTTCCGCAGCCTCCGACGGCGTTACGGCGTAGTCCCAGAGGCCGTTGAGGGACTTCCAGTCCTTGCGTACCATTTGGGGACGCGGATACTCCTTGTGGACGTTGGATGGGCTTACTTCCGCTACCCATCGGGTACGGATATGGTCTCCGGCCGGTGCCCAGCCGGTTTTGGGGGCACAGGAGGCCAGAAGCACACAAAGTGCCAGGACTGCTTTTCTCATAACTGTTCAATAATGTCCTTGAGAAGTCCGTTGAAATCAATTACGCGGTCCGGCTTGGGGGAGTAGCCAAGGATTACCACCACAAGGTCCTTTGAAGGGATTATGTAAATCTGCTGGCCGTCGTGGCCGTTGCAGGAGTACATGTCTTCCGGAACGTCCGGGCATACGTGGTTACGGTTGAGCCAGAAGAAGGCGCCGTAGCCGCCCTGGCTTGCCGATGCGGGGGTGACGGTGAAGTCCACCCAGCCTTCCGGGAGGATGCGGTTTCCGCCTATGCAGCCATCGTCCAGGAACATCTGGCCGAAGCGGGCGTAGTCCCTGGCGGTGACATAGAGGTAGGACGATCCCACCGGCGTGCCGCTCATATCGGGCTCGAAATGGGGGTTGGCGATGGCCAGCGGGGCAAACAGGCGCTGGCGCATGTAGGTGAGGAACTCCTGGTCCGATTCAAACTTGCCGCGGAGGTAGCGCATCACTATGTTGGTGCTGCCGCTGGAGTAGTACCAGAAGGTGCCGGGCTCATGCTCCAGTGGCTTCTGGATGGCGTAGAGGCCCATATCGGTCTCCCTGTGAAGCATGAGGTTCACGTCCGAGCGGTTGCCGTAGTCCTCGTTCCACTGGAGGCCGCTCTGCATCTGCATGAGGTCCTTGAGGGTGATGGCGCTGCGGCCGTCGGCCTGCCACTCGGGGATGCCAAGGGGAGCGTCGATGTCCACCAGTCCGTCCCCTGCCATGATGCCGGTAAGGGCGTTGGTGAAACTCTTGCCCATGCTCCAGCTAAGGAGCTGGGTGTCCGGGCCGATGCCTGGGCGGTAGCGCTCCGCAACCACGCCGCCTTTGTGGAGCACCACGAAGGCGAAAGGGGTGCCGTTGTAGGCCTTATCGTCCACAAATGCTTTGGCGATGGGTTCAAGGCGCTCCGTGACAGCGGAATCCCCGGGCTGGAGGTAGTCCTGGTAACCGGGCTCTTCCGGAAGGGGGTACTCCTGGTCCAGGAAGGCCTTTTTGTCTTTTCCGCGGAGGAGGGTTACGCCGTAGCCGTCCCTGTATGCCGCCGTGGCGTGAGCCCACAGGAAGCGGCTGGTGACGGTCTTGTTGTCGTAATCCACCCTGTTCCTGTCGAACTTTATGAAGGAGAAGTGAAGGTCCAGGGCCTCCACGTCCGCTGCGTCCCTTCCGGACACGAACACTGCCGATGCCAGATTCTTTGCCGCATAGCCCGTAATGATGGGCATGAGGCTGTTCAGATAAATGCAGCCGCCAATTACCGCCGCTGCCAGCACCGCTCCCGCGATGCCAAGGACTTTCTTTGGTTTCATGACTCAAAAATAGCAAAAAAGTTTTATTATATTTGTAGAAACTGCATTAACTATGGCCGACGAAAAGATAATCTTCTCCATGGCGGGAGTGGGTAAAACCCTGCCTCACAATAACAAAGTAATTCTGAAAGACATTTACCTGGGCTTTTTCTACGGTGCCAAGATTGGTATCATAGGCCTTAACGGCTCCGGTAAGTCTACGCTGCTGAAGATTATTGCCGGCGTGGAGAAGTCCTATAAGGGAGAAGTGGTATGGGCCCCTGGGTATTCCGTGGGCTATCTGGAGCAGGAGCCGCAGATGGATCCTGAAAAGACCGTGCTGGAAGTGGTTCAGGAGGGTGTGCAGGAGATAATGGACATCCTGCAGGAATACAATGAGATTTCCATGAAGTTCATGGAACCCATGGACGATGATGAGATGAACCGCCTCATAGAACGCCAGGGAGAACTCACTGAACTCATAGACCATAAGGGCGGATGGGAGATAGACTCCAAGCTGGAAAGGGCCATGGATGCACTCCAGTGCCCGCCGTCGGAGCAGAAGATAAAGGAGCTCTCCGGTGGTGAACGCCGCCGCGTGGCCCTTTGCCGCCTGCTGCTGCAGGAGCCGGACGTCCTCCTTCTGGACGAGCCCACCAACCACCTTGACACGGAATCCATCCAGTGGCTGGAGGCACATCTTCAGCAGTACAAGGGTACCGTGATAGCCGTCACTCACGACCGCTACTTCCTGGATAACGTCGCCGGCTGGATACTTGAGCTGGACCGCGGAGAAGGCATCCCGTGGAAGGGCAACTACTCCAGCTGGCTGGACCAGAAGACAAAGCGCCTCGCCCAGGAAGAGAAGGCGGAAAGCAAGCGCAGAAAAACCCTTGAGAGGGAGCTGGAATGGGTCCGGATGGCCCCCAAGGCACGCCAGGCCAAGCAGAAGGCACGTCTTGGAGCGTATGAGAAGCTGGCATCGGCAGACACAAAGCAGAAGGAAGACAACCTGGAAATCTATATCCCCAACGGCCCGCACCTTGGCAACAAGGTCATAAAGTTCACTGACGTCTCGAAGGCATACGGGGACAAACTTCTGTTCGAGCACCTGAGCTTCGAACTCCCTCCTGCAGGCATAGTTGGCGTCATAGGTCCTAACGGAGCCGGCAAAACCACGCTGTTCCGCCTCATAATGGGCCTGGAGCAGCCGGACAGCGGCACCATAGAGATTGGAGAGACCGTAAAGATCTCATACGTAGACCAGCAGCATCGCACAATAGACCCGGACAAGACCGTGTATGAGACAATAGCAGGCAATTCGGAGTGGGTGCGCATGGGAGGCCGTGACGTGAATGCCCGCGCCTGGGTGTCCCGCTTCAATTTCTCCGGAGCAGACCAGGAAAAGCTCTGCGGAGTGCTCTCCGGCGGCGAGCGCAACCGTCTCCACCTTGCCCTCACCTTGAAGGACGAAGGCAACGTCCTCCTCCTTGACGAGCCCACCAACGACGTGGACGTGAACACCATCCGCGCCCTAGAGGAGGGTCTTGACAGCTTTGCCGGCTGCGCCGTGGTGGTCTCCCACGACCGCTGGTTCCTGGACCGCATCGCCACCCACATCCTTGCTTATGAGGGCGACGGTCAGGTAGTATTCTTCGAAGGCAACTACCAGGAATACGAAGCCAACCGCAAGATGCGCCTTGGAGACACTGAGCCCAAGCGTTTCAAGTACAAAAAACTCATGGAATAACCGCCACCCATCCACCAAAAACGCCATTTCCGTGGACAAACCGGTCAAAACGCCAACTTGTCCACCAAAACCTGGCATTTCCGTGGATAAACCCGGCAAAACCCCAACTTGTCCACCAAAAACGCCATTTCCGTGGACAAACCGGCAAAAACGCCAACTTGTCCACCAAAACCCGGCATTTCCGTGGACAAACCGGTCAAAACGCCAACTTGTCCACCAAAACCCGCCATTTCCGTGGACAAACTGCCCCAAACGCCAACTTGTCCACCAAAAACGGCAAATCGGTGGATGAGATCCCCGATCGGGTCGGGGATGACGGCAAAACGGCTACAGGGTGAAGAGGTTGCGGGAAGGAAGGGAGGGGGAGAAGCGGCGGCGGAGGTTCTTGCAGAGGGCGGCGGTGTTCTTGGTGAAGCGGGAGCCGCGCCAGGCGGAGGTGTTGGAAATGAATATCCAGCACTCGCCGTCAGGATAGACCTTCACAAGGGCCGACGTGCCGGAGAAAGAGCCGGTGCGGGTCCATTCGCCGTCGGGCTTGGTGTCGTTCCATCCAAGGGAGAAGGTGTCGGCATCGTACCAGGTGGTCATTTTGCGCACGGACTCGGCGGAAAGTATGTCTTCCATGGGACCGCGGCCGTCGATGCAGCCAACCAGCCGTGCCATCTCTACGGCCGATGCCGTCCAGGCCCCGGCACCCATGAGGCCGGTTACATCGTTCCCTCCATAACACTTCTCCACGGCGGAATATTTGCCGTCGTAGGAAGGAACGGGCTCACTGTCCGGCTGCATGAAGTACATGGCCTCGCCGGGAAGACGGTCCTTGAGGTAGTTCCCGCCAATGCGGAATCCGGTGCAGCCTGCGGGACTGAAAACGTGCTCCTGCATGTACTCATCATAAGGTAAACCGCTCACTTTCTCTATGATAAGCGACAGCAGAAGGAATCCGAAGTTGGAGTACTCCTGCCACGTGCCGGGCTCGAAAGCCAGCCTTCGTCCCAGCTGTTTTTCCACCACAAGCCGAGGGGTGGGAGGCTCGCTGAGGCCCCAGTTGCGCATGAAGGTAAGGGTAGAGAACATCACGTCCCCGCCACGCACGGAAAAACCCGCCTGGTGGCGCAGAAGATGCTCTACCGTAATGAGATAGTAATTGCTGTCCTTGATAAAGGGATCGTACTCGTTCAGCACCCCGAACGGCCCGAACACCGGCGTTTCCAGCATCAGCTTCCCTTCCTCCTGCAGTTTCATTATCCCGACGGCGGTGAGAAGCTTCGAGACCGATGCCAGGCGCATGGTGGTGCCGGGCGTCATGGGAGTGGAGGGATCGGCCTTCCCGTAGCCTTTGGCGTAGAGGAGGGAATCGTTCCGCATAATGGCAAGGGAGGCGCCCTTGAGGGCCCAGAAGTTCATGAAGGAGTCTACGCTGTGGTCCAGGGCCCGGAGCTCGGGGATGTCCTCGTTCACGATGGCCGCGTTGAGGTCCTGAACGTATACAGGAGCTGCCACGGCCTCTTTTTCGCCCCTTCCGCGGACGATAAACGGAAAGGCGGCTATGAGTGCCGCCGCCCCTAATAGGATGAGTATGAACTTTCCCGCCCTCACTTGACTATCCCGGCCTTTCTGCCGAAGTCGATGATGAAGTCGGCGGTGCCTTCGATGCCAAGGATGGAACTGTCTATGCAGAGGTCGTAGTTGGATGCCTGGCCCCAGTTCCCGAAGGTGTAGTAGTTGTAGTAGGTCTCGCGGGTGCGGTCCTTGCGGCGCATGAGGGCTTCGGCATCTTCCGGAGACAGGCCTTCGTTTTCCACGAGCCTCTTGATGCGGAAGTCCATGGGTGCGCAGACGAATACGTCCAGGCATTTCATGTCCCGGAGGATGTAATCGGCACATCTGCCGATGATTACGGCATCGCCGGCCTCTGCGATGGAGCGGATGACCTCGCTCTGGATCTGGAACATGACGTTGTCGTTCACATACCCGCTGTCCAGGTGGCTCAGGCGGCCCGAAGCAAAGAAGCTGGAGACGGAAAACAGGCTGCGCTTTTCCTCGCCTGCAAAGAGGCTCTTGGAGTAGCCTTTTTCTTCAGCGGCCTTGGAAATGAGCTCGTTGTCGTATACCGGAATGCCCAGCTTGCGGCCTATTGCCTGCCCCACATATCCGCCGCCGCTGCCGAAGCTGCGGCCTATGTTGATAATGGTATTCATCATATCTGTCCTCCAAGGATGGACGGGTCGTCACCGTCCTTGAGTTTGTTGAGTTTGCGTACAAGGTCCAGTCCGAACAGTGCGGTTATTATGGACGATACGGTATCCGAAATAGGGAAGCTGTACCAGACGCCGGCCTCGCTCTGAAGTATGCCCGGAAGGATGTAGATGCAGGGAAGAAGGAAAAGAAGTTGCCTTGAAAGCGACAGGAAAATGCTCTTTTTCACCATTCCCAGGCACTGGAAGAGGTTTGTCGTGACCATCTGGAACCCCACTATGGGGAAGACGCAGTTCATCATGCGCAGTCCGCGTGCGGCCATGTCTTCCAGGGCGGGGTCGTTGGTGAAGATGGCGGCTGCGGGGCGGGCAAGGAAGACGGATACTATGAAGCCGAATGTGCACACCAGAGTGCCCCACATTGCGGTTTTGATAAAGACTTCCCTAACCCTTCCATACTGCCTTGCGCCGTAGTTGTATCCCGCAATGGGCTGCATTCCCTGGTTGAATCCCATCACTATCATCACGAAGAGGAAAGTGATGCGGTTCACTATTCCGTAAGCCCCCAGGGCAAGGTCTCCGCCCCATTTCACCAGCTGCTGGTTGATAAACAGCACCACTATGCAGCTTGCAAGGTTCATAAGGAACGGCCCCATGCCTATTGCCAGCGAGTCTTTGGCTATCCTCCAGTCTACCCGGAAAATGTGGATGGAGCGTGGAAGGTGCAGGAACTTCTTCTGGTCCAGGTAATACCTCAGCGTATAGCACAGGGACATGGTCTGGCAGAGGACCGTGGCAAGCGCGGCGCCCCTGATCCCAAGCCCCAGCACGAATATGAATATTGGATCCAGTATTGCGTTTGAGATGACCGTGAAAAGCGTCAGACCCATTGCCAGCTTGGGATTCCCGGACGACCGCACTATGGCGTTGAGACCAAAGTACAGATGCGTCACGGCATTGCCTAAGGCTATATAGAACATGTAGTTCCGGGCAAAGGGGAGGGATGCCTCCGTAGCTCCGAAGAACCTGAGGATGGGGTCCATCCACATGAGGGTGACGAAGGTGAAGACAAAGCCCGTGATGAGGTTAAGGGTGACGTCGTTGCAAAGTACCTTTTCCGCAGCCTTGTAGTTCTTCTGGCCAAGCAGCACGGAAATCATCGTGGCCGCTCCCACGCCCACCAGGGTGCCGAAGGCGGTGGAGATGTTCATCAGCGGAAAGGTGACCGCCAGGCCTGCCATGGAAAGGGAACCCACCTCCGGGATATGCCCGATGTAGATGCTGTCCACCATGTTATACAGGGACGATGCCGTCATGGCAATGATGCCCGGGACGGCGTACTGGCGCAGAAGTGTGCCGATGGGCTTGGTGCCCAGTTCTGTAGGAATTGCGTTGCTTGCTGCCATGGGCTACTCCTTGGGAACAAGCTCCAGTTCAAATACCAGCGGGCTGTATGCCGGAATGGCCGGCTTGGAAGTGCTGGAGTAGCCGTGGCTGGACGTGAATATGACGGTGGCTTTCTGGCCGGACCACCACATCAGGGAAACACCGGCCTTGAACCCGTCCACGAACGATGTGCTGCCGTTTATGCTGGTATCGGACCATTCGCCGGCAAATGCCACGGAGAGCGGAACATAGCTGCTGGAGGCATCGTAGATGTCATTGTCGATGGCGGTTTTCTGCACGGAAGTGTCGAAGACCGTCCCGCTGAGGAGGCTGCCGGTATAGTTTACCTTGAAGTCCGAAGACGTTTCCGAACGCTTGTCATCGTCCTTGAATCCGCTTACGTCCGATATGAACCAGAAGGTTCCGTCGGCCTCGGCCCCTTCTTCGGAGCCGGGCATCACGGTAGCGGTTGCACCGGGGAAATGCGCTTTTACATATTGGGCGACCTTTGCCTTTTCCCACTCCGTCACATCCTGGAACTGTTCACCCAGGGATATGGTATAAATGAAGTGGGACGACGAGGTGCAGGTGGCGATATACTTGTCCGGGGAGCTGTACCTGCTGTTGGTGAGGAGCCAGGCCGGCACCACCGCGGTGCGCTTTCCGCCAAGGCGCATCCCCTTCAGGACCTCGTCAACTCCGGCGTAGCTGATGCCCTCTCCCAGCATGAAGACCTTTGGCCCGTAATAAGTTGTCTTGGAATAAGTTCCAAGCTGCTTGGCAACGTCTTCGCTGTCCGTAGCGGAGATGGTTCCGTCAAGGGTGCGTATGGTGACCTCTGCATAGCAGTACTTGCTGTCGCCGCTCCACAGATCCGCTGCGGCGGGACCGGGGATGTCCTCAAGGATATAGAGCCCCATGTCAGTGGGCTGGACGTTCTTTCCGTTGTCCTTGTTCCACTTCTGCATCCATAATTCCAGGTATTCTTTTGCCTGTTCTCCGGTAGAGAGCGTATTGCTGGTGACGCATCCTGCGGTAAGGATGCACATGATGGGGATGATGAGTTTTTTCATTATTCTATTGAATCAATCCAAACGTGATAGACCAGGGCACTCTTTGCAGGAATCGTGCCTTGCTCGCGGGAACCGTAGCCATATTTTCCGGTAAAGAGGATGTAGGCCTCGTCCTGGGGCTGTACGCCGTAAAGGCCCATCTTGAGCCCTTCCAGAAGATTGTCCTGCATGCTCAGTGTAAGTTTCTGGAACTGGCTTTTGTCGGAGAGCGTCCATCCTGCGGCGTCGGCTATGCTCTCAAGGCTTGTTGCTACAAGGCTCTGGGCCGATACGCTTGACCCCGTCAGGACGTACAGGGCGTAGTCCAGGGTTACGCTGCCGTTCCAGCCAAGGGAGTCGCGGGCAGGGTCCAGGGTGTCGTTGAGGGTGAGCCTGTAGGCGCCTCCGGTGCGGGTGAGCGTGGCGTTTTCATCGGCCTTCATCTGGGCCGATATGAAGCTCTCGATATTTGTGATCTGCTTGTCGTACGTGGTCTGGAGGGCCTGCTGGGTGCAGGCGCCGGAAACTGTTGCGGCAAGCAGTATGAGGGCGGCTTTTCTCATGCGAGGAACTCTTTGAGTGCGGATTCTACGTATCTGCGGGCATCTTTTACCTCCGGGATGTCCTGTCCGGGAACCAGCTTTCCGCCGGCGGCGTTCTCATGTCCTCCGCCATTGAAATACCGGACCGCAAGCTGCTGGGCCGACGTCCCTTTCTTTGAACGCACGGATACCCTGAGGCAGTCTTCCTTTTCCGTGAGAAGAATGCTCAGGCGGACTTCCCTGATGGCAAGCGGGACGTTCACAAGGCCCTCGGTCTCTCCTTCCCGGTAGCCGAAGCGCTCCTGGATGTCCTTGGTGAGGATCATATAGGCCGCTCCCTCCGGAGTGAGCACCATTTCCCGGCTCTGCATGTACCCCATGAGACGGATGCGGTTTTCCCTGTATTCCTGATAGATATGGCCTATGACTGCGTCCCTGTCGGTCCCGGAAGCGATGAGCTCCGACGCCATTGCGAAGGTTGAGGGAAAGACGGAATTGGCAAAGTTGTTGGTGTCCGTGGTCATGCCGGCGCAAAGGGCCGTCCGGCAGGCGGCGGGAAGTTTTTCCGTCCCCCCGGCCAGGGCTTTCAGTATCCAGTACAGGAGCTCGCTTGCCGATGAGATCTCCGGCGTGGAGAACACCAGGGAGAACTGCCGTTCCTGGGGATTCAGGTGATGGTCTATGAGCACCTTGGGGGCGTCCGATGCCTCCAGGGCGGCGCACAGGCCCTCCGTCCGGGAGAAGCCGTTGCAGTCCAGAAGGACGATGAGCGAGCTTTCCGCTATCCGTGCGGCCGCCTCTTCCGGACTCTTGTCCGCGAACAGGCACGGAACGCTGCCCGGCATGATGAACCGGATGCTGTCAGGAAGGGCTTCCGGCAGTACCACGGCGGCGTCCTTTCCAAGGTTCTCCCTCAGGTATAGGCATATGGCTGCCGTGGACCCGGCAGCATCCCCGTCCGGATGGACGTGGGCGATGACGGAAACCTTGCCGGCGCCGTCAAGGAGGGCCTTCAAACTCTCCAGTTTACTGCTGGTTATGCACGGAATCATCCTTTGAACTTTTTGCACTGGCAAATTTACAAAAGATATTGCTTTTGAGAAATCATTTTTTTAACTTTGTCGGAAGTTTGAAATAAATTAAACACTAAAATAAATGAACAAAACAGTTAAAATTCTTATCGAGGTTCTCCTTGGACTGGTCATTGCAGGTCTTGCATGGCTCTTTATCGCCAGCATCCAGAAGCCCGTTAAGTTCAACGAAGAGGTCAAAGCCCGTGAGAAGGTAGGTATCCAGCGTCTCAAGGACATCCGCACCCTCCAGGAGGCCTTCAAGAGCGTAAACGGCCGTTTCAGCCCCACCGTAGACTCCCTCAAGCTGTTCTATGAGCAGGGCCAGATGGACATCGTCATGCAGATCGGCTCAAACGACGACTCCCTTGCCGTCGTAAATACAGAGGCCATCAAGAAAGCCAACAGGCGCCTCAAGCCGGACCAGCTCACCGCAAAGCTTGCAGAAGCTTATGCCGCAGGCCAGAAGGTGGTTTTCTCCACCGTCACCAAGATCCCGGTAAAGGACACCCTGTTCACCCATCGTCCGGACTTCGTGGTAGACTCCCTCAAGTACATCCCCTTCTCCGGCGGTACGGAGGTTGAGATGGAATCCACAATCAAGAAAGTCTCCGGTGTCCAGGTTCCTCTGTTCGAGGCCCGCATGCCTTACAAGGCCCTCCTTAAGGGAATGGACAACCAGCTCCGCATTAACCTGGATGCAGACTGCAGGGACCGCAACCGTTACGAAGGCCTGCAGGTCGGCAGCATCAACGCTCCTAACAACAACGCAGGTAACTGGGAGTAATGGACAGCGTCCATCCGCAGAGTTCAGGAATATCCATTCAAGTTTCCTTGAGTGGATATTCTTTTAGGGTTTTCCCCGGTGGCGGCCCGTCCGGCTGGATGGGCTCGGAGCAGCTTTTCACAATGCCCGAGTTCCAGCGCCGTTACCGTGAAGTGGAGATTTCCCTGCTTACGCCCAAGGTGGCGCTGGTACCGGAGTCTTTCTTTGACGGGGCATCGGCACGCGAAGCCCTTGCAGAAGTTGCTACAATTGCTCCTGAAGACACTGTGGACTGGGTGGATGTCCCCGAAGCCGGCGCAGTGCTGGTGTATTCCCTCTCAATAGGGGAGTCTTTGTCAAAGGTGCTCTCCCAGACGGTCCTCACGGAGGACGGAAACCAGGCAAGGGTCCTGCCGGAAATGTATTATCTGATACGGGCGCTGGGCTCCCTGGAAGACTACAACAAGATTGTGGCTTCCTGGCGTGACGGATGGCTGCACCTTGTGATAGCGCAGGGCAAGAGCCTCCGCCTTGCAAACGTGTTCCAGGCCCCCGACTTTACTACGGCACAGTATTTCCTGTTCCTGGCAATGAAAAAACTTCAGCTGAATCCGGAGGTATCCACGGTGTGTTTCCGCACTCCGCTGGACATGGATTCCAGCATGTCGCTGTACCGCTATTTCAAGGCAGTGGTCCAGTTATGAGAATCATCGGAGGCAGATTAAAGGGCAAGACCGTCCTTCCGCCGGCCGGCTATAAGGCCCGCCCCACCACGGATTTTGCCAAGGAAGGCCTCTTCAACATACTGGACAACGAGTACGAATTTCAGGACCTCAAAGTCCTTGACCTTTTTGGCGGCACCGGTTCCATAGCCTTTGAATTTGCCTCCCGCGGCGCCTCCCGCGTGTACTGCGTGGAGATGGCCCGCGAAAACGCGTCGTTCATAAAGACGGAGGCCACCCGCCTGGGCCTTGACAACGTGACCATGGTCCGTGACAATGTGTTTGACTTCCTTCCCATCTGCAGGGAGAAGTTCGACATTATCTTTGCAGACCCGCCCTATGCACTGGACGGTATAGAGCGCCTCCCGGATATTGTTTTCTCCCTGGATATACTGCATCCGGAGTGCTATTTTATCCTGGAGCACGGTGACGAGCACAGTTTCACTTCCCATCCGCATTTCGTAAAAGAGCGCAGCTACGGCCGCGTGCATTTCAGCTTTTTCGTATGATATCATTTGTATTGAGTTTATTGGCCCTGATAGTTGGATATCTGCTCTACGGCAGGTTTGTGGAAAAAGTTTTCGGGCCCGATCCCAACCGCCCCACTCCTGCCATTACCAAAGCTGACGGCGTAGACTTTATTGCCATGCCCACCTGGAAGGTGTTCATGATCCAGTTCCTGAACATAGCCGGAACCGGGCCCATCTTCGGCGCCATAATGGGCGCCAAGTTTGGCCCTGCAAGCTATCTGTGGATTGTCTTCGGGTGCATTTTTGCAGGTGCCGTCCATGACTATCTGTCGGGAATGCTTTCAATAAGGCACGGAGGTGCAAACTATCCGGACATAGTTGGTCATTATCTTGGCGGAGTCACCAAGAAGGTGATGCTGGTATTTTCCATGTTCCTCCTCATAATGGTGGGATCCGTATTCGTGTATTCGCCGGCTATCATCCTTGGCGGGCTCACCGGCGGCGGAAGCACATCGTCCATGCTCATCTGGTGCGGCGTCATATTCATTTATTATATAGTAGCGACGCTGCTTCCCATAGACAAGATCATCGGCAGGATTTATCCCGTTTTTGCCGTTGCGCTGCTGTTCATGGCCGCAGCGCTCATGGTCGGGCTCTTTGTTAAATGGCCTTCGCTGCCGGAGCTTTGGGACGGCCTTGGAGGATGGACGGACAAAGCCGGAATAAGCGGCCAGCCCATTTTCCCCTGCCTGTTCATTACCATTGCCTGCGGCGCTGTTTCCGGTTTCCATGCCACCCAGAGCCCCATCATGGCCCGGTGCATCAAGAACGAGAAACTTGGCCGCCCCATCTTTTACGGCGCCATGATTACGGAAGGCATCGTGGCCCTGGTATGGGCCGCAATATCGTCCTGGTTCTTCTTTGACGGCGGTTTTGCCCAGGTTGGCGGCACAGCTGCATCATCGGCCCCTCAGGTGGTTACGCTGGTGTCCAAGGGATGGCTGGGCGTGTTTGGCGGCATACTGGCCATCCTGGGCGTGGTGGCTGCTCCTATCACTTCCGGAGATACCGCCTTCCGTAGCGCCAGGCTCATAGCGGCGGACTTCCTGCACATAAAGCAGGAGAAGATGGGGAACCGCCTTGCCATTGCAATTCCGCTCTTTGCGCTGAGCGGCCTCATGCTATGGTTCAACATTGCCGATGAAAACGGTTTCAACACCATCTGGAGATATTTTGGCTGGGGCAACCAGACGCTGTCCGTGTTTATGTTCTGGACTGCTACGGCATACTTCGTACGCCGCGGCGGACCGTACTACCTCATCACGCTCATTCCCGCACTCTTTATGACTGCGGTATGCGTAACGTTCATACTGGTGGACAAGACAGGCTTTGGCGTGTCCGCAGCGCTTGCACCTTGGATTGGCTGTGGCACGGCGGTGGTCGCAGCGGTAGTATTCTTCCTCCTTAAAGGAAGGAGGGCCAAACCGGTAGCAGACAAATGAACAGAGTAGGCCTTTTCATAGACACCTGGTATCCCATGGTGGACGGTGTGATCAAGGTGGTGGACAATTATGCCCGCCGCCTGGTGAATTACTGCGAGGTGGTGGTTTTCTGCCCGGAGACGCGGGGATTCAGCAAGGAGGAGGATGATAAACTCCCCTACAAGGTGGTACGATGCCATTCCGTGCCCATCATCGGCTACGATTACGATCTTCCTACGCCCGCCCTGGACCCGCTGTTCGAGGCGCAGATAATCCTCAGCGGCATTGACATGGTCCATATCCATTCGCCATTTGCCGTGGGAATGGCGGGGCTGCTTTATGCTAAGCTGCACAGGATTCCGGTGGTGGCCACGCTGCACAGCCAGTACAAGCAGGACTTTGAAAAGCCGCTGCGTACAGATCTTGGACTTAAGTTGGTTATGGGCCGCATTATGGGTGTCTTCAACGCCTGCGACGAGTGTTGGGCTGTGAATGCCGGAATCAAGGACCTTTATGAAAAGGAGTATGGCCTCACGGCGCCCTGCAAGGTAAGGCTCAATGCAACGGACCATAAGCCCGTTGAGGATAAGGAAGAGGCCGCCAGGATAGTTAACGATACCTATGGCGTACCGGCCGATGCCACGGTGTTCCTTTTTGTTGGAAGGATAAACTTCATCAAGAACATCGACTTCACGGTAAGGGCTCTTGCCAGAGCCAAAGAACTGGGCCTGCGGAACTTCCGGATGCTCTTTGCCGGCAAGGGCCAGGACGAGGACAAGCTGGCGGAAGTGGTTGCGGAGCAGGGACTTACGGAAGAGGTGGTAATGTGCGGCCTCACTGATCGTCCAATGCTTGAAAGGCTCTATTCCAGGGCCAAGCTATTCCTTTTCCCTTCATTGTACGATGCAAATTCGCTGGTCCAGATAGAAGCAGCTTGCCAGGGAACGCCCACCCTTTTCCTGGAAGGCGCCCGCACAGCTGCAACTGTAACGCCCGGCGTGAACGGATATGTATCGGCCCCGGGAGAAGACAACTACGCCCGTGCCATCCTGGATATTCTAGCCGATGAAGAAGGCTACCAGCGCGTGAGCGCAGCCGCCCGCAGGGATCTCTACCTCAATTGGGACGATGTTGTCCGCGAGGTGTATAAGGATTATTGCTCTTTCACGGATAAGTCCTAGTACTCTCCGTATTCGCAGCCTATGTTCTCAGCGTGGATGCGGTCCACTAGGTTTCCGTGGCTGTCAAATAGCTGAATTGTGCCAACGCCGTTGCCTCCGTTCCAGAGGCGCTTGTGGCGCTTGGCGCCGTCCGGTGACTCGTAGTTCACAAGGAGCATATCCTTCTTCTGGCAGGTGATGTCCGTAATCATCTTGCCCGATGTGCTATGCTGCTCCACGTGCCAGATAATCTCCGTGTCCGTCTCCTTGCAGTCAAACTCCGTATGCACGCCGGTCCAGGCCTTTGAGAAGTTGAACTCGTAAGGTTCGCCTTCGTACCAAAAAGCGGAAAGGAGCTTGCGGGGGAGGGCGATGGGCCCTACTTTGGGCCTGCCTCCGCCTATGTCGAAGACGCTGTCCGTAAGTTTCTTGCCGGTGAGTTCGCTGGTGAGGTTGTTGGACGACAGCCATACCCAGGGCGAGGTGAAATCCTTACCCCAGTTCTTGTCCGCATAGCCGTAGCAGTCCTCCGGGCGGACGATGTATTTCCGGCCGTTCCAGACCACTTCTCCCTGAAACTCGGACTTCATGCCTTCCGCGTGCCAGAACATCTCGAAGGCCTCTGCGTGACGCATGAGGTCATCGGCCCCGAAGCCCACGTTGAAGGCGGTAATCTTGCGGATGCTTAGGTTCCATGACATCTCGCCGTCCTGGCACATCCATTCCGGATGGTTGGCGGCATCGGTCACTTTTATGCTGCCGCGGGTGCGGTCCTCGGTGAGGAAACAGTCATCGGCCTCAACGCTGAAGGGGACGCCCCAGTCCACCTTGATCTTCTTCCAACCCCAGAAGCGGTGCAGCTGTGCGGCATCCTCTCCCCAGGCGCCGGCCTTAACCATCAGGTACGATGGCTTCTGCGGCTTGCCCGGAATCTGGCCGAAGACGGGATCATCGGCCCCAAGTGCCGGATTGCAGAGGAAAAACTCTATGAAGAAGGGCTTGGCCGCACCGGTTTCGGCGTCATATCCGGTGAAGGAATGCCACCACCAGTCGTATCCCTGGTGCGCCTGCGCCCCGAATAGCTGGCAGGCGTCGCGGGTAATATCGTGTTTGTTGAATCCTTTGTGCATATTATTGTCTCTTTCTTACAATCCCCACATACGTCAGGAGAACTATGTTCATCATAAGGGAATAGAGGATTGCGGGAATAGCCATTTCTTCGTTGGCAAAGATGAGTGGGCTGGAGGCAATGGCTATGGCCTGGGCGGCGTTCTGCATTCCGACCTCGATGACCACCGTCCTGCGCTGCTGCGCGCTGTTCCTCACAAGCCTTGACAGCAGCGAAGATATGCCGATGGCAACAAGAATGAGCACGGTCACGCATGCGCCAAGCAGTCCGATGTTATCCAGAATAGTCCTGTGATGCTGGATGTAGAAAACGGTTATGAGGACCAGCAGCAGCGGGAAGGCAAGCTTGGTAAGAACCTTGTCCGTCTTTTTCGCGGCATTTGGCCAGGCGTAGTGCATTCCAATACCCAGCAGCACTGGAACCAGCATAAGGACGATGTTCTGCTTGATGAGATTCCCCACAGGCAGCGCTATTCCAACGCTTTCGCCGACCAGACGCGTAGCCCAGCTCATTATGAACGGAATCGTAAACAGCGTGATGACGCTGCTTATTGCCGTGAGGGTAACCGACAGAGCCACATCCCCGCCCGCAAGCTTCGAGAAAACGTTGGAGGAACTCCCGCCGGGGCAGCACGCAATAAGGACCAGGCCGATGAAGAACACCGGAGGAAGCTTGAACAGGTACGCCAGCGCAAGGGCTATAGCCGGCAGCAGAATCAGCTGCCCGAACAGCGCAACGGCAATGGGCCAAGGCCTGCGGAAAACCTTTCCGAAGTCCTCGAAGCGGAGCGCGAGCCCCAGATCGAACATCAGGAGAGTGAGAATGGGAAGAACTATCCAGATGGTGTTCATAATTCATTTTTACAAGGCAGTACAAAAATAATCATTTCCTTGTCATGGACAAAGAGAATCCGAACCGCCTTGACAAAAAAACGGGGTCTCATGCATTTTAGATGTCGAGGCGGCAATGGGGTACGAACTTTTTGCAGTGAGCAATAAAATGCGTATCTTAGCAGAAATCATTCTGATATGCTGAAGTATATGTCCATTCTCTCCCTGCTTGGCCTGGTTGCCTGCGGAAACGGTTATAAGAACCTTACTGTTGACCAATTTGAAACTGAAACGGCAAGCGGCTCGGTGGCCATCGTAGACGTCCGTACGCCGGAAGAATACGAAGAAGGGCACCTCCGTGATGCGTCAAACTGTGACTGGAAGTCAGAAGACTTTCTCCAGCAGATGGAAAGAACCTATCCCAAGGAAACGCCCATTGCCATCTACTGCCGTAGCGGGAGACGCAGCGCAGATGCCTCCAAGGCCCTTTCCAAGGCCGGATATACTGTATCCAATATGCTTGGAGGCTATCTTGCCTGGACTGAGGCGGGAAAACCCACCATTACATATGATGTGGAAACCTTCTTTACGGAAAGCGGAAAGCCGGTTGCCATAACGCTTATCAAGCACGGCTCCCTGGCCATCTCATATGATGGGGAATCTATCCAGGTAGACCCCGTGAGTGGCCTTGGAAAGCCTACGGATTATGCCGTAGAATTCCCTAAAGCCGATATCATTATGGTAACACACGAGCACGGTGACCACTTTGACAAAGAAGCCATTGCGGCTTTGTCTGAAGTAGGCGTGACCCAAATGGTCACCAACGCCCGCTGCGGAGAAATGCTTGGATATGGAAGCATTATGGCTAACGGAGACAAAATTGAGCTGCTTGGAATAACGATAGATGCCGTTCCTGCATATAATTACTCTGAAGGCCGTACTCAGTTCCACCCTAAGGGGCGTGACAACGGATTTGTCCTTTCGCTTGACGGTCTCCGCATATACATCGCCGGTGATACGGAAGACATCCCGGAAATGGCGGAACTCAAGGACATCGACATAGCCTTCCTCCCAGTGAACCAGCCATACACCATGACTGTTGACCAGTGCGTGAATGCGGCCAACGTCATATCCCCTAAGGTCCTTATCCCTTACCACTTCTCCAGCACGGACCTCTCCTCACTGCCGGATCTCCTCCCCGAAATCAATGTGCTTCTAAGACATATGGAGTAATGAAAAAACTTGTACTCTGGGACCTGGACGGTACCCTAATAGATACTTTGGAAGACTTGGGAACGGCGGTGAACTATGCGCTCACGCTCCGCGGACTTCCGTTACACACTATTGACGAATACCGCCGGATGGTGGGTCACGGCGTCAGGAACCTGGTGCAGCAGGCACTCCCTGCCGGGGCGGACGAGGCATACGTTGATGAGTGCCTGAAGGACTTCAAGGAGTATTACTCGGCCCATATAGATGTGAAGACGAGGCCATATCCGGGAATAGTTGATCTGGTTTCTGACTTGAACAAACGCGGCGTGAAAATGGCAATCGTTTCCAACAAGTTCCAAGAAGGAACTGAGTATCTCATCAAAGAGTTCTTCACGGAGATCGACTTCGTGGCCATAATGGGAAACCGCGAAGGATTCCCCCTGAAACCCTCTCCGGAAATAGTCGAACATGTCCTCAAAGAGTCCGGCATCCCAAAGGCCGATGCCATACTGGTGGGTGATTCGCCCACGGATATGAAGACCGCCGCCAACGGCGGCATTGAATCCATAGCCGTCAGTTGGGGATACCGCACCAGGGAAGAACTGGCTGGATACAGGATTGTGAACAGCGTGGAAGAGCTGCGTGAGATGCTCTCTTTCTAGATATCCAAATCTGAATCATACTCTCCTACATACTTGTAGTAGGCCACAAGACTGTCCCAATAGACCCAATTGCCTTTGCTGTCCTGTGTGAGCGCAAGCTGGACGGCCGTTCCGTCACTGCCGAAACGGTAGTAATAACCGTCTTTGTCCTTATATATGGATGCCCCTTGGTAATTGTCGTCCCAATCGCAATTCTCCTTCTTGGTTTCGTCGGTGGTGAAGTAGCAGAGCCAGATTGTGTCTTTTTTCTTGGAGGTGGACAGCAGTTCGTATTCCGACTTCGGGTTTATTACAGGAACGCGGTCCCACACATATTCGTTATGGCCCAACGCGTCATCACCTTGCTTTATGGCATGTATGACATACCGGTTAAGATAGCGGACTCCATCCTGGAAGTAGTCACTGCCTTTCACCGTTTCCGTCATCACCGACTTGCCGTTGAACATTATCTCCACCTTGTAGAGTTCTCCGTAGAAACCTCCTACAATATCGCCGGTGTGGCAAGAACACAACAGGGAGACGGCACTCAGAACCGTGGCGAAAAAGAGAATTAGCCTGCGCATAATAAAGGACTTTATTATCTGATTTTGCGAAAGATAGCAAATAATCTACAGTTGTCCAAATAGTAATCTTTACATTACCTCCAGGCGTGGCTTCACGGGATCGATGAGGTGATAAATGTGGTCGCGTTCGACGGAGGTGACACCCTTTACTTTCTTGAAGAAAGCTATTGCATGGTGGATGTCAGTTCCATCCGGAATCTTTATTGAGATTCCGGGGATGATGCTGTAGTCGTACTTGAGCTCGGCTCCATACTCCTTGACTGCGGCAAGAAGAGGATCTTTGCCGACCTCCGGGTCATACATTATGATAAGAGTGTTTGGAGAGACATCCTGCGGATCGTCCAAAAGCCGTATCTCCGTTCCTTTTGAAAGCACATAAACGGCATCCTGGCCGTTGAGGCGGCCGAATTCTGTGGCCTTCTCCAGGGAGTCCTCCGGGAAAATACGTACGCTGTCAAAGTAATACAGCCCGTCCTCTGAATTGAGCCATCCGCCGATGTATCCTTCGTGGGCTTTGGCATGGCTTAGTACATAATCAAGGTCTTCCCGGTCGTGCCTATTCTGAGTCTCTGCATAGGCGACGGAGATGCCTTTCTTCGGCTCCTTCCAGGACCTTATGTCAAGGGTGAATCCTTCCGGTCGGGACTGGCTGAATACCCATACGCTATCTGCGAGTGTAGGCTGTCCGGCAACCCTGGGAGTCCGTGACAGGGGTCCGCACGCAACTATGCACAGCAGTGAGAGAATGGATATATACTTCCGCATATCAGAATGATTTCTGCTAAGATAAGCATTTTATGGCTCACCTGCAAAAGACAGCGCACCGTTGCCACCTTGATGTACTTTTGCGGAAGGTAGGATTATTTGCTACACACCTTTCGCAGTTGATTGGCGCCAGAAGTGTGTGCGGTGCATAATTGATGCGGAAGGTATGCCACAAAAAAGCAAACCTTCCTCAATAACACGGCAAACCTTCCACAAAAAGGCAGCACACCTTCCGCAAATATGCCGCCTCGACAGCTACAATGCATGAGAACCTGTTTTTGTGTCAAGGCGGCAGCAGTTTTGGCGTTTTTTGCCGTTTTACTTGCCGCCTTGACAACCAGATTGAGTAAAATGGCGCTTTTTTGTCAAGGCGGTTCGGTCATATTTTGTATATTTGCACTGACAACCAATTAATGACACTATGCAAGAGAATCATACACCTACGCCCCACATTGGAGCAAAGTACGGCGAGATTGCCGAAACCGTAATCATGGCGGGAGATCCGCTGCGCGCAAAATTCATGGCAGAGCGCTACCTGGAGAATCCTGTCTGCTTCAACGAGGTCCGCGGGATGCTGGGTTACACGGGCACCTACAAGGGAAAGCGAGTGAGTATGATGGGTCACGGGATGGGAATGCCTTCCATAGGCCTTTACACATACGAGCTGTATCATTTCTATGGCGTCAAGACCATTATCCGCGTGGGTAGCGCCGGTGCGTACACACGTGACCTCAAGGTGGGTGACCTGGTGATTGCAGAGGGCGCCTGCACGGATTCCAACTATGGTGACCAGTACGAGCTGGGCGGCGTCTTCGCGCCCATTGCGGACTTCGGGCTCCTGAGGGCCGCGGCGGACTCATGCGACAAGATGGGATACCGCTACAAAGTGGGTAACGTCCTGTCTTCAGATGTATTTTACCGTGAGAACCCGCACCCGGAGCGCTGGATGGCCATGGGTGTGCTTGCGGTGGAGATGGAAGTTGCTGCGCTGTACTTCAACGCTGCCAGGGCCGGGACCCGCGCCCTTGGAATACTGACCATATCGGACCACATCATCACCGGAGAGGTCACTACCTCGGAAGAGCGTCAGAAGACCTTTACTCAGATGATGGACGTGGCGCTGTCGCTGGTTTAATTCATTCCTCTTTCTTTCTTGATGGCGTCGTAGGCTTCCTGGATCTGGCGGAACTTCTCTGCGGCGGCTTTCTGGACGTCCGGGCCCAGGGTGGCAACCTTGTCCGGATGGTTCTTCATGGCCATGCGGCGGTAGGCCGTGCGGACCTCATCGTCAGTGGCGGAAGGGGAGATTTCCAGGACGGCGTAGGCGGAATTGGTGTCCTTGTAGAACATTGATATTACGGACGATACATCCGCGCCGGTGAGGCCTATTGTGGTGCCGATGGCTTCCAGGACGGACTTTTCGCTCTTGGAGAAATCGCCGTCGGCCAGGGCAATCTGGACCAGGTAGTGGAAGAGCTGCAGGCGCTGGGAGTAGTTCATGTAGGTGGCGATCTGCGGACCTACCTCGTAGATGTTGACGTCCTTCTCCAGCATCTGGCGCAGAAGCCTCATGGCTTCCTGCACGGAGTCCTCACCGAAGTTCTTCCGGATGAAGTCCTTCACGTAGTCCATCTCTGCCTGGCGCGTCCTGCCATCGGCCTTTATCACGGCCGCGGAGAGGACCAGGAGACTCACCATGAAGCTGTTGCGCTGCTCCGTGGCGGAGTATGTGCGCCTGGTGGTGCCGCCGGAAGCGGCCTGCTGCCCCATTACGTCAGAGGCATTGTCAAAGGCCCTTCCGGCCAGATAACCTATAAGGCCCCCTATGGGCCCCAGTATGACCCATCCAAGGACGCCTCCTATCCATTTACCATAACCCATAATATGTCTGTTTGGCCACTTTACTGCAAATTGCGGTCCTGCAAAGAAGTACTGACAAATTGTCAAATATGAGTTAAAATACGTATATTTACACCTGCTTATGAATAAACCCTCATATATATCCGCCGCGGAGGCGGTGAAGTGCGTAAGGAGCGGTGACCACGTTCACCTTTCCAGCATTGCCAGTGTGCCAATTGCGCTTGTGGAGGCGCTTGCCGGGCGTAAGGAAGAGCTCCGGGACGTACATTTCCATCACTTCCACACGGAGGGCAGCGCGCCCTATGCGGAAGGCGGAGCTTTCCTGGATCAGGGATTCTTTGTGGG
>JAEEGH010004106.1_pt1 | contig 37585 bp, 28 predicted proteins | sample 9134181 | NCBI WGS metagenome assembly JAEEGH01 (sample SAMN16246544, study PRJNA631951) | gut metagenome | biome: gut microbiome; feature: rumen; material: DP-attached | host: Bos | place: Iran: Karaj | collected 2018-10 | reverse complement strand
CGATGCCGTTCTCGTCGAGTCCTCCCTCGTAGCACACGGCTATCGAACAGCTGTTGAAACCGCTGGCGTGCACACCCCGCACGCTCTCTGGCAGTATCGGAACCACCGTGCCGTTGCGCCGTACATAGTAGTGATATGATGGCTGTCCGAATCGCTGTCGGCCTGTGTTGATCAACCCTTCGACGGTGAAGGGATGGTTGCACCTGCTGCCCGAGCAGTGCACCACCAGCCACTTCACGTCTTCGGGTCTTAATGGTTTCATTGTGCCGCTCATACACCACAACTCTGCAGGAAAAAGGTTGATATTAGTGCTGTAATGACTGTAGTGATCAGATTTTTGATCTTGTCGTTGCTTGGTCGTCTAAATAACATCATGTTGCTCGTTTGTTTTAATAGATTGATTGTTTTACTAGATTTAAAAAGCTAAAAGCGGGGTGGGAGTGCCGATGCCAGGCAAGCTGCATTCAGGACTGTGATTTGGCAATGTTTTTGCGCCGCGGCAGACTGGGGTAGTCCTTGCATCACTCCGGACCGTGACATCGGCTATCTCCCCATCGCTTAATCGTAGGTTACGCCGTCATCATCGCCGCCACCTCCGCCGCCGGTGTTTCCACCGCCCGAGGTATTACCACCACCTGAGGTATTGCCACCGCCGCTGGTCGAACCGCTGCCACCCGAGGTGTTGCCACCATTGGATGGGGTAGAAGAGGGCGATTCTGATTCGACGTTCATGTTGTTGTCGTGTGTCTCCTCGAACACCACGTCCTTCAGCAGTGTGATAGAGGTTACATACTTCTGCTTAACGCTGCCGTCGGCCTTCTTCTGCTGACCTACTACCACGCGCTCAGTCTCGGGCTGGAACAGCACACGGCGGGTGGTGATGGTGCTGGCGGTGCAGTCCTCGGCCTTGCTTACACCGAAACTTGAGAAACCCACCTTCAGGATACCGATACCCTCCAGCTTGATCTTCTGGCCCATCTCGAAGAAATGCTTCATGGCCTCGCCCAGCTCCTGCAGCACAGCCTTGATGTCGCTCTTCTTAACCGACGCCTGGCGCTGGATGAAATCTGCAATCTCGTCGGTACCAACAAAGTGGTTGTCGTACACCGCAGTGGCATAGAACTTACCAAATGCCGCTTTGTTCTTCGAATTGTTGTTCTTTAGTTTAATAAACTTCTGTGACATAACGTTTAATGTTTCGCTCGGCTTTGCCGCTTGGCTCTGCCAAGAATGTTTAATGTTTAATGTTTAATGTCTTTGGCAGCCGAGGCATCTGTGGGTGGTCGAGATAGTCTGCGTGTGCTATCCGGATAGTCTCTGCGCGGTGTTCGGATAATCTCCACAGGGGTATAGGAATAATCTGAACGAGTGGCGCGTGACGTCTCGACGAGGCATAAGTGCCGTCCCAACAGCTTGTCTTGCTTACCGGTTACAAAGATACAACATTCGCGAAGGCGTTTTGTCCGTATAATCAGCACTATCCGCACAATCGGCAGAATCATGCGATAATTAACATTTTTTCAGTCTATACACAGGAAATACTTGATTTTCTCAACCATCTCGGCGGTATACCCAGAATCGCCGGTGCGATGGTGTAGTCGGTGGAGTTCGGCCACCAGTTCCGGACAGTTGTTAACCTCGAGCCACAGCTTTTTCAGTCGGCTCTCTGGTTTAATGTTGCCAGCATAAATCGCATCAGCCAGCTCCTGCTTAGAATAGTCTTTTACTTCTAACATGGTCTTTAGTATTTTATTTGTTAAACTTTCCTCGCGTACGTGCAGGAAGTTAATTTTGCAGAAAAGTTCCTGCACGTACGCGTGAGGATTTCCTAAAATATGGTTACATCGTTGGCATTTTCAGGATCATTTTCTTCTTTGGCATCAGCTCCTTTAGCCCATTTCAGCTCACATTTCTCCATTTCGTTGTAACGGCTCACCAGGTAGCCATGCTCGTTTTTGACACGCATGCGTGGGAAGCCCAGTTCTTTCATTGCCGGACCAATGTTGTTGATGTTAAGACGCAGAGCAGGATTCCAGCCGATAGCCTGCATGATTCCAGTACGGGTGATGAACTCTCCCTTTTCGCCTTTTACAGGTAAACGGAAAATCTGTCGTATAAGTTCCAACTCTTGTTTCGGAGCTTCGAAACTTTCGTTATGCTTGCTTAGCATTGCTATCTCGCCACGATTGAACCAATATTGGAATCCGTTGCGATACAGGTAGTAGGCTTCTGCATAAACCTGTTCCCACATAGGTTCGTTATCTCGTGGATCGAGAATATATTCTACTTCAAATGGCAACCAACGGCGATTGCCGGTGGGGTCGTTAAGAAACTGCACGTTATTACCTGTACCGCAGAACGATGCTATATGAACTCTGTGTTCATGATATCGGGCATAGGCCGCACGCTCGTCTATTGTCTTCATTGTAACTGCAGCTTTTAGTTGGTTAAGCTCTGCAGGGCGCATGGTATCGAGCTCTTCGCAGCAGATAAGTGCATACTGGGTTAATGTCAGCAAGTCGTCGCGACTCATTCTGCTAGCATTACTCTTTGTATAGAAATAATCACGCAGTTCGGGCGGCAGCAGATGTTGGAACCAGGTGGTCTTATACGCGCCTTGGTCGCCTATCAGAACCAATATCTCGTGGTTTACCACATCATCGTCTATCCATCCAGCCACCATACCTACAATCCACCTGCGCAGGCACTCGTGGAATAGTTCCTGCTTCTCTTTGCCACCTTTTATGGTAACACTCCAGGAGAGAACCTCAATAGCAGGACAGCCATTCCATGGCTCCAGATTCATGAGGTAGTCGGTAAAGGGGTTAAAGGGTTTTACATAATCCGATTCTATCACCCTAACCATGTCCTGTATACTTACCTTTTTGTATTCCGACATCTTGCTCCACAACGAGTTCACCAAATAGTCGTCTATCGGTTTCCATTTGGCCTTATCGCCCATTATACGATACTCTACACGGTTGATAATGACGTTGCGCCTTAGCAGGATATTTTCGTCAAGAAAATTCTGTATGTCCTTTACGCTGGCAAACAACTCCAGCCAGTTAGGCTTGCGCTCCTTGGGTTGGCCGCGCGGTTTGCGGCCTTCGCGTTTGGCCGTATTGGCCTCTTTGATCTCCCATACATAGAATGGCTCGGCATACTCCTGATACGATACTTCGGCATCGTGAATCAGTTGCACCATGCGCCCCTTCTCTGTACGGTCAGTCTTCAGCTCTAGCAGCTGGTCGTAATAGTCGCAACCAAAGTCGTAGGCCTTGGGATAGAACAGTTTCTGTTGTCGCAGTTCATAGCTGCGATCCAATTCGTAGCCGAAGACTATGTTGATGGTGTTGCCTGCCCCGAAGAGCAGCAGCGTGTGCGGGTCGGCGCGCGCCTCCTCGCGGAGCTCCGACACACTGCTGTCCTCCAGGTTGGTATAACTCACCACCGCTAGACCTGTCATACTCACTACATCCTTTTGTCGGTAGCCTCCCTCCAAGATTGCCGCCACCGAACAAATCGGCATGCCGAAATTATTACCATTTCGGATTAACTCTACCACTTGTTGCATCGATACCGTTTGTGGACAGGTATCCTTGCTGTGTTGTAATAACGATAGTTCCATTGTAATAAAAACTAGACATTTTTTTTGTATTTGTAAATTAACCTGTATATCGTGTTTGTACGTGTCTCGAGATTGTTTGTGTCACAAAGTTTCAAACCGAGATTGGTAGATAAAGCAAGTCTTTCTGCAAACAAATATAGGATTCCAAAAGTATTTAACTCCTTGATTATACGTCCGATGATCCTATATATGTCGCTGCAAAGAATTGCGGCAAAGTCGAACTCGATATAACACTTTTTGTTATCGATCTTGTCGTATGTAACAGTGTAATTGTTAGGGTAAAACTTGTTCAGTTTTAGGAGAAATTCCTTTAAAAATTGAGCCCATGCCTCCCCTAAAAGAGCTTTTGCCCTTTTCTTGTTTGTTCTCATATGTGATATACTAATTTGTTAGCTAATATTATAATTTTTGTTTATAATCTTGTTAAAATAATGCCAACAAACTATTAGTAGGTGAATTCTCTAATAATGCGCCCATCTTGAGGAAGTCTGCCCAACAAGATGAGCCTGGGGTTGAATACTTCTTTAGTTTCTTCATAATCTATGTTGTTTTGTAGATGCAAAAATAACCATAATTTGCCAGTTGGCAAATTAATTTTAATAGAAATATAGGCTAAACCCCGCTAAACCATCAAAAACATGTCCTATATTTCGCATCTATGCCCATAAAATCTCTGTTTTTTGTAACTTTCTAGCTTTTTATTTGCATATCTCCCAAATTATCTCTACCTTTGCAAATGATCACCGGCACATACCTCAGTGGAGGGCCGGCGTGACATTTTGGGTAAAATATAACAGCATTAGCAGTTATTCGGAAGATATAGAAACCTGAGAAATTTCTAAAAAGCAAGTAGAAAACTGATAATTGTGAATGTTCGCGTTTTATGGCGTGGACGTCACTTATCATTCTACTGGGCTTTCTCAGGGCCTCTATATCTGGTAAGGAGCGGACACGCTTTTTATTGTGTATAGAGGTCTTGACGGTTCAAGCCCAAGAGAATCCGATAAGTGCTTTTGCCTTAAGCTATAAGCGCAAGGAATGCCAGACAAGGAAATTAGTTCTGCCTGTATAGATATCAGGGAGAACGACCTGATGGAACTATCGCCTGAGGTGCTTGCTACACTGCTGCGCGACCATACCACAGGAAAAAATATCTTCTGGGCTACTCATGACTATGAGGCGCTTGGAAGTGGTTATGATTATCATTCGGAGATACTGCCTGAACTTATCACAGGCGAGAACGGAATGGTGATCAGACCTCGTGTGCTCAAATCTAAGGAGAATCAGACTGACCGTGCCAAGGATATGGCCGAGGTGTTTACACCCTCATGGGTGTGCAATGCACAGAACAATCTGGTAGACGAAGCTTGGTTTGGCCGCAAGGATGTGTTTAATGTCGAGGATAGTGAGAAGCATACATGGCAGCCATGTATAGAAAAGATTACTTTCCCCGAGGGTAAAACTTGGAAGGACTATGTGCGGGCTACTCGCATGGAGATGACTTGTGGCGAGGCACCATACCTGGTGAGTCGCTATGACACTACTACTGGCGAGGAGATACCATTGGAACAGCGTGTAGGATTGCTTGACCGCAAACTGCGTGTGGTAAGTGAGAATACAGATACAAGTGGCGACTGGCTCGATTGGGCTCAGACAGCCTATATGAACACCTACGGTTTTGAGTGTCAGGGGGACAATCTGCTGCTGGCTCGCGAGGCGCTGCTCTGGACTTTTATCGAGTACTACCAGACGAAGTTTCACAAGCAGCCGATGCTAAAAAGTATCAACTACATAGCTTACATCATATCATGGAATCTATGGCAGATGGACGGGCTTAAAGGTGTGGTGCCCGACAGTTGCCATGAAGAGGTAGAGATGACTGACCTGTTTAGCGGCGAAGGAAAGAAGAAACCCTGTCAGGGCTGCATGGATGGTGGCTACTATCATCACAACGGAATCTACTGCCTACTGCGCGACTGGGGTGTGAAAGACCCAGTGACTAAAGAGAATAACCGGAAGATACGATTTATCGACCTTATCAAGAAATAAAGACCTATGGCTACATTCGAATCCTCACTGAAATCTAAGCTAATCTACGTCTTTGCTATCAATGACGAGCGGCATCGAGACTGCTTGAAGATAGGCGAGACCACCATTGACGAAGACGATGGATCTAACCTGTTTAACAATACCGATGCACTTAAAGATGCAGCTAAAAAGCGAATAAGTCAATACACTAAGACTGCTGGCATAGCCTATCAGCTGCTGCATACAGAGATAAGCATCTTTGTGCGTAACGGTATGATTATGGCCTTCAACGATAAGCAGGTACATAAGGTGTTGGAACGTAGCGGCATAAAGCGTAAGGAGTTTGAAGGTGTAACAGGTGCCGACGAGTGGTACTGCTGTGATTTGGAAACGGTAAAGAAAGCCATAAGTGCAGTAAAAAGAGGTGAAACATCTCTGCATCCATCTGATATCACCCAAGGGCAGTCGCCCGTAATCTTCCGCCCAGAACAGAGTACAGCTATCGCTAAGACCCGTAAGCAATTCCAACGTGGTAACCAGATGCTCTGGAATGCTAAGATGCGATTCGGTAAAACTCTATCTGCATTGCAGGTGGTTAAGGAAGAGGGCTTTATACGCACGTTGATTTTGACTCACCGTCCTGTGGTAGACAATGGATGGTTTGACGATTTCAATAAGATATTCTATGATAGCAAGGAATATCATTATGGATCTAAGAACAATGGCGAACTATTCGGAAAACTCGAACAGTTGGCATGTAAGGGTGAAAAGTATGTGTACTTTGCCTCGATGCAAGACCTGAGAGGTTCTGAGCAGGTGGGTGGTAAGTTTGATAAGAATAACGAACTGTTCAAAGCCAATTGGGACTTTGTGATAGTTGACGAAGCCCACGAAGGTACCAAGACAGAACTGGGACAGAACGTTCTGAAGGAATTGGTTAAGCCCACAACTAAAGTGTTGCAACTGTCAGGAACTCCTTTCAATCTCTTTGATGACTATAGCGAGAGCGAGATATTTACATGGGACTACGTGATGGAACAGAAAGCTAAGCAGGCTTGGGCTGTTGACAATCCGTACGAACCAAATCCATATGCATCGTTACCTGCCATCAATATCTATACCTACGACCTAGGCAATCTGATGTCGGAATACATAGAAGATGAAAAGGCATTCAACTTCCGTGAGTTTTTCCGAACCAAAGATGATGGTACGTTTGCGCACGACAAGGATGTAGACCGTTTCTTGGATTTGCTCTGCAAAGATGATAAAGACAGTCTTTATCCATACAGTAACGACGAATTTCGTCGTATATTCCGCCATACGTTGTGGCTGGTTCCTGGTGTAAAGGCTGCAAAGGCGTTAAGTGCTAAGCTAAAGGTTCACTCTGTGTTCGGCATGTTCCAGACAGTAAACGTGGCTGGTAATGGTGACGAGGATGAAGAAAACGCCGAGGCTCTACAGATGGTTAATAAAGCCATTGGTGATGATCCCGATGATACATATACCATCACACTAAGTTGTGGACGTCTGACCACTGGTGTAAGCATTAAGCCTTGGACAGCTGTGTTTATGATGGCAGGATCGTTCAGTACCTCGGCCGCTCAGTATATGCAGACTATCTTCCGTGTGCAGACACCATACACCAATCATGGACGTATGAAGGAGCAGTGTTACGCTTTCGACTTTGCTCCAGATCGCACTCTCCGTGTATTGGCTGAGACGGCTAAGGTCAGTGCAAAGGTTGGAAAACAGACAGAGGAAGACCGAAGAATACTTGGCGACTTCCTGAACTTCTGTCCAATTATCTCGATAGATGGTAGCCAGATGAAACCATACGATGTGAACAAGATGATGAGTCAGCTCAAGAAGGCTCAGATAGAAAAGGTGGTGCAGTGTGGTTTCGAGGATGGCGCTCTGTATAATGATGAACTGCTGAAACTGACAGACGTAGAGTTGCAAGATTTTGCTGAACTGAAGAAAGCCATTGGTACAACTAAGGCAATGGCCAAGACTGGCGATATAGACGTGAACAATCAGGGCTTTACTCAAGAGCAATACGACGAGTTAGAACGAATAGAAAAGAAGCCCAAAAAGGAACGTACCCCCGAAGAGCAGGCCAGACTTGAAGAGCTGAAGACTATGAACTCTCAGCGTAAGAATGCTATCAGCATTCTGCGTGGAATCTCTATCCGTATGCCGTTGCTTATCTATGGCGCAGAACTGAAAAACGAGGACGAAGAGATAACTATCGACAATTTCGCCTCGCTGATTGACGATCAGTCGTGGGAGGAGTTTATGCCTAAAGGTGTAGACAAAGAGAAGTTCGAGAAATTTAAGAAATACTACGAGCCCGATGTGTTCCGTGAGGCAGGTAAGCGTATCCGCGAGATGGCGCGTGCTGCCGATAAGTTCTCTATCGAGGAACGCATAGAGCGCATTGCCACAATATTCAATACCTTCCGCAATCCCGACAAGGAGACCGTGTTGACGCCTTGGCGTGTGGTAAATATGCACATGAGCGACTGTCTGGGTGGTTGGTGCTTCTGGGATGAGGAGTTCAAGCAGATGATTTCTACTCCTAGGTATGTAGACCAGGGAAAGGTGACGTCTGATGTATTCCGTACTGATAGTCACATCCTTGAAATCAATTCAAAGAGCGGTCTTTATCCGCTGTACGTAGCCTATAATATATATAGGTGTAGGGTAGAGGAGGCCAAGAAGAAATATGGTGAAGTAGGAGTGGGGTTCTCAAAGAGCTTATGGGATGCCACCATCGAAGAAAACATCCTGGTAGTCTGCAAGACTCCAATGGCAAAGAGCATCACCAAGCGCACCTTGGCTGGTTTCCGCAATACCCGAGTTAATGCACAGTATTATAAGAACTTAATAGAAAACATTTCAGAACGCCCAGAGGCTGTAGTCAACACCTTCCGTGATGGCAAGCACTTCTGGCACATCAATGATAATCAAAATATGAAATTAGACGCAATAGTAGGCAACCCGCCGTATCAGGTAATGGATGGAGGTGCAGGAGCAAGTGCAACCCCCATATATAACAAGTTTGTAGGCTTGGCTAAGAAATTGAAAGGATCTTATATTTCTATGATTACACCTTCTAGATGGTTTGCAGGTGGAAAAGGGCTAGATGCTTATAGAGATGAAATGATTAATGATAATCGCATTAGCAAAATTGTTAATTTTGCCAATGGAAAAGATTGTTTCCCTACCGCATCTACAGGAAGTATTAGCTATTTTTTGTGGGATAAGAATTATTGTGGAGATTGTTGCTTCAAATCTATCTTAAATGGGCAAGAGGATATATGTGTAAGACCTCTAAACGAATTTGAAATACTTATAAGCAATAATAAAGCAATTAGCATTATACATAAAGTGTTGTCATTGGGAGAAACAAGCTTCAGCGATATTGTAAGACCATATAAACCTTTTGGCTTACGTTCTTACGTTCGTGGAAGAAGCAGTAAAAAACAAAATGATGTTATACTTTATAGTAGTGATGGTACTAGTTATATTGATAGAAGTGAAATAACGGCATGCCAAGACATAATTGATAAATATAAGATTATGACAAGCAAACTACTTGCAGAGCATGCTGGGGAGCCTGACAAGTCTGGGCGTTATCGTGTTCTATCTAGAACGGAGATTATTTCAATCAATACCGCATGTACGGAATCTTATTTGATATTAGGTGCTTTTGATAGTATTGATGAAACAAAACATTGTTATAAATACTGCTGTTCGAGATTCTTTCGTTTCTTACTATTGCAATTCATGTCGTCTATTAATATGACGAAAGAAGTATTTCGTTTCGTCCCCCTCCAAGACTTCACCAAGCCTTGGACGGATGAAGAACTCTACAAGAAGTACAACCTGACAGACGAAGAAATCCAATTCATCGAATCGATGATCAAACCAATGGAATAAAAGATAATCACGGGGTGTAATCACGGGGTCGGAGAATGTGATCATATCATCAAGAGAACCAATGATAGTCAGCGGCTTCACCCCCGTTGTCATCTCGACCCTCCTTCCTCTCCCTTGTCATCTTGACCATGCGTTCTTTTTCCATCTTGTCATCTCGACCAAGCGTTAGCGCGTGGAGAGATCTCTTGAATGCGCCTTCGGGCGCAAGCGGCTAAAGCCGCAGAGATGTCTCGACTACGCTCGACATGACAAGGCGGGTGGGGCGCTTGACATGACAAGGCGGTGGGAGGGTACTCGACATGACAAGGGAGGGGTGGGACACTCGGAATGACAAGGGTAGGTACTAACTGATAGCAATAAATAGCAGAAAAATACCAAAATATTTGGAAGTTTCGGAATTAGTTCTTATCTTTGCAGCGTGAAAGGTGGAACCAAGTAGAGCCACGATGTGCGGAACGGTGGCATCTGTGTGATGATGAGCAATTCGACCTTGCCGCTTGGTTTCATAAGCATAGCGACCATCATTCTTCTGAATGGTGGTCGTTTTCCATCATCTGTTCTTCTATCGTCGGTTTATCTGTTTCCATATACTTTCTTAAGTAAAAAACAGCTGCGAAGGTACTAAAAATCCATGAGAAATTGGCACAATGGCGATAATGCTTAACAATATTTAGAGCAAAGTGTTTTACATGTATTATCAGGATGGCAGGTACCCGTCCCTACGGCAGATGTCTGATGAAACGGGTAGAAAAACATTTTTACCAGATTTGATACATATTTTACCGCCAGTGAGACATCTGTTTCGCTGGCTGTTTGTAATTTTGCGCCCAAATAATAAATTATGCATTGTGAATTATGAACTAAAAAATATGATTATGAAGAAGATTTTTATGGCAGCTATCCTTTGCTGCGCAACAACAGTAGTGAATGCACAGAACACAGTAGAAGAAAGCAAGAAGATGGTCGAGCAGACGGTGAAGCTGGCGGATGCGAATCCAACGGATGGCCAGAAGCAGTATGCCGCATCCACGGCACTGGTTGGTATCGCAGTCAACACCGACGGCCAGTACGACCGTGCCATCAGTTACGCCCACAAGGCACTTGAGATTGCCCAGGCGCAAAAGGAGCAGAAGGACACACTCCTTGCCAACACGTATTCCTTGCTCAGCAACATATACATGATGCAGGGCAGCGTGGACAATGCCTGCGACTATATGGAACTGTCGGTCGATGCCACCGAGAAGCAGTTGGGCCGCTACGATGCCGCGACCATCTACAACCGTTTGAAAACCGGTCTCACCCTCATCTCGATATACCCCGACACGCGACGCGGTTTCCTGCACGTCTTGCAGGCGTTCTACGACAACGACAAAGCTCCCGACAACAAGCGCATTAAGAACATGGATCAGTTTAACATCAGACTCAGCGTGGCTATGGAGCAGATGCTGACGGCTTATGCCAACAGCAATCGCTATGCTCTCCCCGTGGTGATGCTGGATGGTGAGAAATACTACATGGTGCAAAACCGTGACTGGCATATCGGACAGCCGCTTACAAACTGGCTATCACCTAATATGCTACGTAGCCAGGAAGAGAAGATGGCACACAGGGGCGAGAACATCATCTTGATGAACGATAAAGGAGAATTCCGTCGCCTTAGCAAGGAGGAGGGACAGAATGTTATGTTAGAAACCCCAAACTTCACATTTAACACTACCTCCCGCGAGATAGTGACAGCTCCCAATGCAAGCTATCTTTTGTACATACAGCCTCAGGTTTACAACGATACCGTAAAACGATTCGAAGAGTTCATAAACAAGAAATAACAGTTTCCGCCTTGGCAACCACGTAATGCCATGGCGGTTTGCGACAAAATTGACCAATTATGAAAGCAATCTATCACATTTCCTTACTGTTCATTGCCCTCTGCATGTTGGCGATGACATCATGCGACAAGAAGCAGACTTATGTGCCAAAGACAACGCTCGCTGACAGTCTGATTTCTGCAGCTACCAGCGTACAGGACCTTGACCGTGCTATTTTCCTTTGCGACAGCTTACTGGAGACTGGCGACATTTCGATATTCAGGAATTGCTACATGAAAGGAAGTATTTATTTACGAACTGGAAAACCACAAGATGCTGAAGCCATACTGAAGCGCGCCTTGGCTGAAACGCCCAAAGACGCTTATGACAGTTTGTTCTATTTCCAGTGCGTCAAGGCAATGGTAGAATCTGCTAATCAGAAAAATGATGACGAGGGGGTGCTACGCATCGCTTTGCCAGCCTACGAAGGTCTTTATGCCTTAGTGTCCAGACCAGAATACGCTACCGAAGCCTACGATATTCTAGCAGAGATTTTGCAGTGTGTGGGTGCGAGCCAGCTTAATCAGGGCTTGACTGCCGAAGCAAAGAAATCTTTCGAAAAATGCTATGATTGCATCCGGAAAGTCAGGGCGTTAGACACTTCATGGAAACACGATTACTATGCATCTATTTATCTATTTAACACCGCCATTTCTTATTCTGCTCTAGATGATTATGCGTCGGCAGAAAAATGGCTTAACTATGCGGAGGCTATCACTAGGGATCTGGCTAACAAAGAGAATGTTCCTGCCCTAGTCACCGACATGTCGTGGAGTACCTATTACATCAACCGCGCTACTATCTGTATTGGCCTGGGCAAGCAAAAGGAGGGCGATCAAGCCCTTGCAGAGTTCAAGCGCACGCAATTTGCCAAAACAAATTCTATGGCGAAAATCTATGAGGGCGATTATATGTTGAAGGCTAAGCGTTACGCCCAAGCTGCCGATGCTTATGCAATAGTATATCAGTATTTGAAAGATTTTGGCTTAGAGATCACACTCGACAACATGGAATACCTGACAAAGAAATTCACTGCCAACTACAAAGCTGGTCGTAATGACTCAGCATTAAGCGTAGCTGCATACACTTTCGAGTATCTCGACTCTGCCATTATTAATGAAAGGAAGAATCAAGCACTCGAACTGGCCACTATCTATCAGACACAGCAGAAAGATGCTGAGATTGCCGAGCAGAAGGCAAAACTGATGCATACCAGAGTGATTGCCCTGGGCGTGGTTATTATTTTGCTGGTAGTATTCTTTACCATCTATGCGCTGATACGACGCAGTGAACGTAAGCGATTGGAGGAGAAAAATCAGCAGCTAACCATTGCCAACGAGCGTGCCGAGGAGTCGTCGCGCATGAAGACTAGGTTTATCCAGCAGATATCGCATGAGTTCCGTACACCGCTTAATATCCTTTCGGGCTTTGCGCAAGTGGTAACTGCCGGGGATATGGAGCTTGACGAAGCTGCGCGCCGCGAGGCCAACCAGCAGATATTGGAGAATACCGACCGTATCACGGGCCTGGTAAATAAGATGCTAGAACTCTCGGATGCCAGCAGTCGTACCGTTATCCAGCATTCCGACAATGTGTTGGCTGTACAGATTGCATTGAGTGCTGTAGAGGTCTCGGGCATTGAGAAAGCCAGTCATCTGGCGTTCGAATTGATGCTTGACGAAGGATGTGATGCGGTAAAACTCATCACCTGCCAGAGTGCGGCAGTGCGTGCGCTTTCGTTGCTGCTCGATAATGCCCGAAAGTTTACGGCTCCTGCAGAGGCTTATGGGCACCAGGTATCAACAGATGAGAAACAACGCGTAGTTTTAAAGCTTCATGTAGTTGACGGCAAAGTGCAGTTCGTTGTAGAAGATACTGGTATTGGCATTCCTGCTGCCGAGGCCGAGCGCATTTTCGATGAGTTTGTTCAGCTTAATGAATATTACGATGGCACAGGCATCGGTCTTACTGTGGCCCGCAGCCTAGCCCGCCGTTTGGGTGGTGATATCCAGTTGGATACCACTTATACCAATGGCGCAAGATTTGTGTTCACACTGCCCATGGAGCGCTAAAGAAAGCTGCCGCAGGGATGGGCCTGCAAAGGTACAAAAAATTTATGAAACACGCAAACAAAGCATGGTGAGGTCGTCGTTGGGTTCGGCACCGTTGCGATGAGTCTCTACGTCGGCCGCCAGGGTTTCGATTACCTGCTGGGCTGTGTCGAAGTGGGTGTTGCGCAGGATGCTGAGCAGACGTTCGTCGCCAAACTGACGCAGTTCGGGGTCTTCGGCCTCGTTAAGTCCGTCGGTATATATAAAGAGCGGGCGCCCCTTTACGCTATCTATCTCTTCGCCTACATACTGCAGATCGGGCCATAGTCCGATGGGGGCATTGGGCTCCATCTGCATAAAGTCGCCATGGTTGGCGCCACCACCGATGACTGGGGGATTATGTCCGGCATTGCAGAAATGGAGATGACCAGTATCCATATTGAGCATGCCAACAAACATGGTAACGAACATGCCGTTCACATTGTCCTCGCCACCAAGCACCTTATTCATGCGGGTACAGATTTCGGCGGGCAGCATGCCCTGATCGGCCATGGTCTGGAACAGGCGTGTGGCCTGTGCCATAAACAGCGAAGCGGGTACACCCTTACCGCTCACATCACCCACGGCAAAGTAGAGCATGTGGTCGCGAATCAGATAGCCATACAGATCACCACCAACCTCCTTGGCGGGAGTCATCGATGCATACATGTCAAGCCCCTCGCGATGCGGGAATGTGTGGGGCACCATGCTCATCTGTATGTCGCGGGCAATCTGCAGTTCGCCCTCGATACGCTGCTGAGCGGCCTTCATCCTAGCAGCACGTCGGCGCAGCAATGAGTAGACGATGAAGAACACCGTGAGTAGCGCAATGGCCACCAGCAGTGCCATAACGCGCGTTTGTAGCAGCGAGGTCTTCTGTTCGGCTATCTCGGCATCTTTCTGCTGTGTCTGATAGATAGTGGCCAGTTCGAGTGCTTGATTCTTCTTTTCATTAATAATGGCAGAGTCGAGATACTGGAAGGTGTATGCAGCTACGTTTAAAGCAGAGTCATTACGACCAGCTTTGTAGTTGGCATTGAATTTCTTTGTAAGGTAATCTATGTTTTCGAGTGTAGGCTCTGAACCACATTCGGCCAAATACTGATATACTATCGCGTAAGCATCAGCTGCTTGGGCGTAACGCTTAGCTCTCAGCAGATACTCGCCCTCATGGATTTTTGCAGTGGCTGTCTTGGCATATTGTGTGCGCTTAAACTCTGCAAAAGCCTGGTCGGCCTCTTTTTGCTTGCCAAGACCATTACAGATAGTAGCGCGATTGATGTAATAGGTACTCCACGACATGTCGGTAATAAAGTCAGGCACATTCTCTTTACTGGCCAGATCCCTAGTGATAGCCTCTGCATAGTTTATCCATTTTTCAGCCGTCGGGTAATCATCTTTATATGAGTAAGAAATGGCGATGTTAAATAGAAAGACAGTTGCATAGTAATCGTGCTTCCAAGAGGAGTCTAACGCTCTGACCTTCTGGATGCAATCATAACATTTGTCGTAGTATTTCTCTCCTTCGGCTATCATACCCAGATTAACATGGCTCCTACCTACATACTGCAATATTTCAGCCAGGATATCGTAGGCTTCGGAAGTGTATTCTGGTCGGGCAACTAAGGCGTAAAGTCCTTCGTAGGCAGGCAGGGCGGCGCGTAACACCCCCTCGTCGTCATTTTTCTGCACAGCGTTTTCTACCATTGCCTTGACGCACTGGAAATAGAACAGGCTGTCATAAGCGTCTTTGGGCGTTTCAGCCAAGGCGCGCTTCAGAATAGTTTCTGCATCTCGGGGCCTTCCTGTTCGTAAATAGATACTTCCTTTCATGTAGCAATTCCTGAATATCGAAATGTCGCCAGTCTCCAGTAAGCTGTCGCAAAGGAAAATAGCACGGTCAAGGTCCTGTACGCTGGTAGCTGCAAAAATCAGACTATCGGCAAGTGTTGTCTTTGGGACATAAGACAGCTTCTTGTCACATGATGTTATCGCCAACATGCAGATGGCAATGAACAGGAAGGAGATGTGAGATGTTGCTTTCATAGCTATAAAGGTTACGTTTTTATTTGATAACTATCTTTTTGCCGGATGTGATGTAGAGGCCTTTCTTGGGGTGAAGAATCTTTCGGCCCATAAGGTCGTAAAGTGGGCCGGCGGTTGCGGGCTGGCTATTTACATCGCTGATGCCGGTCAGGGGGCTAAGAGTGGCAGTAAAGCTGATGGCGCCTGTTTCTGATTGCTCTGTGATATAGTTGAGCGTAAGGCCCGTGGGCTTTGTGTCAGTATCTGTATAGAAATAGTAATTGGGCAACTGCGTCTGGTCTGAAAGCACCGTAACAGAGTCGGTACCAGGGAAGGGGGCTGCTGCCATACTTGCTTTCCACTGATTAGCGGTGTAGGTTCCTGCTTGTCGCAGAAAACTACTAATAAGCGTGCCACTGGCAGGCACTACTGCTATTGATGGATGGCCTGCCGTGTTGTTGGGGAAATCTGCAATGGTAACACTGTTATATGGATAGTCCACATGGTATACCAGTAACCCATGCCCCAGGGCTTTCTTGTTGAGAGAGCGCTGCTGGATATTCTCCATTATGATGTATTCGTACTCATTATCGGAGTTGGTAAACTTATAAGCCTTGCCGCCCTCTATCAGCGGCATCATATCGCTGATATTACTTGTGTTGCCATAACCTATCTTACTTGTAAGTTCTTCTATCTCTATCCATCCCATCACTTCCTGTTCCCAGGCCGTATAGGCACATGGAATAAAGCCATTATAATTATAGAGTCCATAATCCATAATGCTCCACGACTCCATCTCCTGGTTATCTACGTATGCACTTGTTTTCGTAGGATAAAGGTCGGGCAGACCCATGCAGTGCGATAACTCGTGGATAAACACGCCTGTACCGTTGATATAGTCAGGATACTGCGGATAGAATAACTCAGCACTGCAGTTAAAGTGGTTGATGGGGCGATTGTCGAAGCTTTTCATATTGTAAAAGCTCTTGGCCTTGGCCCAGATGGTACTATCGCCACCGGCCTGATTCTCGCCGAAGCCGGCAAAGATGACGCACACCAGCTCGATGTTGCCGTCATTATCGTTGTCGTATACGCTCATGTCGCTAACCAGATCCTTAACTTGATCGATGGCATCCTGGCAGAAAGCATCAAAGTTTTTATCTTTGCCGTTATCGTTGTTTCCATAGAATTTCAAGTCATTGGGCAGTGTAACGGGACCAACGACGTCGAACTGGGGCGTGAACTGGCCATGGCTACATATCTCGAAATACTTGCGCACACTGTTGGCGTTCATATTATTATGATTGCCCATATCCTGCTGACTGTCGCCATTAAGATACTGATTGAAGGCCTGTTCGGGACTGTTGATCGTGAATTTTACATCCTGGAATTCTGCCAGGATGGTTAATATACGGGGGCTGCCGCTATGTGGCAGATACCTGCCTTCGTGGATGGCCAAACCGCGAGTTTCGGCCTGTGAGCGTGCGGCCTGAGCATGAAACAGGTCGCGGCGCATGGCTTGTCTGTTTACGGCCAACTGCTCATTACTGCTGCGATAATCTGGCTCGTGAGCTAGCAGGGTAGTAGCTCGCAGTGTGCCTCGTTCGTCGATGTCAGCCACACAGTAACCCTTTTCGGTGGCAATGACGATGGTGCCATCGGTAGTGGCTGTCCAGTGGTGGAATTCGTCGCCAAACTGCTCGATGGTGAGCATAGTGCCATCGGCCTGTTTTACTGTGAAACTGCCTCTCAATGCTGGTGCAGCTTTAACCTCTACTCCTGTAGCCAGCAATATGCTGGTTATAGCTAATAAGAGCAGTTTCTTGGAAATAGAAAAGACAATCTTTGACATGTTGGTAAAATAATTTGCGGCGAATATACAAAAAAAATCTCAAAGCAATGGGGTTTTGCTCTGAGATTTAATAAGATTTGTGAAATAATTGACAAAAACGTGTGGCTTTGCTATATTTTGTGTAATTTTGCGGCCTGATATAAAAAAGATGATGAGATGAAAAAGATTATTATAGCGATATTTGCATTGGCAATGATTAGTGAGCCTGCCGATGCACAGTTCTTGAAGAAACTGTTTAAGAAGAAGGCTAAGACAGAGAAGAAAGCCTCGAAGAAGACAGATGGTATTGACGACGAAGCACAGGTGGCACTGGCTGATTTTGCCACACTGCCCGATAATACAAATAACCGCAATGCCTTTATGGATATTCCCCTTGGCATAAAGGCTAACCGATTTGAGAAGCAGTTACTGGAGAAAGGTTTCACAGAGCGAAAGCTGGAGGGAAACCATACAGGCAAGTCGTATATCTACGATGGTGAGGTGTATGGTGCTAAGTCTACTGTTACCCTGGCAGTGAGCGATCAGACCGACCGTGTGTATGCGGTTGATGTGACCGATAATACTATCTACGCATCGGAAAAGGAGGTAAAGGCCCGTTTCTCGAAGATTAAGAGCGAACTGCAGAAGGTATACGGCCGTGGCTATGTGGACAATCAGGGCGAGGCATATACCATCCAGACACGTCTGGGCACAGTGAATCTGCACTACGAGCGTGGCTCGCTTACCAGCAGTTATACTATGGGATTTGCACTGGATGATGCTAAGGCTTACAAGATGGCATATCAGGAGATGGATGATAAGGAGTATGAGACGGCTCCTAGAAAGATAGATGCCGGACTGGCTGCTGCCTGCAACCATACCGACCTGGTGGGCCTGGGCGTGCGCCTGCTTCAGAACCGTACGGTGAAGGGGGCTCAGACGGTACTGGCCAGTTACGACTTTACACTAGGCAAGGCTACAGCAAAGGCTATCCCAGCATCGTTCAATATGGATGGCTATCAGGCCACAGCATCGCTGGCACGTAAAAAGCAGGCCATCACTGCCATCACGCTTACAGCTACCGATGATGCTGAGGCTGTGTGCAAGGACCTGAAGACATACGGTTTTACCTCGGCCGACCAGAAGACCTGGCGCCAAGGTAAGATGACGGCCGTAATTTCGGCCGACAAGCAAGGCCGTGTGGTGATTACTCTGCGATAAGCTGTTGGCTCTCGATATCCTTGATTACCAATCCGGCCAGCATAAAGCCGAAGATACCTGTGATTTGTACCAGCGAACCGTTCTCGCGACCTATGGCATTGGTGCCGCGATTGGTCAGGAGTTCGTCGCTATAAATACACTGGAACTTGCGCTCAGGGTACTGCCCCAGACTCTTGAACTTCTTTCGTAGGGTTCGTGCTAGCGGGTCGCCTTGCACTTTCCAGAATTCAGTTACTTTTATGCGCGTAGGGTCGAGCTTCAGTGCTGCTCCCATCGATGAGAACAGTTTTGCTTCTGTCTTACATGCCATAAGGATGAGCTGAGCCTTATCCTTGAGCGAGTCGATAGCGTCGATGATGTAATCGTAGCTGTCAAGCTTAAACTCTTCAGCACTCTCCTCTGTGAAAACCTTATGCAGGGCAGTAATCTCTGCATGGGGGTTAATGGCCAGAAGTCGCTCCTTGAGTGCGTCGACCTTTATCTGATCGATGGTCTTGGTGGTGGCCATCAGTTGGCGATTGATGTTGGTGACGTTTACAGTATCAAAGTCGACGATGGTGAGGTGCTTGATGCCGCTACGCACCAGTCCCTCGGCACACCACGAACCTACACCGCCCACACCGAACAATATCACACGCTTCTGGGCAACGAGCTCCATCGTCTCGTTGCCCAAAAGTAGTTCGCTTCTATGGAAAATCTCTTTTTCTGTTACCATAGGCTTACAGTGGATAATCCTCGAATGCGTAGAGCACTGTGCTGAGGTAGCGTTCGCCTGTGTCGGGCAGCAGAACCACGATCTTCTTACCCTTGTTCTCTGGGCGCTTAGCCACCTGGATGGCTGCATAGAGAGCAGCACCTGCACTGATACCTACCAGCAATCCCTCGCTCTGAGCAATCTCACGACCTGTGCGGATAGCATCGTCGTTCTCTACATCGAATACCTCGTCGATTACGTTAGCATCGTAGGTCTTGGGCACGAAGCCTGCACCGATACCCTGAATCTTGTGAGGACCGCTCTGACCACCATTGAGCACTGGGCTCGACTTTGGCTCTACAGCGATTACCTTAACGTTAGGATTCTGCTCCTTGAGATACTTACCTGTACCGCTGATGGTACCACCTGTACCTACACCGCCGATGAAGATGTCGACCTTACCATCAGTGTCGCGCCAGATCTCAGGACCTGTGGTAGCGTAGTGCTTAGCTGGGTTGGCACCGTTCTCAAACTGTTGCAGGATAACTGCTCCAGGTATGCTGTCGCGAAGTTCCTCGGCAGCGCGGATGGCGCCTGGCATGCCGTCTTTTCCAGAGGTGAGTCGAACCTCGGCACCATAAGCCTTAACGAGGTTACGACGCTCAACGCTCATGGTTTCAGGCATGGTAAGGATTAAGTGATAGCCCTTAACGGCTGATACCAGTGCCAGTCCTACGCCCGTATTTCCACTGGTTGGCTCGATGATGGTTGCACCTGGCTTAAGTATGCCCTTAGCCTCTGCATCCTCGATCATCGCCAGTGCGATACGGTCCTTAACGCTACCGCCAGGATTGAAAAACTCTACCTTAGCAATCACAGGTGTCTCAAGACCCTTTGCTGTTGAATATTTGTTGAGCTCAAGAAGTGGAGTGTTGCCGACGAGCTCAGTCAGCTGTTTTGCAATCTTTGCCATAATCCTTACCTTTAATATTATTATAATTAATGTTTAATCTTTAATGTTTAATGTATTCGACTGCAAAGGTACGGCGATTTTCGCAATCCCACAATCCCACTAGTGTGGCATTTCATATACCACAAATATGGTATATTGCCAAAAAACGGCCTAAAAATGCCCCAAAATGGGCCTAAATATAGAATTCTGACGAGTCGACAAGGCCTGCACGGAGGGCATATTTGATGACTTCGTGGGCTGTGTTGACCTTAAGTTTGCGGAAGATATTCTTGCGATGGGTGGTGATGGTATGCACACTCGAGAATCGCTCTTCGGCTATCTCCTTGGTGGTCTTGCCCTGGGCGATGGCCTTTACTATTTCTGTCTCTGTATCGGTAAGTATGCTTGGGTGTGCCTCTTCTTCCTGTTGGCGACTGATAACTATCTCCATTGCTCGCTGACTGATGTATCGTCCGCAATGGCTTGCCGCCTCGATGGCATCGCGAATATCCTTAAGTGGTCCGTCCTTATATGCTATGCTGAACTGATGGGATGAGTATACTACTCGGCGCAGGAACTCCGGGGTGAGATCGTCGCTTACCAGTATCCACATGGATTTGGCAAATCGCTCGGCCACTATCAGCAACTGGTCTTCATCGGCAAAGTCGAACAGGGTATAGTCGAGCAGTACCACGGCACTGTCGTGCTCCTTAAGCTTCTCTACCAGAGTGGTCTTGTCGCTGGCACGCACCAGAGTGTTGCTGTCATCCTGCTTGATGATTGTCTCGAGTGCGAAGCGCGAAAGCTCCTGATTGTCTGCGATTATATACGTTCCCATCGTGATTAATCATTTGTTTTTATGTGTAATCTGGCTGCAAAAGTACTATTTTTATTTCTATTATTGCCAGGTTTCGTTAATTATTTGTATTTTTGTAGCCGAAAAAAATAGAATGTATGAACGAGCTTATTACCTCTATTAATGATGCAGTGTGGGGATATGTGCTGATATTCGCACTGGTGGGTTGTGGACTTTGGTTTACTTGGCGCACACGATTTGTGCAGTTCCGTATGGTGGGCGAGATGATACGACTGCTCACCGATTCGGCTGTGGACACCGTGGGCGAACAGGTGAAGGACGATGACCGTGGAGGTAAGAAGAAACATATATCATCGTTTCAGGCTTTTGCCGTGAGTGTGGCCACGCGTGTGGGTACAGGCAATCTGGCTGGTGTGGCCTCGGCCATAGCCATAGGTGGACCAGGAGCAGTGTTCTGGATGTGGATTATCGCACTCATCGGATCGGCTACAGCCTTTGTGGAGTCTACTCTGGCCCAGCTGTTCAAGCAGAAACATAAGGACTCGTTCATAGGTGGACCTGCTTACTACATACAGCGAGGACTGCATCAGCGATGGATGGCAGTGACGTTTGCCATACTTATCACCTGTCAGTTCGGACTGTCAAACAACTCCATTCAGGCCAACACCATTTGTGGTGCTATGCAGGAGGCCTTCGGTTGGTCGCCCCTGTGGGTGGGAATAGTGCTGTCGGCCCTGGGACTGTTCATCGTGTTTGGCGGCATACAACGCATTGCCCAGGTAAGTGCTGTGCTGGTGCCAGTGATGGCCATCGGCTATGTGGTGCTGGCTATATTTATCATTGTGATGAACATAGAGCATATACCACATGTGTTCAGTGTGATAGTGCAGGACGCTTTCGGCATACATCAGATAGCAGGTGGCGGCATAGGTGCTACCATTATGAATGGTGTGAAGCGTGGACTCTTCAGTAACGAGGCGGGCGAGGGTAGTGCACCTAACGTGGCTGCCACAGCTGCCGTTACTCACCCAGTGAAGCAGGGACTGATTCAGGCCCTGGGCGTATTCACCGATACTCTGCTGGTATGCTCGTGCACAGCTTTCATCATCCTTATCAGCGGACTCTATCAGGTGCCCGAGCTCAATGGTATCGCCCTCACTCAGAGTGCACTGCAGAGCGAGGTTGGCTCCGTCGGTCCTGTGTTTATCGCCATCGCCATCTTCCTGTTTGCCTTCTCCAGCATCATCGGCAACTACTACTATGGCGAGGCCAACATCCGCTTTATCACTCAGAACAATCAGGTGATGACCACCTATCGTATATGTTCGGCTGGTGTGATGGTGATGTTTGGAGCTATGGCCAGTTTCGAGCTGGTGTGGAACATCGTTGATTTCTTTATGGCATTCCTCACGGCTTGCAACCTTATAGCCATCGTGCTGCTGGGCCGATATGCCTTCCGACTGCTCGACGACTATCGTGCACAGAAGCGTAGGGGCATAAAAGAACCCGTTTTCCATCGCAGTCAGTTGCCTGAGATAGAAAACGAGTTGGAGTGTTGGGAATAACTGTTTCCCCTGATTATTTGATTACCAGTACAAATCCTCCGCGAGGCTGACAGGTCATCGTGCGAGGTATCTGGTTGCCACAGCTGATGAACCAGTCCTTGTCGCCAGCCAGTTGGTATTGCGATGGGTCGGCATCGGCAAAGGTTTGTACACAGTGGTCGGCGCCATCGATGAAGCTAAGATCTACATCCAGAGTCTTCTTGCTGTTGGTACCGTTGATACCAGCCACATACCAAGTGTCGCCACTGCGACGGGCCAGTACCACGCTCTCGCCAGGATAGCCTGACACGTAGCGAGTCTCATCCCATGTGGTGGGCAGCTTGCCAAAGAAATCCTGTACCTTCTGGGGCTGAACCAGGTAGCTCTCAGGCTTGTCGGCCAGGTGCTGTAGGGCACTCTCGTAGAGCACTGTAAGAGCCAACTCGTGTGCATCGCTGGTGATGTGCGGATGCTGTGAGTCGCTGAATGTACATGGAGTATAGTCCATCGGGCCGATGATGTTACGAGTAAAAGGCAGTGTGGTGTTATGACTGGCAGCCACATTGGTAAATGTAGGCACATTGTTATACCACTCAGCACCATACACACCCTCTGTCGACATCAGGTTGGGATATGTGCGCTGCCATCCGCGAGGCACTGTTGCTCCGTGGAAGTTTACCAACAGATGATGCTTGGCAGCACTCTCAAGCAGGTCGATGCAGTAAGTCATATCGCGCTGGCAATCGCCCGAGAAGAAGTCGATCTTTACGCCTGCCACACCTATCTTCTCGCACCAGGCAAACTCCTTTTCGCGATCCTCAGGCTTATTCAGGCGGAACTTAGGTGTAGGCGCACCGTCAATCCAACCTACAGATGAGTTGTACCAGATCATGGGCTTGATTCCCATCTTGTTGGCATAGGCTACAGCATCCTCGATGCTCTTTCCGTCCTTCATCTGGTCCCACTCGGCATCTATCAGCACGTAGGGCAACTTCAGTGTTACGGCCATGTCGACGTACTTCTTGATGATGTTGTAGTCGTTAGAGCCGTGATTGTATGCCCAATATATCCATGATACCACACCAGGCTTAATCCAACTAATGTCCTGCAGTTTGCAAGGCTCGCTCACGTCGGTTACCAGTGTGCTCTGGATGAGCTCCTGCATGCCGCCGATGATGGCCACGCGCCAAGGTGTGTGCCACTTGCCACGTATCTTCTGCTCGTTCACATCGGGTGTTACACGTAGCAGGTCGCCATCGGTATACAGGCATGCTGCAGCCTGATTGCGCTCTATGTTAGCCTCTGTCAGTAGCATAAACACACCCTCCTGAGGCTCTACCAGTGTGGGGAATCCCCAGCGCAGGTTATAGCCATCGTCCGACTTAACCACACCAGCCATACGACCGATAGGTTTGATCTTGCCTGTGGTGCTCATAGGATAGAAACCCTCGTAGCTGTCGGTCCACTGCAGCATCCAGCGCTTGGTGCCCTCGGGTATCATGTAGGCTGTCTGCTCCTTGGGCAGCTTGCCCTTCAGTCCGCTCAGCTCGTAGCGGAAAGCAGCACCGTCGTTGTATAGGCGAAGCACCAGCGTAAGGTTACCGCTCAGTTTGGCTGTGTATTCGTTGGCCGCATTGGTGCAGTGCGATTTCTTGCCGGCTATCATCTCGTAGTCGGCCTTTACCAGCTTGCTGAACTTCCACTTCAGTTGGCCGTTCTTCATACCCTCAAATCCCAGCACGGGGATGTTAAGGGCCGTTTTTTGTTGATAGTTTACACATATGCCCTTGCCATCGTTAACTACCGATAGCTTGCCATTGGGCGAAATGGGTTGCTGAGCCGAAATGCTCAGCATACCCATACACATAGTTAGTAAAGTTATTAATTTCTTCATTTATAGATGTTTTTTGATATGAATTCGATATCCATAAACCGTTACCACCAGGAAACAGATGAGTGGCAGAACGAACGAGATGTTGGTGGCGGGCATACCCATCACAGTACCCTCGTCGATGATCATAGCCTGCAGTGGGGGCAATACCGATCCACCCAGGATGGCCATGATGAGGCCGGCTGCACCAAACTTGGCATCGTCGCCCAGTCCGTCGAGAGCTATACCATAGATGGTGGGGAACATCAGCGACATGCATCCGCTTACGCATACCAGACAGTACAGTCCTGTGCGATCTTGCAGCACGATTACACCCAGTGTAAATACCATTGCCAGCACACCGAAGATGGCAAGCAGCATGGCGGGCCTAACGTACTTCATCAGGAATGTGGCGATGAATCGCGAACAGATAAAGAACAGCATGGCGTAGATGTTGAATCGCTGCGACAGCACCTCGGCAGCCTGCTCCTCCATACCCTCGGCCATAAACACGCGCGTACCATATTGTATAATAAAGGTCCAGCACATTATCTGTGCACCCACGTAGAAGAACTGTGCTATCACACCCTCGCGATAGTACTTAAGCGAGAAGATGCGCTTGATAGTCACCAGAAAGTGGATGTCGTGGTTGGCATCGCCTATCTTTGGCATTTTTGTAAAGCGCATCAGCAGTAGCATGGCCACTATCACCAGTCCGATGATAAGGTAGGGCGAGATTAGCACACTCAGGTCGGCATCCTTCAGAGCCTCAAACTCCGTGTCGCTAAGCAGTGCACGCTCGTCGCTGCTCATAGGGTTAAGCTTGGCCTGAATGAAGTTCATGGCCACAAACATGCCGATGATCGAACCGCAGGGGTTGAAACACTGTGCCATGTTCAGTCGTCGGGTGGCCGTCTCCTCCGGGCCCATGGTCAGGATATACGGATTGCACGATGTCTCGAGAAACGACAGTCCGCACGTCATGATGAAGTAGGCGATGAGGAAACATCCGTAGATGCCGATGGCCTTGGCAGGGAAGAAGAGCAGGGCACCAGCGGCATAGAGTCCCAGTCCCATCAGCACTCCTGCCTTGTACGAGAACTTACGTATAAAGATGGCTGCAGGGAATGCCATACAGAAGTATCCCCCGTAGAATGCCACCTGAACCAGTGTACCGTCGGTCACGCTCATGCGGAATATCTTAGAGAATGCCTTCACCATCGGGTTGGTGATGTCGTTGGCAAATCCCCAGAGTGCAAAACAAAACGTAACCAGAATAAAGGGCACGAGGTAGTTCACCCCGTCTTTTATTATCAGAGATTGTTGTTGCTTTTCCATTTCGGCAGGTTTTTTAGAAGTGAACTAAGATACGGAATACCTTGCCTGGTGCCTCGCTCCACTGGCGCATAGCCTCGGGAGCATCCTCAGGTGCTACATCGTTTGATATCAGTCGGTCAACAGGACATGTGCCACGCTGCAGATAGTGTATCACAGCACGGAAATCCTGTGGCTGGGCATTACGCGAGCCACGTATGTCGAGCTCCTTCTGAACGAAGTACTTGGTTTGGAACGATACGTCGGTCTTGGCATAGCCTATGCATACCACGCGACCTGTGAATGCCACCTCGTTTACTGCCATCTGATATGTAGGAGCACTGCCCACAGCTTCGATGATCACGTCGGGACCAAATCCGGCGGTTATCTCCTGCAGTCGGGCGTGTACATCCTCAGTCTTGGTGTTGATGGCGTATGCAGCACCCATCTCCTTGGCCAGAGCCAGCTTCTCATCGTCTATGTCGGCAGCGATGACTGTTGCACCACGAAGGGCCGAGCGAACGATAGCACCCATGCCCACCATACCACAGCCGATAACCACTACAGTGTCGATATCGGTTACCTGAGCACGGTTCACAGCGTGGAAACCTACGCTCATGGGTTCGATAAGTGCACAAGTGCGAGGATCGAGTCCCTCGGCTGGGATTATCTTCTCCCAGGGCAGAGCGATAAACTCGCGCATGGCACCGTTGCGCTGTACACCTAGAGTCTCATTATGCTCGCAGGCGTTTACTCGCTGGTTGCGGCACGATGCACACTTGCCACAGTTGGTGTATGGATTGCAGGTCACCACCATGCCCGGCTTCAGTATCTCAGGCACGTCGGCTCCCACCTTTTCGATTACAGCGCCCACCTCGTGTCCTGGTATTACGGGCATTTTTACCATTGGGTTGCGGCCCAGCCATGTGTTCAGGTCAGAACCACAAAATCCCACATACTTCAGGCGCAGCAGCACCTCACCGGCCTTCAACTCCTGTTCGGCCACGTTAACTATTTCCATCTGGCGCTCGCCAGAAATCTGTATTGCTTTCATAACTTCAATTCTTCAATTTTTCAATTCTTCAATTTTTCAATTCTTCAATTTTTCAATTCTTCAATTTTTCAATTTTTATTCGCTCATGTTCTTGATGTAAGGGAGATCGGGCAGATTTTCGAATCCGAAGAACTTCTTGGCATTCTCGCCTAGGAACATTCTCTTCTCTTCGGCCGACAGCTCTGGTGATTTCTCCACGAAGTCGTAGCTCATCTTGTAGGTGATGGCTGTGATGGTGCGAGGATAGTCACTTCCCCACATCAGTTTGTCCATACCTACCTCGTCGGCAGCCTCCTTGATGGCACGGATGGCCGATGGGAACGGGTAGAACTCGTCGTTAAAGAGCCAGGTGATACCACCGCTCTCCACGTACACATTCTCGTGGCGTGCCAATCGTATCTGACTCATCCATCCCTCGCGTGTCACCATTCCGAAGTGACCGATGGCTATCTTCAGTTTGGGACACTCCTGTATTATCTCCTCCATCTGTCCCACCTGTGCGGCACCGTCCTGCAACTCTATGCCCAGTATCTTGCCGCTGGCCTCCATCATGTGCATCAGTTGCATCATCTCGTCGGTCAGAAACTGCTGTGGCAGTCTGGCGGCGGGCACCTTCAGACCTCTGAATGTCTCAACCACTGCCGGGGCTACCTCTATGAATCCAGGATGGCGATAGTCTACCATGCCAAACGTAAAGAAACGGTTGGGATAGCGGCTCTCCACCTGTATCAGATAGCTGTTCTGTATGCCGTCGATAAACTCCTGAGTAACCACAGCTGCAGCCACTTGGGCGTAGTCCATGTTACTAAGAAATCGCTCGGCCGTGTTCTGTCCGTCGGTCATGTATGGCGGCAGCATCTGTCGCTCTTCGCCAAAGAACAGCGAACGGCTGCGATTGGGCTCAAGCTGGCATATACGTTGGCCGTCTACCACCGTGTCCTGATTCAGCCACAGATGGCTGTGAGCATCTATTATGAGTTTTTCCATCTTACAAACATTTGGTCGCCTATGATGTCCTGAACCTTACGTACCAGTTCCTCGTCCATCGGCTCGTTCACGTATTGTATGTTCTTAAGCACATTCTTTGGGTTGGCACTGCTAAACAGGGTTGTAGCTATGCGTGGATTCATGCTGGTAGAGAACTGTATGGCCAGCTTGTCTATTGGGTAGCCCTGCTCTTCGCAGTACTGGGCTGCCTTGGCGCATGCTCGCTGCAGATCCTTGCCTGCCGGGTGCCAGTTGGGTGCTCCACGCTGCGACAACAGTCCCATCGAGAATGGCGAAGCATTGATCACACCCACACCGTGCTGCTCGAAGAATCCCAGATAGTCGGCCAACAGAGTATCGTTGAGCGAGTAGTGGCAGAAGTTCAGTATGCTCTCCACCGTGCCGGCAGGAGCATGCTCTACCACCCACTTCAGGTTCTCGGGCTGCAGGTCGGTTATACCCACGTGCTTCACCACGCCCTTTTCGCGAAGCTCCACCAGTGCGGGCAGTGTCTCGTCTACTATCAGTTGCAGTCCGCCCTCCATATCGCCCTGAAACTCTATGTCGTGCACGTTTATCAGGTCGATGTAGTCCACGTTCAGTCGCTCCATACTCTCGTACACGCTCTCCTGAGCGCGCTTGGCGCTGTAGTCCCAGGTGTTAATGCCGTTGTGTCCGTATCGGCCCACTTTGGTAGACAGATAGTATTTCTCATGTGGTATGTCCTTAAGCGCCTTGCCCAGCACGGTCTCGGCCTTAAGGTGTCCATAGTAGGGCGACACGTCGATGAAGTTGATACCGTTGTCAACTGCCGTGTGTACAGCCTCTATTCCCTCTTCCTCGCGGATGCTGTGGAACACTCCGCCCAGCGATGATGCGCCGAATCCCAGATTCGACACCTTCATGCCAGTTTTTCCGATTTCGTTGTAAACCATATTGTTGATATAAGTTAGATGTTATATGCGTCGTTTGTCATTTCCACGGCCACCGTCTCCTCGCGGAATCGCTCCATGGGGTAGTACTCCAGTCCGTTGTATCGGCCGCTGTCGCCCCACGAGTTCTTCATGATGAAGTATCGCTCGCCGTTCTCGTCGTGAGCCAGGCCTACTATGGCCATAGCATGGTGCTTGTCTTCCCAGCACACTCCGTGGTGCAGGCGCACTGCCCGCTCTGTCTTCATCATGAGTGTGTCAATGGGTATGTTCAGATAGCGCTCGTGAGTCCAGTTGTCGGGCACGTCCAGCTCGCTCTCCTCGTTATACGGCTTGCTGTCGTCGCACATCAGTGCTATGTATTCGCCAGGCTTGCACACACTGCGGGCAAACTCCTGCAGGGTGTATTGCGCGCCCAGCATAAACACGAAGCGCGGTGCAGGCGCATCGGCCTTGCGCATGGCGTCGTAGCCGCATATGCCGTATTTCTCTATCATCGTTATCAGTGTGGTGGGTTCACCACGCTTGGTGGCAGGGCATGCCTTCTCTTGCTCTATCATCTTCTCTATATAATAAGGTGACAGGTTCACAGAGTCGCCCCAGCTCAGGTGCTCGGTCTCGATGGCGGCCAGCATGGCGTATATCCAGCACGTCTCGCTATTGCCCTGGTCCTTTACGGGCGTCATGCGGTTCATCACATCTACCGTGAAGTGCTTGCCTTCGGGCGTGTACTGGCTAGGGTGGTGAGCGCATCCGCCCATCATCATTGCTACCACTGCTCCTATCGCTATCGCAGTTTTAAGTTTCATGGCTGCAAAGTTAATATTTTCTAGCGCCAATTTTGCCAATTAATCCGAAAAAAATACGATGCCGAACGAAAAAAATCGATAAAATCGCATAATAGGTGCCGAAAAAGTCGTATCTTTGCAGCCCAATTAGATTTGTATGCATATCGCAGTAGCAGGAAATATAGGTAGTGGTAAGTCCACGCTCACCCGTCTCCTGGCCCGTCACTACGGCTGGGAACCACGGTTCGAGGCGGTGGACCATAACCCGTATCTCGAGGATTACTACCGCGATATCCATCGCTGGTCGTTCAATATGGAGGTGTACTTCCTTAAGGAGCGTTTCCGCGACCTTATCGACATAGCCCATTCCGATCGCGACATCATTCAGGACCGTACCATCTACGAGGGTGTGTATGTGTTTATGGAGAACAATCGCGATATGGGCAACCTCTCTGAGCGCGACTACGAGACCTACATGGAACTGTTCGAGCAGATGATGTCGGTGGTAAAGTTCCCCGACCTCATGATCTACCTCCATGCATCGGTGCCACACCTGGTAAGCAATATCCAGAAGCGTGGGCGCGACTACGAGCAGAGCATCCAGCTGGAGTATCTGCAGAACCTGAACCGTCGTTACGACGACTTTATCTTCAACAAGTATCAGGGCCGCGTCATCACCATCGAGAAGGATGAGCTCGACTTCCTGAACACCCCTCGCGACCTTGCCGGCATCATCGACAAGATCGACGCAACCCTCTTCGGATTGTTTTAATGTTTAATGTTTAATCTTTAATGTTTAATGTAAAGATATTATGCACATCGCAGTAGCAGGAAACATCGGTAGTGGCAAGACCACACTAACCAAGCTGTTGGCCCATCGTTACAACTGGACCCCACGTTTCGAACCCGTCGACAACAATCCCTATCTGGCTGATTTCTATGCAGATATGCCTCGTTGGTCGTTCAATCTTCAGATTTATTTCTTGAACAAGCGATTTAAGGAGGTGGTCGAGATATCTAAGTCTACCGACACGTTGATTCAGGACCGCACCATCTTTGAGGATGCATGCATATTTGCACCCAACCTGCACGACCAGGGTATGATGAGCGATCGCGACTTTGCCAACTATACCGACCTGTTCGACCTGATGATGTCGCTCGTTAAGCTGCCCGACCTCATGATCTACATCCGCTCAAGCATACCCACGCTGGTGTCGCAGATAGCCAAGCGCGGTCGTGAGTACGAGCAGAGCATCCGTCTCGACTATCTGCAGGGTCTGGAGAAGCGCTACGAGGAGTGGATAGCCACCTATCGTGGTCCGCTGATCATCGTTGATGGCGACAACTGCAAGTTTGGCGACCGCCCAGAGGATTTCCAGCAAGTCTGCGAACTCATCGACCAGAAACTCTACGGCCTCTTCCCGTTAGAATAATGTTTAATGTTTCATGTTTAATGTTTAATCATTAATGATTCAGGATTACGAAATAATGGCCCCTGTAGGCTCCCGCGAGAGCCTTGCCGCAGCTATACAGGCTGGGGCCGATAGCATTTACTTTGGTATCGAGAAGCTGAACATGCGCGCACATTCAGCCTCTACATTCACTATCGACGACCTTCGCGAGATAGCCGCCACCTGCGATGAGCATGGCATCAAGAGCTACCTCACCGTCAACACTATCATCTATGGCGAGGATATCCCCCTGATGCATGAGATTATCGATGCAGCCAAGCAGGCCGGCATATCAGCCGTTATCGCCAGCGATGTGGCTGTGATGACCTATTGCCGCCGTGTGGGTCAGGAGGTGCACCTCTCTACCCAGCTCAACATATCTAATATAGAGGCACTTAAGTTCTACGCCCAGTTTGCCGATGTGGTAGTGCTGGCGCGCGAGCTCAATATGGACCAGGTGGCCGAGATATTCCGCCAGGTAGAGGAGCAGAACATCTGTGGCCCCTCGGGCCATCAGATTCGTATCGAGATGTTCTGCCATGGCGCCCTGTGCATGGCCATCAGCGGCAAGTGCTATATGAGTCTGCATGCCGCCAATCGCTCGGCCAATCGTGGCGAGTGCATACAGGTGTGCCGCCGCTCATATACCGCTACCGATAACGAGACGGGCTATCAGCTCGACATCGACAACAAGTATATCATGTCGCCTAAGGATCTTAAGACCGTTCGTTTCATCGATCGCATGATGCGCTCTGGTGTGCGAGTGTTTAAGATCGAGGGCCGCGCCCGTGGTCCCGAGTATGTATATACCGTGGTCACCACCTATCGCGAGGCCATCCAGGCCGTGCTCGATGGCACATTCACCGAGGAGAAGAAAGATGAGTGGGATGCCCGCCTGGCCACAGTGTTCAATCGTGGATTCTGGGATGGCTATTATCAGGGCCAGACCATGGGCGAGTGGAATAAGCACTACGGCAGCAATGCCACCGAGCGCAAGGTCTACATAGGCAAGGGCGTCAAGTACTTCTCTAAGCTTGGCGTGGCCGAGTTCACCGTCGAGGCCAACACATTCAAGGTGGGCGACAAGATGCTCATCACAGGTCCCACCACAGGCGTGATGTACGTAACAGCCGACGAGATACATGGCGACAACGGCCCTGTAGAGGTAGCCGAGAAGGGCACCCGCGTGTCGATAGCCGTCACCGATAAGATTCGTCCTAGCGACAAGCTCTTTAAGTTAGAGCCAGTCCAGGCAGAATAACATAATTAGGGTCGCATCACTGCGACCCTAATTCCTTTCCAACCAATTACTAATCACTATACTAACAAAAACCTATAAATGTATGAAAAAACTAACTCGTATAAATTCTATCGTTTTTTATTTCTGGTGCAAAGGTAAGCACAAAAGTTCATCCCCGCAAATCCGTTCAACGAATCTGCGATTTTAATCTGCGAACACCCTTATCCGTTATGCCTTGTGGTTATAATGCCTGATAAGAAGTGCCACACCAATGGTAGCAACTACGAATTCTGCAGCAACAATGCCTACGTATACCATACTTAAAAAAACTGTTGTGCCTCGTGCCCTTACATCGAGAGCCTCGGCTGGTTTCCATGTCAGGCTGGTCTTCAGACTTTGCTCCACTCTCAAGCGCCTTCTCATCCTTTAGGGGGACAATGGCCTCGTTGCTTAAGAGCCATAATGGAGTTCACTGCTGCGGGACAGTTGGAGATTCACACTCACATTCCCAATTAAGCACAGCTACGTGCACCTCACAGGGCGGTGTCTGTGTTTCAGATCCGCACTGCAAAGGTACAACAATATTCCGACCCCACCAAATAAAATTAAGAAAAAATATACCTCCCAAAAAATTAACGGATTTTAATGCCGAATATGTTTGGTAAAGACGGGGAAATTTAGTACCTTTGCAGGCAAATTTTATATGCTATGACAATAAATGAGATACAGGACGAGATAATCGAGGAATTCAGTGGTTTTGACGACTGGATGGATAAGTATCAGCTGCTCATCGACTTAGGCAACGAGCAGGAGCCGCTGGACGAGAAGTACAAGACGGAGCAGAACCTGATAGACGGCTGTCAGAGCCGCGTGTGGTTGCAGGCGGACCTGGTGGACGGCAAAATTCACTTCAGTGCTGAGAGCGATGCGCTGATAGTGAAGGGCATAGTGGCACTGCTGATACGTGTGCTGAGCGACCAGACACCTAAGGACATACTGGATGCGGATCTGTACTTTATAGAGCAGATAGGACTGAAGGAGCATCTGTCGCCTACACGTAGCAACGGACTGCTGGCGATGGTGAAGCAGATAAAGATGTACGCGCTCGCGTTTAGTGAGATTAAACATTAAAGATTAAACATTGTAATAATTAAGGGCCTTTATGATACAGACAGTAAAGAAGCGCGACGGGCGCATAGTAGGATTTAACGAACAGAAGGTGATGGCCGCCATACGTAAGGCCATGTTGCACACTGACAAGGGCGAGGACGAGCGACTGCTCTACCAGATAACTGACCGCATAGCACAGCGAGGCGAGAGCCAGATGACGGTGGAGGAGATACAGGACTTGGTGGAGATGGAGCTGATGAAATCGAGCCGCAAGGACGTGGCTCAAAAGTACATAGCCTATCGCAACCAGCGATCGATAGCACGTAAGGCTAAGACTCGCGAGGTATTCCTGGACATAGTGAACATCAAGAATAATGATGTGACACGCGAGAACGCCAACATGAATGCCGACACGCCTGCCGGCATGATGATGAAGTTTGCCAGCGAGACTACCAAGCCGTTCGTTGACGACTATCTGCTATCGGAGGAGAGTCGCAATGCGGTGGAGCACAACTATCTGCACATACACGATAAGGACTATTACCCAACGAAGAGTCTGACCTGTGTGCAGCACCCGCTGGACAATATACTGCACCACGGATTTACTGCCGGACACGGTGCATCGCGCGCTGCCAAGCGCATAGAGACGGCCAGTGTATTGGCTTGCATATCGATGGAGTGCGCACAGAACGAGATGCACGGCGGACAGGCCATACCGGCATTCGACTTCTATCTGGCACCATTTGTACGCATGAGCTACATAGAGGAGCTGAAGGCGCTGGAAGACCTGAACGGCGAGGACTACAAGGAACTGTATGACGAGCCGCTGATGGACTATCTGAAGGCTCCGCTGGACGGACTGGAGGGCAAGGACCGCGCACGACAGCACGCTATGAACAAGACCGTGGCGCGTGTGCACCAGGCTATGGAGGCGTTTATACACAATATGAACACTATACACTCGCGCGGTGGTAACCAGGTGGTGTTCTCGAGTATCAACTATGGTACCGACACGAGTGCCGAGGGTCGATGCGTGATGCGCGAGATACTGCTGAGCACATACGAGGGTGTGGGCAACGGCGAAACGGCCATCTTCCCCATACAGATATGGAAGAAGAAGCGCGGGGTGAACTATCTGCCCGAGGACCGCAACTTCGACCTGTATCAGCTGGCCTGCAAGGTTACAGCACGTAGATTCTTCCCTAACTTCCTGAATCTGGATGCATCATTTAATCAGGACCCAGACTGGAAAGCCGACGACCCAAAGCGATACGTGCACGAGGTGGCTACGATGGGATGCCGCACACGTGTGTTTGAGAATCGCTACGGCGAGCGCACCAGCATAGGTCGCGGAAACTTGAGCTTCTCGACCATCAACATAGTAAAACTGGCGCTGGAGTGCCGCGAGGAGCAGGACGAACAGAAGCGCATAGACATGTTTATGGCCAAGCTTGACCAGATGCTGGAGATAACTGCCAAGCAGCTTGACGACCGATTCCAGTTCCAGAAGACGGCATTTGCCAAGCAGTTCCCACTGCTGATGCAGTGCCTATGGGTGGGTGCCGACAAGCTGAAGCCAATGGACACCATAGAGAGTGTGATAAACCAGGGTACACTGGGTATAGGATTTATAGGACTGGCCGAGGCGCTGGTAGCGCTGACCGGCAAGCACCACGGCGAGAGCGAGAAGGCCCAGGAGCTGGGACTGAAGATAATAACCTACATGCGCGACCGCGCCAACGAGTTTTGCGACCGCTATCACCACAACTACAGCATACTGGCTACACCTGCCGAGGGACTGAGCGGTAAGTTTACGAAGAAGGACCGCAAGGAGTTTGGAGTGATACCGGGCGTGACCGATCGCGACTACTACACCAACTCTAACCACGTGCCCGTGTATTATAAATGTAGCGCGCGCCATAAGGCTGAGGTGGAGGCTCCATACCACAACCTGACTCGTGGCGGACACATATTCTATGTAGAGATAGACGGCGACGCCACACACAACCCACAGGTGATAATGAGTGTGGTAGACATGATGGACCAGCTGGATATGGGTTACGGCAGTGTGAACCACAACCGCAACCGCTGCATGGACTGCGGCTACGAGAATGCCGACGACCATCTGGAGAAGTGTCCTAAGTGCGGCAGTACAAACATCGACAAGCTGCAGCGCATAACTGGCTATCTGGTGGGTACCACAGACCGCTGGAACAGTGGTAAGCTGGCCGAGCTTAACGACCGTGTGACCCACATAGACCACAGCGCACAGGAGCAGGAGCTGTTTTAGAATTAAGATTTTAGATTTTAGAGTTGATTAGAGTACTCGATATCATAGAGGATACAATGGTGGATGGACCGGGATTCCGGACATCCATCTATTGTGCTGGGTGCAGGCATCAGTGCCCCGGCTGTCATAATCCGCAGTCGTGGGACTTCGGCGGAGGGCGCGAGATGAGCACCGAGCAGCTGATGAAGATAATCGAGGCCGATCCATATGCCAACGTGACATTCTCGGGTGGCGACCCTATGTATCAGTGCGACGGATTTGCCGAGCTGGCTCGGGCCATACACAGTCGCACCAACAAGGATATATGGTGCTATACAGGTTTTACCTACGAAACACTGATAACACGAGCACAGCGCGAACTGCTATACGAACTGGACGTGCTGGTGGACGGGCCGTTTGTGGAGCGACTGAAAGACCCCGACCTGCTGTTCCGTGGCAGCTCGAACCAGCGCATAATAAACGTGCCCGCATCGCTTTACGAGGGGCACGTGGTATTGTGGGAACCGGATGTAACTATCTAGTCTATACCCTGAGCTGCGCGCTCAATCTCATATTTTTGTAGTTTCCTTACGTAAAACTCGCGGAAGTCGCGATAGTGATAGTATGGTGCCATATCGGTAGGTATGGGCAGACGGGCCTCGTTCTCGTTGAGCAGCACCTTAAGCACTACGTCGGTATCGTTCTTGTCGCGACGATAGAACACAAACTGGATGTTGGCCGCCATGGGGAACACCTCGAAGTTGATCCATCCGTCGGTATCGAGTGTCTCCAGGTCGTGCATCTCGCGGCCATACCCGTTAAGGTCTAACAGGCAAGCCAGCGGCAGGATGATAGTCTCGTGGCCGAATCGCAGTGTGGCACCCGGGTGAGGACGGATGATGCAGCTATCAGCATCTTCGATGATGCGCTTGAGCAGATTGCGCTGGGTGAAAGGCTGGTGGCCGCCATTGTAAGGGTTGTGGCCAAAGCTGAGATACCAGAAGGCATTGGCCTGCAGCCAGTTGTTGTACAGCTCGTCGTCGGTATACACATCAAACAGGTTGAACACATCGCGCATCTCGGTGCCCTGCACGCTCGAGGCTATCTTGAAGATGGCCTTGTTGAGTTCGAAGGCGTCGACCTCGCGATTATAATAGGCTGTGTCGTTGAACAGCTTGGCCATAGCGGGCTTGTGCACCTCGTACTTGGCGCAGAAGTCCTTGTAGGCCTGTTGAGTCTGCTTGGAGTAGCGCTGCTTGTAGAGAGCTGAATCCTGCAGGTTCATATAGTACATGTCGTGCTCGGAGGCATCGGCATTGAAAATAAGCTTAGGATTGTTCTTGGCCAACTGCAGCAGTTCGTTCTGCATAGACAGGATGCAGCGGATGACCACAGTGCTCTTGGCCTCGATGACAGCACGGCCCTTGAACACCTCGGGGAAGCGATCGAACATGCGCTGTGCTATCTGCTGGTGCTGAATGGCGCCAAGAGGTGTAAGGTCGCCATATCGGCCCTTGGCATCTTCGCGCAGATATCCCAGCTGGGTGAGTGCCCTGCGGCCCAGGTCGGTAAGCTTGCCGGCCTCGTTGGCCTTCTGCAGTACATTATACGAATAGTCGTACTCGCTGGCCTTGATGAGGTAGCGCGAACCATGACGGGCATAGGTGCTGATGTAGAATGGCTTATAGCCATGGGGTGCTGGCGTCAATGCTTTAGTGGGGCCCTGATAAGCATAGTAGTTACTGCCTGCCTTAAGCAAATCGTGTTTCAACTCCTCGCGCACGTTTTGGGCGCAAACATGGGCCAATGATAGTGCCCATAGGGCAAATAATATCACTTTTCGCATAGTTTTTTCTCCTTTTCGGTGCAAATATACGAAAAAAACATTATTTTTGCAAAAAAATAGCGCATAATATGGCAAAAAATTTAAAAT
>JAEEGH010004104.1_pt1 | contig 37587 bp, 20 predicted proteins | sample 9134181 | NCBI WGS metagenome assembly JAEEGH01 (sample SAMN16246544, study PRJNA631951) | gut metagenome | biome: gut microbiome; feature: rumen; material: DP-attached | host: Bos | place: Iran: Karaj | collected 2018-10 | reverse complement strand
CGTGAAGGCCGGCCAACTAGAATTAAGAGACGGCATGATGTTCATGGGAGAACAGCATTGGAAGGTCGAAGATGGCAAGAATATGACCGATACGGGTCTCGAAGGCGAATTGCTGGGCGAGAAGGTTGGCCCGTGGGAGGAAGTCAAAGAACTCGAAGACGGCATGATTCAGTTGATGTTATTCCGTCTCGCCCGTGTAGAGTAAATGCGACTGAGTGTCATAATACCTCTCTACAATAAGGCACCTTATGTTGCCAAAGCCATCGCCAGCGTGTTGGCACAGACTTTCACGGATTACGAATTGATTATCATTGATGATGGTAGCAATGACAAATCGGTGGAAGTTGCCCGACGGGTTATTGATGGCCATGTGAATTGTCGCTTGATTCAACAATCCAATTCGGGCGTGAGCGTGGCTCGAAACAACGGAGTTGTGGCTTCTTGTGGGGATTACCTTTGCTTCCTTGATGCCGATGATTGGTGGGAACCGACATTTCTTGAAGAGGTGTCGAAACTAATTGAGGAGTTCCCCGATGCGGGAATTTATGGCACCAATTACACTATCGTCAATGAAACGAAACATAAAACACGAGTGGCACCAGTAGGCGTTGATGCCGGTTTTGAAAAAGGCTATATCAACTATTGCCAAGTGTATGCCAAAACCATGGCCATGCCCATGTGGACAGGCGCGGTTTGCATGCCAAGAACGGTTTTTGATGAGATGGGAGGTTTTCCCAAGGGAATTAAATTGGGCGAGGACTTCCTGCTTTGGATTCGTGTCGCTTTGAAATACAGGGTGGCGTTTTTGAACCGGCCTTTGTCGTATTACAATCAGGATGTGGACGTGGCGAATAGGGGCATAGGCCGACTGTACCCTCCAGCGGAACACATGCTGTGGAATGTGGACTTTCTGTCAGAGGAAGAGAAAACCAATCCTGATTACAAGCAATTGATTGACAATCTTCGCACGTATGGATTGTTCCCTTATTATCTTTCCCAAGACTACCGTGAGACCGCAAAACAGGAATTGGATAAAGTGGATTGGAAGAGGCAACCCAAGAAAACACAACGGCTGTATCAAAAGCCAATATCCGTGCTCAAAGCGAGAAATAGGGTGATGGCATGGGGTTCGAGGGTGAAACAGTTCGCAATGGGTCTTTTGAGATAAAAACATTGTTTTTGAGATGCGTATCGTTCAAATAGGCGCTTATCCTTTGTCCTCTGATATGATCAGAGGAGGGGTCGAAGCATCGGTGTATGGGTTGGCACACGAACTTGGGAAGTCTAATGAAGTTCATGTCTTCGACGCTCCGAGAAAAGGAGGAGAGATAGGAACTGCAGAAGAGGGAAACGTCCTTGTGCATCGGATCGACAACCCAGGCAGATGGCAGGTCAGCGCCATCTGCCAAACCAAAAAGATGACGAAGGAAATCATGTCCCTTCAACCGGATGTGTGCCATGTTCATGGCACCAATCTTTTCGCGTGGAAGATGTATAAGAGGTTGAAGAAAGAAGGGTTGCCTTGCGTGGTGACGGTTCATGGGCTGGCAAGGGTTGAAAAAAAGAATGCGCTGAAAAAAGGTTTTTCCATTAAGGGATTCGTCCAATACTTGTATCAAGGTTGGGTTGAAAAACGTTTTCTGGGGCAACTGCCCATGGCCATCGTGGATACGGAATATGTCAACGACATGATAAACAGTTACCCCATCCGAAGAAAACCGATGATGTACGTCGTCCCTCAAGGCATTGATGAGGATTTCTATGGCGTGAGTTGTTCGCAAAATTCCCGCGTCATCTTGTCGGTGGGTGCCATTGGCAATCGAAAGGGCCATTTGATCACATTGAGGGCTTTCGAACGTTTGCGCGAAGAAGGATTCGATGCCCAGTTGGTTATTGCAGGAACTGTGGCAGAACAGTCCTATCTTGGGCAACTACGGTCGGTGATCCTCAACTCGCAGTACAAAGAGAGCATTAGATTATGCACTGACCTTCCAAAAGAGGATTTGAGACAATTGTATCAAGAAGCGCATTTGTTTGTTTTGCATAGTGAGGAGGAAAGTCAAGGCATTGTTTTTGCAGAGGCCATGGCGACAGGCATGCCGATTGTGGCAACCCGTGCGGGAGGCATTCCGTTCGTGGTGGCACAAGGAAAGAATGGGTTGTTGTCCGGATATGGCGATGTGAAAACGTTTGCTGAGAATATTGGCCGATTAATGAAGGATCAAACTCAATGGCAGGCCATGTCGGATGCTTCGAGAATACTGGCGCAAAACTATCATTGGACTGCCATCAGCGCAAGCGTCATGCGACTGTATCAGTCTGTCGTTGAAAAAAGAAACTAAGTCGAGGAGAAACTGTTATGTTGAATTATTTCCCTAAGTATTTCTCTACCCGTGCCATTATCTGCTATTTGGTGACCTTGGCATTGATCAGCGTGGCTTTTTTGAACTACGCCATGCCTTTCCAGTTTATGCTGTTCGGTTTGGTCCCGGTGCTTGTGTTCTTTGTCTATGGAAACCGACTGACGATGGATTGGCGAAAATATAGCGAGAAGACTTTCACGAAAAAGTTGTTTGTGACCGCTTTAATTATACGCATAGTCTATGTGCTGTTCATCTATTTCTATTATTTGGAGATGACAGGTAAACCACATGCTTACCACCCAGGTGATGAACTGTTGTATACGTATATTGGTACTTTATGGAAAGATTTTGGTGTTGCGGAAGCATCGAGATTGATGAAATTGTATCGTGTTGATTTCTCCGATTCAGGTTATTGTTGGTGGTTGGGCCTTGAAAATCTATTGTTAGGTACGCATGTGTTGCCGCCTCGTATTATAAAATGTTTTATCGATGCGTTTTCTTGCGTGTTAATGTACAAGTTAGCCAAACGGAATTTTGGTGAGGATGCTGGTCGTATCACTGCCATCTTTTGCATGCTTATGCCAAATATGTGGTATTATTGTGGTGTGACACTCAAAGAGACGGAGATGACTTTCCTGACCATCTTGTTTGTAGAGCGTGCCGATATGGTGTTGCGGTCACCGAAGATTAAGTTGACAGGAATGATTCTTCCCGCTTTGTGTATCCTTGTCATGTTTACTTTCCGAACCGCCTTGGCTGCAGTGATGTTTGCTGCTTTGATAGGAGCACTGATTTTGAGTTCTGGAAAGCAATTGCAAACATGGAAAAAAGTGTTGTACAGTTCGTTGTTTGCCGTATGGATGTTTATGACTGTCGGTGCTGAGATGATTCAGGAGACGCAGGCGTTGTGGACGACGAGAGCGGAGAACCAAAGCACGGGTTATGAGTGGCGTGCAGAAACCAATAGTTTTGCCAAATATGCGACGGCATCGGTTTTTGCCCCTTTGATTTTTACCATACCTTTTTCATCCATGGTAGCAACACGGGGCCAAGAGAACCAGATGATGATGAACGGCGCTAATTTCATCAAAAACATCATGTCAGGATTGACAATTCTCGCCATGTTTTTGCTTTTGAAACGAGGGGATTGGCGAAAGCATGTGCTTCCCATTGCGACGATGTGTGGCTATTTGGTGGTGCTGGTGTTCAGTAATTTTGCCCACTCCGAGCGTTTCCATTTCCCTATTATGGCCTTAGAGTTGATGTTTGCCGCTTTCGCGATTACTAATTTGACTAACAAGCACAAGCGGTGGTATGTGATTTGGCTGGTAGGAATCTGTATCGCCAATATTGCTTGGGCATGGATTAAACTGGCAGGAAGAGGTGTGGCATGAGGATTCTTGTCGTTGCTTCAAATAACCAAGGTTGCTTTGCACCTTTCATCGTTGAGCAGGCCAAGGCCCTCAAAACCATGGGTTGTGAAGTCGGTTACTTTGGTTTGCAGGGCAAAGGCATTCGAGGTTATCTGAAGAATTTGCCATTGCTGAAAAAGGAAATACAAGTTTTTCGGCCTGATGTTGTCCATGCGCATTATGGCCTGTCGGGTCTTTTTGCCAATCTGCAAAGGCGTGTTCCGGTGGTGACCACCTATCATGGCTCCGATATCAATGAACAAAAAGTGCGCCCTTTCTCGAAATTGGCGATGCGCTTGTCGAGATGGAATGTGTTTGTCTCTAAAAGAACGCTGGAAATCGTCAAACCGAAAAAAAAGCATTCCTTGCTTCCCTGTGGCGTTGATTTTTCAGACCTGCAACTCACTGCAAAAACCGAAGCTCGGCGTCAGATGCAATTGAACCAAAACAGTCGATATGTCCTATTTGCAGGTTCCTTTGACAATGGAGTGAAAAATGCTGCATTGGCAAAAGAGAGTGTGGGACTGCTGAAAGGTGTGGAAGTGGAATTGATGGAACTGAAAGGCTTTTCGCGAGATGAGGTGACTTTGCTGATGTGTTCGGCGGACGCTTTATTGCTGACTTCGTTCTCTGAAGGGTCGCCACAGGTCATCAAAGAAGCCATGGCGTGTGGATGCCCGATTGTGAGTGTGGATGTGGGGGATGTGAAGGAAAGGGTTGGGGGCGTTGACGGGTGCTTTGTGGCAGAAACGCGTACTCCAGAAGAGTTGGCCGGCTTGATGCAAAAGGCATTTGCTTTTGCGGGAAAGACTAAGGGACGGGAAAGGTTAGTTGCAGATGGTTTGGGCAACCATAGCGTGGCCCAAAAGCTGATTGAAATCTATAAGAATGTATGCCGAGGATAATTGAGGCACATGATATTGATCGGTTGGCATGGGACGGTATGGCAAAAACGTCTTCGGTGTCCACATGGTTCCAAACCCCAGAGGCATACGCTTTCTTTGGCAGTCTCTCGTTTCTCGAAGCGTTTGCGTTGGGCGTTGAGAGCGATGGAAGATTGAAAGGCTTGGCGGTGGGCTTTGTGCAAAAAGATGGTGGAAAACTCAAGCAATACTTTTCAAGGCGGGCAATCATCAATGGTGGACCTTTGTTGTCCGACGACATCACAGAAGAAGAACTGTCGATTTTGCTCAATGCGCTGAAGTCGTGGTTGAAACGCAAGGCCATTTATGTTGAGGCACGCAATTTTAATGATTACAGTCCTTGGCGGTCGGTTTTTGAAAAATGCGGTTTTGCCTATGAAGCGCATTATGACATTTGGGTCGACACGACTGATATGAATGTGGTAAATGACCATTTAGGAAAAAGTCGCAAGCGTGATATTCGTGTGTCACTGCGTGATGGGGCCACTTGGGTGACACAACCAGCGATAGAGCAAGTTAAGGATTACTATCTGATATTAAGCGATTTGTATAAGAACAAGGTGAAGACGCCTTTGTTCCCGTTTGAGTTTTTTGAGAAGTTGCATCAATTGCCGTCATCCGCGTTTCTTTTGGTGGAAATAAGCGGTCAAATTGTTGGCGGGACGGTTTGTGTCGGTCTTCAAGGCAAGGCCCTGTATGAAATGTATGCGTGTGGTATGGATGGTGTCCACAAAAACATATTTCCTTCCGAAATGGCCACTTTTGCAGGACTCCAATACGCCGTTGAACATGGCATGCCACGCTTCGACATGATGGGTGCGGGCAAGCCTGACGATGGCGGATACGGCGTGCGTGATTTTAAACTGAAGTTTGGCGGCGAGTTGAAAGAGTTGGGCCGATACAAATGCATCTGCAACCGTTTGCTCTATGGCATTGGGAAGATGGGCGTCAAGATAATGAAAAGACGATGAACATCCTTATTGATATCAACCATCCGGCGCATGTGCACCTGCTGCGCAACACATATAAGATATTAGTCGAGAAAGGCCATGCGGTATTCGTTGCCGTCAAGGAGATTCCTTCTGCGATGAAACTGCTCGACCTGTATGGCATCCCTTACATTAACATCGGGAAGAAAGATGATGCTCTCGCCAAAAAAGGTTTGGACCAACTGACTTTTGACCTAAGGCTACTCAAGATAGTCCGGCAGCATCATGTTGAGTTGGGCATCGGTTCGTCGATTAACATTCCGCATGTCAGCAAGTTGAGTCGCATGAAGAGCATCATTCTGGATGACGATGATGATGAGGCGGAACCCTTGTTTGCCAAGTTTGGGCATCCTTTTTCTGATGCCATCCTGACCCCATCAGCTATTCGAAGGAAGTCTAAGAAGGCCGTCTATGTGGACTCCTACCACGAATTGGCCTATCTCCATCCCAACCGTTTCGCTCCCGACCCCTCAGTTCTTCACGAGGTGGGGCTTGAAGAAGGAGAGGTGTTTTTTGTCTTGAGGTTCAACGCTTTCAAGGCGCATCATGATGTGGGTGCCGAGGGACTGTCTATTGAGGACAAACGGCATCTGGTGGAGCTGTTGCGTGCCAAGGGCAAGGTGCTCATCACCACAGAACGCAACATCGATGACGAGTTCAAGCCTTACCAGTTGAAGGTGTCGCCCGAGAAGGCGCACTCGTTGATGTATTACGCCACAATGTTTGTTGGCGACAGTCAGACGATGACCTCTGAGGCTGCGGTGCTGGGTACCCCAGCGGTCAAGTGCAACAGTTTTGCGGGCCGTTTGTCCGTGCCTAACGAGTTGGAACAAAAATACGGTCTGTGCTATTCGTTCCTTCCCGAGCAGCATGAGGCGTTTTTCGCAAAGATTGACGAACTGCTCGCCATACCCGACCTGAAAGGGGAGTGGCAACACCGTCGGAAGCAAATGCTCGCCGAGAAAATCGACTATACCGCTTTCATAGTCTGGTTTGTTGAAAACTATCCCAAGAGCAAGAAAACCGTTACGAAACATCCTGAGTATCAAATTGACTTCAGATGAGCAGAGACTTTACGCTGAAGAAATACACCGAGTTGCTCCAGTGTTTGGCGGGTCAGGGATATCGGTTCGTCACTTTTGAGAACTATTGTGCGCAAAAGGAAACGCTGACTGACGAGTCATTTGTCATCCTCCGCCATGATGTGGATTTGAAGGCCAAGAACTCGCTGGAGACTGCGCGAATTGAGCATGCACTGGGTCTTAAGGCCTCGTATTATTTTCGTGTGGTTGAGCAAAGTAACAAGCCTGAAATTATTAAGGCCATTGTCGGGATGGGACATGAGGTCGGTTATCACTACGAAGATATGTCCATTTGTGGAGGTGATGCGGAAAAGGCAATTGCCCATTTCAAAGACAAGTTGGAGTATTTTCGCCAGTTCTACCCCGTGAAAACCATTTGCATGCATGGCGCACCACGCAGCAAGTTCGATGGTCGCGACTTGTGGAAACAATATGATTATCATGATTTTGGCATCATAGGCGAACCCTATTTCGATGTGGATTTTTCGAAGGTTTTCTATTTAACCGATACGGGGCGGCGTTGGGACGGGTTTAACGTTAGTGTGAGAGACAAAGTGCCCGTCTATCAGGAAAAATGGACGGAAAAGGGTTGGATGTACCATTCCACTGACGACATCATCGAAGCACTGACAAAAGGCAAGCTGCCCGAACGCCTCATGATGACATCCCATCCGCAACGGTGGACCGATAACCACATGCAATGGTTGAGGGAATTATTGGTGCAGCGGGCGAAAAATGCCGTAAAGCGAGTGGTGGTTGGAAAAAATAAATAACATGGGTGGAAGTCCTATGCTATGTCGGAATTTATTTGTATTTTTGCATCTTCAAAAAGAATATGAACCAAATATGAAAAAATCTAGATTCTTATTGTTGTTTTCCTTGGTTTTAATGGGTTTGGTGACCTCCTCTTGCGTTACTTCGAAGAAAGTGCGTTACCTCAGGGATATGCCTAGTTATGGCGTACCTTTGAACGATAGGTTTGAAGCAACTATTGTGCCTTACGATGAGTTGCGCATTTATGTCATGAGTGATGGCAAGAACGAGGAATTGCTCAAGCCTTTTAACGTGTTTGGTTCTGCTGGAAGTGTTACCAATCAGGCCCGAATGGGTTATTTGGTGGATGTAAACGGCAATATTGAGTTTCCGGTTTTGGGTGAGTTGCATGTGGAAGGTTTGACTCGTTTGCAATTGCAGGATATGATTTCGGACCAACTGAAAACCAACGGATACTTGAGCAATCCCAATGTCATGGTGCGTTTCCTGAACTTCAAGGTGTTTGTGCTGGGCACTGAGACAGGAAAGGTGTTGAACATATCAGAGGAGCGTTGCACTTTCTTGGAGGCTTTGGCCATGGCGGGCGGTTTGGACCTTTATACCCGCCGTGACCGCATCGGCGTGATGCGTGAGGTGAACGGGAAAATGGTGATCCATTACCTGGATCCGCGTTCTACGGAAATCTTCAATGATGAGTTTTTCCTGCTGCAGCAGAACGACGTCATCTTCACCGAAGTGGGCACCCGCCGTTTCCTCAGGGAGAGCTATTCCAATTGGCAATGGCTTGTTTCCGGGATAACCTCTGTGGTTTCGTTGTATTTGCTCTACAAGAGCCTAAAAAAAGAAAGCAATAGTAATTAGTCTGGGATTTTCATTGATTCTGAACTATAGAATAGTAACGAAATGGATAATAATACAAACAATAAACCTGCGAACGAGGCTGCGTTTTTTGATGAAGACACCAATAGCGGCTTTAAGTTTAAAGATGTAGTATTCCTTGTTTTGAGGAACCTGCATTGGTTCGTGCTTTGTGCCCTCATAGGCGGTCTCTATGCCTACTACAAGGTAAAAAATGAGGATAAGATTTATGCCAGTTCCGCTACTGTGATGATTAAGAGCGGCGCTAGTGGGGGCTCTGAAAGCATGCGTGGGTCATCGACAATTAATGCCATCATGGGCCAAGGCATTGTTGTCAGTACGGTGAACAATGAAATGATGGTGCTGAAGTCGCAGACGAATATGGAAAACATGGTGCGGAAACTGAATCTGAATACCATGTACCGCTATAAGACCAAGGTAGCCAAGCGCAACAAGGACCTGTATAAGTCTTCTCCTATTGAAGTGGGTTTCCCGGATTTGGATGAACAGACCTCCGTTTCGTTTACGGTCCGTCCTTACGACAATGACCATGTGATCTTGGAAGACATTGGGGCGAATGTCCCGTCGATGAAGGTGAGGTTGAACGACACGGTACGCATTCCCAGCGGCAAGGTGGTGGTGACGCCTACTTGGATTTATGGAGACTATATGGATGTCCCGATTAATGTGTTGCATCGTTCTGTTGCATCCGTGGCTTCTTCCTATCGTTCCAGAATCCGTGTTTCTCGCGATAGTGAAAGGAATACCATCTTGAGACTGTCAGTGCAGGACACTTCTCCGTTGCGAGCGGCCGATGTGCTGAACACCTTGATTGATGTCTACAATCAGGAGTCTATTGACGACCAGCAGCGTGTGCTAAACTATTCTGAAGCTTTCATCAACGACCGTATCACCTACTTGATGAACGACATTCAGGATTATGAGCAGGTCTTTGTGGACTTCAAGCGTTCTCATAATCTGATTGACACCAAGTCTTTCGGACAGACTTATATGGCCAGCAGCGCTGCCTCGACTGAAGAGGCCAAGCAACTTAGGGGACAGGCGGCCAATGTCCAATTCTTGATTAATTTTATACAAGGCAATCCTGGTCAAGTGATTCCTATAGGTGCTGTCAACGTTTCTGGCGAAGCGGCTTCAGTCATTAAGAAGTACAACGACAACCAGACCACTTTGGAAGGCTATAGGGCAGATGGCACGCTCAACAACCCGGTTGCGGTGAACCTTCAAGAATCCCAAAATACGCTGCGTTCCTCAATTTTGGCCATGTTGGAGAGCAACCTACAAGGACTTCAAACCCGAATCGATGCCGCAGAACGTGAGCGCAGCATCGCCAATGCCCAGATTCAGTCGGTGCCTACTGCGCAATTGGAGTTGAACGAGGTCGGTCGAATGCAGAATATTAAAGAAAAGCTCTATCTGCAGTTGTTGACCAAGCGTGAAGAGATGCTGTTGACGAGCCCTCAGTTGGAGGCCACCTCAAAGGTGATTGACTATGCCTATCCCAATTCGAAGCCGGTGGCGCCCGACGAGAAGAAGTCAGTCTTGTTCGGCGTGTTGATAGGTTTGGCAATTCCTGCATTGATCATGCTGCTGAGGAAGTTGCTTGACACAACCATTCACGACAGGATGGATGTCCAGAAGAGCTCTACGGTGCCTTTCTTGGGAGATGTGCCGTATGAAAAGGGCATTCCCGGCCATGCCATTATGGTCAAGGAAAACGGACGCGATTCGCTATCAGAAGCCTTCCGTTTGATTCGCTCGAGTCTTGAATACATGAGAGACCGTAAGGAAGGTTCGCATGTCATCATGTTCACTTCGTTTATGGTGTCATCGGGTAAGACATTTGTCTCTACCAATTTGGCTACTAGTTTTGCCTTGGCGAAGAGGAAGACGGTCATTGTTGACTTGGATATCCGTAAAGGCACCTTGTTCAAGGTGTTTGGCGTCAATACCCGAGCAGGCGTGTCTAACTATCTTTCGGGCAAGACTGACAATGTTGATGACATCATCCATAGCGACAGCACGACCCCTGGATTAGATATTGTTTTCTCTGGTCCTGTGCCGCCGAACCCTGCTGAGTTGCTGATGAGCACCCGTCTGGAAGATCTCGTTGCAGAATTGCGTAAGCGGTATGAATATGTCTTCTTGGACAATGTGCCGGTGGGCATGGTGGCTGACGCCGACATCGTGAAGCGTGTGGCTGATACCACCATTATGGTGCTTCGTGCGGGCAAGACCGACAAGCGTCTGCTCTTCGATGTCGACAAGTTCTATAAGGATGGTCATTTCCCCAACCTCTGTGTCGTGCTGAATAGCGTTAGCAAGAAGAAACGCGGTTATGGGTATTATGGCTATGGTTATGGCTACGGTTATGGCTACGGTTATGGCTACGGCTACGGTTATGGGTATGGTTATGGGTACGGCAACGAAGAGGAGAAAAAGAAGAAATGGTATCAGAAAATCTTCCCCAAAAGGCATAAGCATCATCACCATCATTCCCATTCGCATTCCCATGCGTCTACAGAGGATAAGGAATAAAAGATAGAGATTATGTTTTCATTTTTGAAACACAAACTTCCCGATGATTTCTTTAGGGGCGCTTGCGATGTGCATTGCCATCTGCTTCCTGGTGTTGACGATGGTTTCGCCACCGCTGAGAAATCGCTTCATGCCTTAAAGAAATTAGAGCAGCGTGGTGTTGCTAAGATGATTCTGACGCCTCATTTCATGAAGGACTATCCGTTGAACGACCGTCAAAGCATCATGGCAGCGTTCGAGACCTTCAAAGCACAAGTGGCGGAAACATGCAATATCGAGTTGCGACTTGCGGCTGAATATATGCTTGATGCGCGTTTCATGGAACATTTTGAGCAAGGTTTCCTGACTTTGGACAAGGCAGGAACGCATGTGCTTTGCGAGACCTCTTATATGATGTATGAGCACGGCATCACTGAGATGATTTATGAAATCATGTGTGCCGAATTCCAGCCTGTCATCGCTCATCCTGAACGCTATGAGTATGCCAATAAAGGCAACTATTTCCGTTGGAAGGACAAGAATTATAAGTTCCAGTTGAATTTGCTGTCTTTGGCAGGTGCCTACGGGGGACCAGCAGTTGCGAAGGCGCACTTCTTGCTCCAGGAGGGGCTGTATGACTATATCGGTTCAGACATGCATGGATTGAGCAACTTTGAACGTTTCTTGCCGGGTCTCAGGTTGAAGGTCAAGGAAATTGACTTGCTGGGACAACTGCTGGAGAACAATAAGACGTTGTTTGAGTAAGATTAAAACTAAGATAAAAGGGAAGGCCATCCATGAAGGGTGGCCTTTTTTTATTGGGATTCCCGCCGTCAGGTGGGAATCCCATAAGGTTAGAAATGTTATTTCAGGCCACGGGCCTTTAAATAAGGTTCGTAGTCCGGGTCTTGACCGCGGAACTTGCGGTATTGCACCATGCCTTCGTCGTTGCCGCATTCCTGCAGGCAGTTCTTGCGGAACGAGGCGGCCAACTCTGGATTGAACAGGTCGCCCGACGACTTGAAGTAGTTGAAAGCATCCTTGTCCAAAACCTCGGCCCAAGTGTAGGCGTAGTAGCCTGCACTATAGCCACCGTTGAAGATGTGGGCGAAATTGGTGCTGCGGTAGCGGGGCAGAATCTCGCGCATCAGGCCGATGGCATCCATCTGTTGTTTTTCGAAAGCATCTACATCCAGGTCTTGGACCTCGGTGAGTTCGTGATACTTCATATCCAGGATGGAGGCAGCGATGAGTTCGGTGGTCATAAAGCCTTGGTTGAACAAAGCGCTGTTCTCAATCTTTTGGATGAGACTGTCGGGCATAGGTTCGCCGGTTTTGTAATGCTTGGCGTACATGCGGATAACCTCAGGTTCGGCGACCCAGTTTTCCATGATTTGTGAAGGCATCTCTACATAGTCGTGAGGAACGTTGCCGCAGGTGCGCGTGTATAGGCCATCGGAGAAGAAGGCGTGCAACGAGTGTCCAAACTCATGCCACATGGTTTCTGTTTCGTCCCAAGTGAGCAGGGCAGGGGTGTCGCCCGAGGCAGGGGTGAAGTTCATCACGAGAGAAACGACAGGATAAATCTTCTTGCCGTTGATGTCGTGGCCACTCTCACGGAAACTGGTGCACCATGCGCCGCCGCTTTTTGAATCGCGCGGGTAGTAGTCGAGATAGAGGATGCCGAGGAAGTCGCCGTTGGCTTCCTTCACTTCGTAGGTCTCCACGCCAGGATAGTAGACGGGCAGATTGGTGTTTTGGGTGAAGGTGATGCCATACAACTTGTTGGCAGCCGTAAACATGCCGTTGCGCACGTTGTCCACGGTCAGATAAGGTTTGATGTAATTCTCGTCGAAGTCGTACTTGGCCTTGCGGAGTTTTTCAGCATAGTACCACCAGTCCCAGCCTTCCAACTTAATGTTGGCGCCCTCCTTGTCTGCGATGGCCTGCATCTCGGCCAATTCTTTTTTGGCGAGTTGCTGTGCGGGGTTGAAAATGTCGATGAGGAACTTGTCGACGGTTTTGGAGTCTTGCGCCATGTTGACGGCAAGGACGTAGTCGGCGTAGTTGTCATAACCGAAGAGTTGTGCTTTTTGGACGCGTAGTTTGCACATCTCATTGATGAGCTTCTTGTTGTCGTACTCGTTATTGTTGTCTCCACGGTTGTAGTATGCTTTGTACATCTTTTCACGCAGGTCGCGGTTGTCGGCGAACTGTAGGAAAGGGATGAGACTAGGCTTGCTTAGGGTGAACACCCACTTGCCTTCCATGCCATCGGTTTTGGCTTGCTCGGCAGCGGCGTCAATGCTGGTTTGAGGCAGACCTGCAAGGTCGGCCTCGTTCTCGATGACGAGTTTGTAATTGGCGTTTTCCTTCAGCAGGTTGTTGCCGAATTGCAGGCTCAAAGTGGAAAGTTGTTCGTTGATTTTGCTCAATTCGGTTTGCTTGTCGGCAGGCAGGGCAGCACCGCTGCGCACAAAATCCTGATGGTATTTTTCTACCACGCGGATTTGCTGGTCGTCCAACCCCATCTCGTTGCGGTGTTGATACACATAGTCGATGCGCTCGAAGAGTTTCGGATTCATCATGATGGCGTCGCTGTGCTTGGAGAGCAAAGGCAGCACCTGTTCGGCGATGGCAATCATCTCGTCGTTAGTGAGGCATTCGTTGAGGTTAAAGAACACGTTGCTGACACGGCTCAGGATTTGTCCCGATTTGTCGTAAGGGAGGATAGTGTTCTCGAAGGTGGCAGGTTCAGAGTTGCTAACGATGGCCTCCACTTCGTCTTGTTGTTCTTTGATGCCGGCTTCGAATGCGGGCATGTAATGTTCGATTTTGATTTGGTCGAACGGCGGCACTTGGAAAGGTGTCGTGTATTCGCTGAGAAAAGGATTCGTTTTTTCTGTCTCAGGCTTTTGTTCGGGCTTCGAGGTGCACGAGGCCAATACGATAGCACTTAATGCAATCATGTTGATGAGTTTTTTATTCATATTTTGAATGTTTGATGTCGTTTTTGCGCCTGCAAAGATAAAAAATGTTGTGTTTTTTGCTTGCATAATAGAAAAACATTATTTTTGTAGTCGAATAATTGACTCGAGACTACGAGACGTGTGACGCGAGACCTTGTTTTGTCCCGTGTCTCGTGTCTTTCAGTCCCGCGTCAAAAGATTAAGTAGTAGTTTAATCGTTATCTATCATACATAATGAGTTACATTTCCTGGGATAAGAAAAAACTAGTCAATTTGGAGTTTACGCTAAACCGTGAAGTATTGCGTTCCAATGCTTTAGGGGCTTTTCTTGCCACCACGGTGATTGGCTGCAACACGAGGAAGTACCATGGTCTCTTGGTGGTGCCACAACCTCAGCTGGACAACAACAACCATGTGCTGCTTTCGAGTCTCGATGAGACTATTATCGAGAACAAGGAAGAATTCCATCTTGGTGTACACATGTACCCCGATGGCATCTTCGCCCCACGTGGTCACAAATATCTTCGTGACTTCACCGCCGACCCCATGCCGAAGTTGACTTACCGCATTGGCAATGTGGTGCTTGACAAGGAGTTGATCTTTTCCGCGACGGAAGCACGGCTCTTTGTGCGTTACACCTTACGCGAATCCGTGGTGCCCATCACGCTGCGCGTGTTGCCTTTCCTGGCCTTCCGCAACGTCCACATGCTGACGCATGAGAACCACGAGGCCAGCCGTAAAGTGGACCTGGTGAAGAACGGTGCTTCGTGGCAACTCTACAAGGACTACTCGCGGCTCTACCTGCAGTTCTCGCGTGCGGCGCAATACACCCACGTGCCGCATTGGTACTACAATATGTTCTACATCCGTGAGCAGGAACGTGGTTATGATGCCGTGGAAGATCAGTTTGTCCCTGGATTCTTCGAGCTTCAGATGAAGCAAGGCGACACGGTGATTCTCTCGGTAAGCCTCAAGGAAGAAAGCCCGACTGCCATCAAACGGCAATGCGAGGCAGAGGTGAAGAGACTATTGCCTCAGACGAGTTACGAGGATTGCCTCGTGAAGGCCGCCGACCAGTTCATCATTCGTGATGCGAATGGCACGAAACTTTGGGCCGGATTCCCATGGTTCGGCTCGTGCAGCCGCGACACCTTCCTCGCTTTGCCGGGCATCACCCTGGCGCAAGGCGATGAGAAGACCTTTACTGCGGCTTTGGATTACCTGGTTTCGAGGATGCAAGGACCGTTCTTCCCGCACCGTTACTATCAGAAGAGCCTTTATTTCACTGCGGTCGACTCGCCGCTGTGGTTCTTCTATGTGCTGCAGCTCTATGAGAAGATGCTGGGCAAGGATAAGAAGGACATCTGGAAGAAATACAAGAAACCGATGACGACCATCTTGGAGAGCTTCATTGCGGGCACGGACTTCAACGTGCATACCTTGGACAACGGTCTGCTCTATGCCGGTAACCGCGACTTGGCCCTCACCTGGATGAACGTCTTCGCCCAAGGCAAGCCTTGGACACCGCGTACGGGCTTGGCGATTGAAGTGAATGCCTTGTGGTATAACGCCCTCTGTTATGGTGTGGAGTTATTGAAAGCCACCGAACCGAAGAGCACATTGCTCAAGAAATGGCAGGAGTTGGCCGACAAGGTGAAGGCCTCGTTTGCCGACACCTTCTATAATAAGGCGACCAAGGGCTTCTACGACTTTGTGAATAGCAACGAGAAAAACGAGCAAGTGCGACCCAATATGATGCTGGCCGCCGCCTTGCCGTATAGCCCGATGAGCGACGAGATGCAGAAACGCGCCTTCGACATCGCCCATTCCGAATTGCTGACGACACGAGGCATCCGTTCACTGTCGCCCAATGACGAAAACTATAAAGGCATCAGCATTGGCAGCCACAGCGAACGCGAACGCGCTTACCACAATGGCTCTGCATTCCCATGGCTGATCATGTTCTATGCCGACCTCTCGGTGAAGCTGTTTGGGAAGACCTCGCTGCCTTATCTGGAAGACCTGTATAATGGCTTCGAGGAGGCCATCAAGGACAACGGCATCGGCACGGTGTCGGAGATTTACGACGGCAACCCGCCCTTCGAGGCAAGAGGTTGCATCTCGCAGTCGACGAGCGTGGGTGCCTTGCTCTACCTGCATTACCTGATTGATGAACTAAATAAGAAAGGAGGCTCAAAATGAGAGTCCTGATGTTTGGGTGGGAGTTCCCGCCCCATATTACCGGTGGCCTCGGAACGGCATGTTTCGGCATGACCAAAGGTCTGGCCAAGAACGACGTGGATGTACTCTTTGTGGTGCCGCGTGCCTACGGCGACGAGGATGAGACCAATGTGCGTCTGCTCAATGCCAGCGAGGTGACCATCGACATCGACCACGAGAAAGACCGCAGCTATTGGGAGCGCGTGCAGTACATGGAGATTGGCTCCAACATCATCCCGTATGTCGGGCCGGAGAACTTCGCCAATGTGCTGGAAAGCGACCGCCATGTGGTGGAGCATTTCAACCGCACGGGTTCGGTGTTCGCCCGCAACTACCAGTTCTCGGGCAAATACGGCATGAACCTCATGGAGGAGGTGGCACGCTACGCCTTGATTGGTTCGTCGTTGGCCACGAAATACGACTTCGACGTCATCCACGCCCACGACTGGCTGACCTATTCGGCAGGCATCGCGGCGAAGGAGACCACGGGCAAGCCGCTGGTGGTGCACATGCACGCCACCGAGTTTGACCGCTCTGGCGAAAACATCAACACCGATGTGTACGCCATCGAGCGCAGGGGTATGGAAGCCGCCGACCGTGTGATTACGGTGAGCAACCTGACCCGCAACATCGTCATCAACAAATATGGCATCGACCCCGCCAAGGTCGTGACGGTGCACAACGCCGTGGAGCCTAACGACAAACCCAAGTCGGAATACGAACGCAGCGGTTTGGATGCCAAGGTGGTGACCTTCCTCGGAAGAATCACCTACCAGAAAGGTCCTGAGTACTTCATCGAAGCTGCCTATAAGATCCACCAGGTCGACCCGAGCATCCATTTCGTGATGGCGGGCACGGGCGACATGCTGGAGAAGATGATTCGTCGTGTGGCACAGCTCGGCATGGGCAGCCACTTCCACTTCACGGGCTTCCTGAAGGGCGAGGCCGTCGACCAGATGTTCGCCATGACTGATGTGTTCGTCATGCCGTCCATCTCCGAGCCGTTCGGCATCGTGCCGTTGGAAGCCATGCGCCTGAATGTGCCGGTGGTCATCAGCAAGCAGTCGGGTGTCTCCGAGGTCGTCAAGCACGCTTTGAAGGTCGACTTCTGGGATATCAACGGCCTGGCCGACGCCATCTATGGCCTCTGCCACTACAAGCCTTTGGCTGACTGTTTCAAGGACGAAGGCAAGGACGAGGTGGACAGCCTCAAGTGGGAACTGGCCGCGAAGAAGATTAAGGCCGTGTATGAGTCGGTGGTTTAAGATACCAAAATGGAATCAAAATAGTTGTCGCAAAATTTGCGACAACTTAAAATGAAAAAGAGAATACCTATATGAAACGATGCGTCCTAATCATAGTTCTCCTGTTTACAACCGCCTTCTCCGCCTTCGCGCAGGTTGAGGAGGAAATCCAGCAGTCGAAGGCGGAGCGGATTGCCAAAGGCCGCGCCTATCTCCTTGAGAAGTTCCTCGACTGCGATTATGACAAGGTGATGGAAGCCAAGGACTATTTGTTGACCTTGGAAGATGATAATTATGCCGTGTTTGCGCCTGCGGAGTATTGGCATGTCTTGCTTTGGACAAAAGAGTTTGACGAGTTGACGAGCAGTATGCGGGCGTTTGATTCAACACAATTTGTGGCTTATAAAAACAAGGTGAAGCCGCAAAGAGACCAATTAAGTGAGCAAGTGTCGCGACGCAGTATCGAGGACGAACATTTGCTTCGCTTCAACCTTCAAGAAGCCCAACTGCCTGCCGAGGACTTTGATTTCCTGTCGCTCTTTTTGGATTGGGATTTGAAACCATACAGCCCTGAAAATCAAAAACAATGGAACGAGAAGTCCGATAAGTTTTTGGAAGAGTTTCCCAATAGTGATTATGAATGGTTTGTGAGACATCTCATCCGAGTGAAGATGGAAACGGAGAAGTGGGTTTGGGGATTTAATATTGGTCTTGGTAGTGGAGTCTTTACACAGGACCTGAATGAATGGATGAGGGGGGCGATTGGAGGATGTGCGGCAATCGAAGCTAGCTATAAGCGCGTAAGGTTCGCCGCTTATATGGATGGTATGGATATAAAACTAAGGGAAAACCCCTCGGAAAAAGGCGATGGGAGCATAATTGCTTTCAATGTTTCTGTGGGCTATGATTTGGTAGGCACACGCCGTATTAGCCTAACGCCATTTGCCGCAGTCGGTGTGGGACAGGTGTCTTCCAAGATCCTGGGTTCAATTCCCGAGCTGGTTCCGCTGACGAAATGGAGAATGAATTATGAGATAGGTACCGACTTTGATTTCAGGTTCTCTCAATTCAAGACGGAAGGTCCTCTACCTTTGTATATTCGTCTGAGATATTGGTACGATCTGCCTTCTATGGGAAGGATCGGTCCCGAGTTGTCGGGAGGATGCCATTGCTTCCTGTTGGGTATCGGTATTTCGATTGCAGGAGAGAAGCGTGTCTATTGAATTGAACAATAAATACTTAACGATATGAGCAAATCAATCTGTTTCTATTTCCAAGTGCATCAGCCTTACAGGCTTCGCACGTATCGTTTCTTCGAAATCGGTAAGAAACACTATTACTATGACGACTACAACAACCGCATGATCATGCGGCGCGTGGCCGAGAAGTGCTACCTGCCCATGAACGAACTCCTGATGCGCCAAATCGAGAAGTTTGGCGACAAGGTCAAGTTCGCGTTCTCGTTCTCGGGCGTGGTCATCGAGCAGATGGAGCAGTTCGCACCCGAGGTGCTGGAGAGCTTCCAGAAGCTGGTCGCTACGGGTAGGGTAGAGGTGCTCTCCGAGACCTACGCCCACTCGTTGGCTTCATTGTCGAATCCCGACGAGTTCAAGCGTCAGGTGACTGCCCACAAACACAAGATGAAGGAAGTGTTTGGCGTCACTCCCAAGACCTTCCGCAACACCGAATTAATATATAGCGATGAAATCGGTGCAGCGGTGGCTGACATGGGCTACAACCTCATGCTTACCGAGGGTGCCAAGCACATCTTGGGTTGGAAGAGCCCCAACTACATGTACGCCAACGCCATCAACCCGAAACTGAAGGTGCTGCTACGCAACTTCAAGTTCAGCGATGAGATCGCCTTCCGCTTTGTGCAGGACGGCTTCCGTGCCGAGGACTTCGTCAACTGGCTGAATGCCCTGCCAGAAGAGGAAGAAGTTGTCAACATTTTCATGGACTACGAGACCTTTGGCGAGCATCAGAGCGCCGAGACGGGCATCTTCAACTTCATGGAGGCTTTGCCAGGTGCCATCCTGAAAGGCAGCAAGTTCAAGTTTGCCACGCCGCAGGAATTGGCCAAGAAGCTGCAGCCGGTGAGCGCCGTCAATGTGCCCAATGTGCTGTCGTGGAGCGACGAGGAGCGCGACCTCACGGCCTGGCTCGGCAACCCCTTGCAGGATGACGCCTTCCGTACGCTGTACGAACTCAACGCCAAGGTGCATCGCATCAAGGACGAAGAACTGCAGCAGGATTGGACCTTGCTACAGACCTCTGACCATTTCTACTACATGTGCACGAAGTGGCTCTCCGACGGTGTGGTGCATAAGTACTTCAACCACTATGCTTCGCCGTACGATGCGTATGTCAACTACATGAATGTGCTGACCGATTTCACCGATAGGGTGACGAAGTTGTCGAAACGGAAAGTTAAAGCCTAAATTGACTATGGCTCATGGCCAATGACTATGGCTGTTTCATGGAAAAGATGACACTTTACCTTTTGCTTAAAAACAGCCATTGTCATAAGCCATAGGCCATAGTTCGAATATGAATTCTCAAAAAAAGAAAACTAAATAAAATGAAAAACCCCGAATACCTTTTTGAAACCTCTTGGGAAGTGTGTAACATGGTGGGTGGCATCTATACGGTGCTCTCCACGAAGTCGAATGTGATGCGTCAATTGCTTGATGACCACTATATTACGGTAGGACCCGATGTGGTTAAGGAAGCGCACGAGACGCTGTATTTTGTCGAAGACAACGACCTCTTTCCCGAGTGGCGCGAAAGGGCATTAGTTCAAGGCTTGAAATGCCGTATCGGACGATGGAAGATTGAGAGCAGTCCCATCGCCATCTTGGTGGACTATACGCCACTTTACCAGTCCAAGAACGAGATTCTTGGACATCTTTGGGAACAGTATGAACTGGACAGCATCCGCGGCCAATGGGATTATATCGAACCCGTGCTGTTCGGCTATGCCGCCGGCCAGGTGATCGAGAGCTTCTGCAACTTCTATCTGCAGCAGACCAGCCACATCGTGGCACAGTTCCACGAGTGGATGACGGGTTCTGGCGTGCTCTACTTGAAGGAGCATTGTCCGCAAATCGCCACGGTGTTCACCACGCACGCCACCTACCTCGGCCGTGCCATCTCGGGCAACGGCTTGCCGCTGTACGACAACCTGAAGACCTATCTGCCTTCGGTGATGGCCATGCAGTTTAACGTGGTCTCGCAGCAGTCGATGGAGCAGAAGGCGGCCAAGAATGCCGACTCTTTCACGACAGTGAGCGACATCACGGCGCAGGAGTGCGAGCAGTTCCTCTACCGCAAGCCCGATGTGGTGACGAAGAATGGCATCGACCATACCTTTAGGCAAGATGAAGCCGCCTTCGAGGAGAAACGTAAAGCCACAAGAGCCCAGATCCTGAAAATCGCCGGGACTTTGTGCGGCGAGACCCTCGACCCCAACTGTTTGATGGTGATCAACAGCGGCCGTTACGAATTCAAGAACAAGGGCATCGACCTCTTCATCGAGGCCTTGCGTCGCCTCAATGAGGATAAGAACCTGAAACGCACCGTGCTTGGCGTGATTGCCGTGCCGGCCAACATCGCGGGTCCGTCAAAAGACCTGCAACACCGCCTTGACGGCACCAACGCCATCATGGGACATACCGATTTCCCCGCCACGCACCATATCTTTGAATATGAGAACGATGCCATCCTGAATACCCTGCGTAACTCAGGCTTGCAGAACGACGCCAACGACAAGGTGAAGGTGATGTTCGTCCCCGCTTACCTCAACGGCAGTGACGGCATCTTCGACATGACCTACTCTGAGTTCTTGGCCGCCTTCGATTTTTCGGTGTTCCCATCCTATTATGAGCCTTGGGGCTATACGCCCTTGGAGAGCGTGGCTTTGGGCATCCCGACTTTGACTTCCGATGTCTCTGGCTTTGGCAAGTTTGTCCAACAGGAATGCAAGGACAACGAGGCCGTGACCGTGGTGTCGCGTCAGGTGGGCGACAATGACAAGGTGATCGAAGAGATTGTCTCGGCTTTGCGCCGTTTCTTGAATTTGACGGACAAAGGCATGGCGAAAGTGTCGGAAGCCGCTTTGCAAGTGGCCGAGAAGCTACTGTGGAAAGACTTGATCGTCAACTATCAGAAGGCATGGGATGTGGCTTTGGAGAAGGCAGGCGGACGCCATTACATGATGGAGCCAGTGCCTTATGCCGACATGATGCATGAGGTGGTTTACCAGAAGAACGACACGCCGAGTTGGAAGAAGGTGCTGGTGAAACCCATCTATTCGCCCGAGATGAAGAAACTCGAAGAACTCTCGCGTAACATCTGGTGGTGCTGGAACGTGGATGCCATCGAACTGTTTGAGAGCATCGACCCGGTGGCATGGAAGGCTACGGAGCAAAACCCCGTCGCCATGATGGAAGGCCTGTCTGTGGAGCAGATCAAGGACCTGGAGAACGACAAGGACTTTGTGGAACGCTTGAACAAGGTCTATGACCAATTCAAGGCATACATGTCGCAGCCGACGCAGCAGAAAGACCTCATCGCTTATTTCAGCATGGAATACGGTCTGATGAAGAGCCTGAAGATCTATTCTGGCGGTCTCGGCATCCTGGCAGGCGACTATATGAAGCAGGCCTCCGACTCGAACGCCAACATGGTGGGCATTGGTCTGCTGTATCGTTACGGCTACTTTGCCCAGGAGATCACCGTCTCCGGCGAGCAGCGTGCCGAATATATCCCGCAGAAGTTCTCGCAGCTGCCCTTGCATCCCGTGCTCAACGACAAGGGCGAATGGGTGAAGGTGAGCATTGCTTTCCCGGGCCGCTCGGTCTATGCCAAGGCATGGCGCGTCAACGTGGGTAGGATAGGACTCTATCTCTTGGATACCGACATCGAGGAGAACTCGCCCGAGGACCGTGGCATCACGAGCCGACTTTATGGCGGCGACAGCGAGATGCGCATCAAGCAGGAGATGTTCCTCGGCGTGGGTGGTATCCGCTTGCTCGAAGCCATGGGCATGAAGCCTACCATCTACCACTGCAACGAGGGCCATGCGGCTTTCAGTGGGTTGGAGCGCTTGCGCGTCTACATCAACAAGCACAACCTCGACTTCGATGTCGCGCTTGAGTTGGTGAGGGCCTCCACCTTATTTACTACGCACACGCCCGTGCCTGCGGGTCACGATGCCTTCGAGGAACACCTCATCCGTACCTATATGCCGCACTATGCCAACCGCATGAACATCAGCTGGGAACGCTTCATGGGCTTGGGCCGCTTCAATCCCAACAACCCGAACGAGAAGTTCTCGATGAGCGTGTTGGCCACCAACCTCAGCCAAGAGGTGAACGGCGTGAGCAAGATCCACGGACGCGTGTCAAGGGAGATGTTCCAGTCATTGTGGCCGGGTTATTTCGCCGAGGAGAACCATATCGGATTCGTCACTAACGGCGTGCATCTGCCCACTTGGAGCAACCGACTCTGGCAGCGCCTCTATAAAGATACCTTCGGTCCCGATTACATCGATACCCAATCGGATGTGAAGATGTGGGAGCGAATCAATGATGTTCCGGATGAGAAGATTTGGAACATCCGCAAGCAATTGAAACACGAACTGATCGCATATCTGGGAGAGAAGATCAAGGAAGACATGCGCCAACGTCAGGAGAGCCCGAAACTCATCATGCAGACGGTCAACAGTCTGAATGAGAATGCTTTGATTGTCGGCTTCGCCCGTCGTTTCGCCACCTACAAGCGTGCCCATCTGCTCTTTGGCAACTTGGAGCGCCTGTCGCAGCTCGTCAACGACCCGAAGCGTCCCGTCATCTTCCTCTTTGCCGGTAAGGCCCACCCCAACGACAAGGCAGGTCAAGACCTCATCAAGATGATCATTGACATCTCGCGTCGTCCTGAGTTTATCGGTAAGATACTGTTCATCAGCAACTACGATATGGAACTCGGAGGCCGTTTGACCAGTGGCGTGGATGTGTGGCTCAACACGCCGACGCGTCCCCTCGAAGCCTCTGGCACCAGTGGCGAGAAGGCCGTGATGAATGGCGTGCTCAACTTCTCCGTCTTGGACGGCTGGTGGGCAGAGGGCTATCGTCCCGACGCTGGCTGGGCCATCCAGGAGAAGCGCACCTATCAAGACCAGCGTTATCAGGACGAGATGGATGCCGAGACGATCTACAACACACTTGAAAATGAGATTGTTCCGCTCTACTATGCCCGCAATGTGCATGAAGTGCCTACGGGTTGGGTGGCGGCCATGAAGAAATGCCTCAACGAGATATCGCCGTGCTTCACCATGAAACGCATGATGGATGACTACTTCGAGAGGTACTACAACAAGTTGATCGAAAGGACCCATTGGATGCGTGCCAACCGTTACCAGAAGGCCTTCGAGATCAACGCTTGGAAGACGCGGGTGCGCAACAACTGGGACAAGGTGGAGGTGAAGTCACTCATCTTGCCCGACACCAATGTGCGTCCTTTGACCTTCGGCGAACAGTTCATCGCGGAGATTACGTTGCTCACGCCCGACCTCGATCCTGGCGACATTGCCATTGAATTGCTCTTTGGTAAGAAGAACAACGACATGGAGGTCGACATCACGGCCGTGGAGAAGATGAAGCTTGTCGACTCGGGCGATGGTTGGGTGAAGTATTACATCAAGGTGCCGATCAAGCATGCTGGAGTGTACGATTTCACCTTCCGTGTGTATCCCACCAATAAGATGTTGCCGCATCGTCAGGACTTCCCGCTGGTCAAGTGGATTTGATTCTAACTAAGTAAAATGGAAAACGGGAAAGACAAACGCCTTTTCCGTTTTTTTTTGCATTTTTTAAAAAAAACTTCGTTTTCGACTAAGGGTAAAACACGACTTGTTAGTCTTTTAGATGTCGACAAAATGTTAAACGCGTTTACTATGCATTCTTTTTTTACCGCAATGCCTAGCAAAAATGCTGTCACCATGCCCTTTGGCACTGGTGCGTTTCTCATTTACACACACAGAAACAATTCAATTCACTTATTTATTAACTTAATTCATTCATTATGAAAAAGAAAGTATTTTCTTTGATGATGATGCTCTTGCTTGCCTTTACCGGCTTTGTGAGAGCAGATGAACTGACCGTACACGATGGTACTGCTACCAACTCTTACGTGCCAGTTTACGGCTTCTATGCCGATGCTTACTTGAAGTGCGAGATGGTTTATCCCGCCTCCGAGCTGAGCGTAATGAATGGCGGCCAAATCAGTAGCATGACCTTTGGTATCAGCTCTCCCGCCACGGAGGCTTGGACGGCAACGTTCGAAGTGTTCGTGAAAGAGGTGAGCGATGCTACCGTCAGTGATTTCACTGGCACCACTGGAGCTACCACTGTTTACACTGGTACTCTTGATGGTTCAGGCAGCACGATGACCGTCAATTTTACCGCCCCTTACACCTACAATGGCGGTAACCTGCTCGTAGGTTTCTACACTGTGACCACGGGTAACTACAAGTCCGTTTCTTGGGCTGGTGAAACTGTAAGCGGTGCTTCAGTTCAAGGCTACAGCTACACTAGCCTGAGCAGCGTTACCGCCTCGCAGCGTGACTTCCTGCCCAAGACCACCTTTACCTATACTGGTGGCGGTGGTGCCGGTGGCGAAATCGTTGAAGTGACGATTGGCGATCCCGCCTCTACGTCGAGCAGCTCTTATCTGCCCACGTACTCTTTGTACGAGTACTCTCTGACGCAGCAGATCTACACTGCCGATGAGATCGGTGTGGGTGGCGCCATCAACTCCTTGACCATGTGGCTGAAGAACACCTCCAGCTACGCCCGTAACCTCAACTTCTACCTGAAGGAAGCAAACGTGAACGCTTTTGCTGGTGGCGATTGGGTGAGCATGTCGTCAAACGACTTGGTTGGTTCAATCACTTTGGCCACTGGCATCAGTGATTATACCGAGACCACGATCAACCTCAGCACGCCTTTTGAGTACACTGGTAATGGCAACCTGGTCCTCTGTGTCCAGGATGTGACTGGCTCGTGGAGCAGTGGCGCCTATGGCAACACCCTTGCTGCCAATGGCAACCAAGCCATTTATGCCTACCGTGACGGTACCGTTTACGATCCTACAACTCCTGGCGTGTCTGGTTACACGCTGACCAACAAGAATGTGTTGAGACTGAGCATCACTACCGAAGGTGGCGGTGGCGGTCAAGGCGGCTTCGAAGACAAGCTGCACGTCAAGTATATGGAAGGTGAAGAAGAAATCATCGACAGCCTGAACCTGGGCGTTCGCCCTGCCGGCTATTGGATGGCTCCTTTCAACTTCACGATGTACACCGAGGGTCCGACCTACACTGTCAACGTTCTGGACTTCACGCCCAGCGACGGTATGTTCACTGTTGAAGGTGAGGAACTTCCTTTCCAGGTGGCTTCTGAAGCCGACGTTGAGCTCATGCTGAGTGTCAATGCCAGCACTACTGATACTGGCGTCATCGAGCGTCAGTTCGTGGCCATCACCGAAGGTGACCGTGCCGCTCACATCTGGCCTATCGTGGTTGAGCTTTATGCTCCGGAGGTCCCGGATGTGTGGGAGTTGGCTTATGACCTTGGCACCGTTACCCCAGGTTACACCTATGCAGGCGCTCCTGCCGAGATTACGCCTACCGTGCTTCACAACGACTACACCCTGCCTTTCCCCGAGATTCCAGAAGGCGAGGATGGCGTCTACAAGTTCACGGTTGAGAACGATGTGATCATCAGCGCCTATGTGGGTGATGGTCAAGAAAATGCTCTCGAGAACGGCAAGGTGGCCCTCTATACTGAGGACTTCTACGGCGAAGGCGGTCCTATGGCCACCAACAACTACACTGGCTTGTCGGTCGGTGCTGGTGGCGGCGCTGCCGGTGCTCCGTTTGAGGCACAGATCGGTGAAGGTACCAGCACCTCTGGCTACTTCCCCTTCTACTCCTTATATAATTATAGCATCGCTGCCGAACTCTTCCTCGCTGCTGAGCTTGAAGAGGCTGGCGTGACGACTGCTCCGTTCACGAGCTTGAGCTGGAATGCTACCAACAGCATCAGCCAAAACCAACAGAACATCACCATTTGGATGGCCAATGTGCCTGACACCCAGATTCCTGCCACCTCGCCTCTGGCTTCTGGCATGACCAAGGTGTACACTGGCGACCTGAATCAGCCCACTCCTACGGGTTGGGTCGAGTTTGTCTTCAACGAAGGCAGCTTCTCATGGGACGGTCACAGCAATGTGATGATCCTCTGCCAGCGCAACAACGGTGAATGGACCAGCTCCATCCAGTGGCAATACCACAACCCGGGCTTTGCCGCTCGTGGCTATGACTACACCGACAACGCTCCTTATGATGTGACCACTACGGCCTACAGCTGGTACACCAGCAGCACGACCCGTGCTAACATCATCATGAAGGGCGGCAACCGTAGCGCTACAAGCACTGTGTCCTTCAACTTCGAAGGTGGTGCTTCGGGCTGGACCGACATCGACAACGATGGCGATGGACACACTTGGTTCCACAGCAGCAATAGCATAAGCGAAAGTGGTTATGACTACACTGGCTTGGGCCACAATACCTCTGATGGCTTTATGGTGTCAGCTTCGTATAATGACATGACTGGGGATTATTATGATGCCGACAACTATCTGGTTTCTCCCCAGAAGTACACCTTGGGTGACAACGCCTCTGTCAATTTCTTCTTTGACTATGGCAGCGACAACTATCCTGATTATTTCGAAGTCTGCGTTGCAACGGCCGACAATCCTGGTGCTTCCGACTTTACTTCGATTTGGAATACCTTTATGAGAAGTAATGCTGAAAAGGCCCAAATCCGCCACACGAACAATCGTTATGAGAATTGGCGTGAAGTCACTGTTGACCTGAGCACATACGCTGGTCAGGATGTGTGGATTGCTTTCCATCATCAGGATATTGACTATTATGAAGTGTGGATTGACGATGTTACCATCAATACTGGTGGCACCGCTCCTACTCCTACACCTGGCCCCGCTGTGGAAGGCGTGAGCGCTGGTCCCGTCATCACGAACTTGGGCCTGACTCCTGGCACCTACTACCTGGTTGCCTCGAATGCTGAGGTAGAGGAGGAACCTGAAATGCCTCAACCTAGAATTGATGGTGGTGAAACGGAAGACAACTTCTTCGTGTACATCAACATCGATGAGATGCCTTGCCCGGCCATCGAGGCCGAAGGCTTTGCCTTCAACCCCGAACCCGCCGACGATGCCGACGACCTCGAACCCGCCAGCGTGACATTGCGTTGGATGGTTCCTGAATATGCCACTGGTTGGCGCTTGATCTTCGGTAGCACCTACTACCCGGATCCCAACCACCCGCAGACGATCATGTATCCTGAGGATGGCAGCTTCAGCAACGAAATGGCCAACAGCTACACCGTCCGCAACCTGTGGAACAACACCAACTACTTCTGGCACGTCGAGTTCAACAACGACGCTTGCCCGGAGGGCGTGAGCAGCCCGATCTGGGGCTTCACCACCCACCTCAACATCCCGCAGAACCTGACGGTTGTCGACGAGACCGTGTTCAACGACGAGAACATCGTCCTCAACTGGACGGCTGTTGTCGACCGCACCTATCGTTTCTACAACGTGTATCGTGACGGTGAACTGATCGGTCACACCAATGTGAACGACATCAGCAACACGACCTATACCGATGGTCCTCTGGCTTACAACATGGAAGGCTACACCTATTATGTCACCGCCGTGTACGACGAAGGCGAAAGCGCCCCGTCGAACACCGTTACCGTTAAGGTCTCTGGTTACGGCGACGTGAATGGTCATGTCTACGAACAAGACGGTACCACCGGTATCGCTGGTGCCACTGTGACCATGGTTGGTCAAGACGAGTTCGGTGTGAACCACACCTACAACTTCACGACCAACGCCCAGGGTTACTACACTGGCCATATCTATGCCGGTGCTGCCTACGACGGCCAAGCTTCTAAGGAAGGCTACCAGACCGCATACGTGCCTGTCCAGGGTGAACCTATCGTGATCAACTACAACGAGACCACGAGCCCGATCGACTACATCATGGATGAGAACTTCGATCCCGTTTGCGGTGTCATCGCCGAGTACTATCCTGACAGCCTGGATCCGAACAGCCCGTATGTTAAGGTTTACTGGGGTTGCGGCCTGCCTGGCAGCGAAATCATCGAGCCCTTCGAGACTGGTGACTTCAGCCTGTTCGATTGGCAGATCGATCCCACCTATCCTTGGAGCATCACCACCACCAACCCGTACGAAGGCACCTACTGCATGAAGAGCGGTGGCGCTGGCGTGGCCAACGTGGTGAGCAACATGACCGTGACGGTGAACATCCCCGCCGACGGTTTGATGAGCTTCTTCGGCAAGATCTCCTGCGAAAGCAGCTGGGACTATGGTTACTTCTACATCGACGGCGTCCAGAAGGGCAGCTACACTGGTGCTGGCAACTGGGCCGAGAAGACCTTTGACATCACCGCTGGTGACCACACCTTCCAGTGGAGATATACGAAGGACGGTAGCGTCAACAGCAACGACGACTGCTTCTATGTCGACTACATCACCTTCTACAAGCAACCCGCTCCGCCTGTTCCGGGCATGACTTACGACTTCGAAGATCACACCATGCAGGGCTGGACTTCGGTTGATGCCGACGGTGACGGTTACGGTTGGAGAGTTGGTAGCGAAGTGATGACCGGTGTCGCTGGTCACAATAGCTCGGAAGACTTCGTGTTCTCACAGAGCTATGACAACAGCTACGGTGTCCTCTATCCTGACAACTACCTCGTTTCGCCTCAGGTGCAACTCGGTGGTATCGTCAGATTCTATGCCTGCGCCCAGGATGCCGGCTATGCCGCTGAGCACTTTGGCGTGGCTGTTTCGACGACCAACACCAACCCGAGCTCCTTCACCATGGTCCAAGAGTGGACGATGAGTGCCAAGAGCATGGGCGACGGCACTGGCAAACCCATCAAGGGTCAACGCAGCGGCCGTGAGCAAGGCAACTGGTACGAATATACCGTTGATCTGAGCGCCTACAGTGGCAATGGTTATGTGGCCATCCGTCACTTCAACTGCAGCGACATGTTCTACCTCGACGTCGACGACATCACCATTGGCGAACCTGGCAAGGGCATTGCTGAGACCCGCAGCCTCGACCACTACAGAGTGTATCGTACGAACTGCTACAACGATGGTCCTTACACGCTTGAAAACACTGTGTTGCTGGCTTCCGTCTGGGTGCCTGACACTGTTTACATCGACGTTGAATGGGCCGACCTCGAGCCTGGCGTCTACAAGTGGGGCGTTGGTTCCGTGTATAGCGGCAACCGCGGCGAAGAGATCGAAGGCGAAATCAACTGGAGCGAACCTGTCACTGTCAACAATAACCGTGACATGACTGTTGACTTTGAAAGCGGCATGCCTGCTGGCTGGACCGTTATCGATGCCAACAACGATGGTTGGACCTGGTGCCTGACGAGCAACATTCCTAGCACTTGGACCTACTATGCAAGCCTGAGCCTTGACTGGTACCATGGTGGTACGAATGCCATCTGCAGCGGCAGCTACATCAATGGTGTGGGTGCCCTGAATCCTGATGAATATCTCGTTTCACCTCAGGTGAACCTCGGTGCTGGTTCTTCCATCAGCTTCTGGGTGGCTGCCACCGACGCGAGCTATGCTGCTGACCACTTTGGTGTGTTCGTCTCCGACAACGGCACCAGCAACTGGACTTCGGTTCAGGAATGGACATTGACTGGCTCGAAGAGCGGTCTGATGGGTGGTTCCGCATCACGTGACGGCGAAGGCCTCAGACTCGGCACTTGGTTCAACTACACGGTTGACCTGAGCGCCTTTGACGGTCAGAAGTATGTTGCCTTCCGTCACTTCAACTGCTACGACCAATACATCATGTGCTTGGACGACATCACCATCGTTGAAGGTGCTGGTGGTCCTACGCCTCCGACTCCTCCGACTCCGGGCAGCAACGAACTGCAACTGCCTCGCGAGAGCGAGATCGTTTGGTCGAACTGCCTCGACAAGGACATGTGGCTCAACGGCGTGACTGTCAACGTGCTGCTCAACAGCGCCGACAGCCCGGAGGGCACCACGGTCGATTTCACCAACCTGAACGAGGTTGAACAACAGAACTATCCTGTCAGCCAAGTCGTCCTCGACGAGAGCGGCTACTATGCATTCGAGAGCTTCCGCCGTGGCGATTATGCCGTCAGAGTGCGTCACGAAGGCTATGAGCCTATCGACGACACGGTGAGCATCTGGAGTGATACCGACCTCCGCTATGTGATGATTGAGATCATCTACGGTGTTGGCGATATCTACGTCAGCCGTACCGGCTGGGCCATGTGGGAAGGCGAGATGCCTGTCGGTCCTACTCCTGGCCCGAACCCTGGCGGTAACACTTCGTTCAGCGATGACTTCGAAGGTGGCCTTGGCAATTGGAACCTGGTTGATGCCGATGGCGATGGCCATAACTGGTATCACAGCTCACAGAGCCAAACCTACGCTTGCTATGACTACACTGGTTGGGGTCATAACGAATCCGATGGTTTCGCTGTTTCTTCCTCTTACACCGACTGCACTTATGACTCCTATGATCCGAACAACTTCATGATCACCAATCAGAAGTATTCGATCACTTCGAGCTCCGTGCTGAACTTCTGGGCTGACTACGGCAACGACAGCTATCCTGATCACTTCGGTGTGGCTGTGGCTACGGCTGACAACCCGACTCCTGCTGACTTCACCATCGTTTGGGAAGGCTCTGCTAAGAGCGGCAATGCCGGTAAGTCTCAAGTCCGTCACAACGGCGATCGTTACTTCAACTGGCGTTCACACAGCGTCGACCTGAGCGCCTACGCTGGCCAGGATGTCTACATCGCCTTCCGTCACTTCAACAGCTACGACCAGTACGAAATCTACATCGACGACGTTGAGCTGACTGGTGGCGCCAAGAGCGGCGACCGTCACCTTGAATATTATAAGGTGATGTGCACCAGCATCGACGGCGTGCCGATCTTCAACCACAACACGGTTTATCCGTTCTGCCAGCTGTCGACCAACGAGCCTTACAACGCTCCGCTGGTTGAAGGTGAACACTACCTCTGCAAGGTTGCTTGCATGTACACCACTGGCCTCGGCGCATGGAGCGAGCCTGTTGAATGGGTCTACGAACCTTGCGATCACTGGGGACCTGTTGACGAAGTTGCTGTGAACACAGTCAACCAAGGCAACCATATCGAATGGGTGTTTGAACATGGCTTCAACCCCTACGGTGGTGATACTCCTGGTCCTGGTCCTGGCCCGCAACCCGGCGCTGGTGACTGGTACTATTATGACAATGGTGTCAATGTCGATGCTATCGGCTTGACCGCTGGTGGTTCCTTCTATTGGGGCGTCATGTTCCCCGCTGGTAGCTACACTGGCAATATGGTCACTAAGGTGAGCATGTATGACTACTCTGCCCACACGGGTAATATCCTGGTCTACCAAGGCGGCACCACCGCTCCTGGTACCCTGGTTGGACAGCAAGCCTACACCTGCACTGGCAGTGAGGACTTCGTCGAATGGACATTCGATACGCCTGCTGTCATCGATCCTACCCAAAACCTCTGGATTGTGATGAACAATGCCAACGGCCAATATGTTGCTTCAATGTGTGACTATACTGGCGAACCGAACGGCACGATGATTTCGATTGACGGTACCGATTGGTCACCGCTTGCTGAGGCAACTGGTGGTGCAATCACCGGCACTTGGATGCTCCGCGCCTATGTCGCCGCTGGTGCCAAGGGTGAACCTCAGGCTATCAGCTACAACGGTAAGTCAAGCAGCAATGGTACCTTCGCCATCTCTGGCAACGGTCCTCGCGTCAGAAGAGGCGAAAGCGTCCACTTCTCGATGATCAGCGAGAGCGCCCTGCAGTTCAACATCGCCGACGTCAACAACTACGACGGCCGTGTCTACTTCCTGCACAAGCTCATGAGCGACAGCCGCTTCAGCGTCATCAACGGTGAACAACCTGGTATGTTCATTGTGAGCGCCAACAGCGCCCTCAACCTTGAAGAAAGCTTCGCTGACTTCGCCGAGCAGACCACCAACAACTTCGCCCGTATGGACAAGTATGCTGCTGCCGACTATGCCAACGAGTTCAAGGGCACGCTGCCTGCAAGCTTCATCAACAACTTGATGATGGATCTCTACATCCAATCGCGTGAGAACAACCTCTGCGAATTGGCCGATCCGTTCTGCACCGACAATGGTATGTACGAGTTCCCGGCTGGTGTCAACGCTGGTAGCGGTGAAACTGGTCCTGACTACGACTGCCTGTACACCACGCCTAACCCGGCTTGGTACTACATGCGCATAGGCGATCCTGGTGCGATCGACATCTACATGTACAGCACGCCTGCTGTTGACATCGACTTCTGCTGCTGGGGTCCGTTCGAAGATCCTACCACACCTTGCCCCTACGGCTTGACCGAGGATAAGGTTGTCAGCTGCAGCTACTCCGCTCAGCCCACCGAGCACTGCATGATTCCTGCTACCGCTCAGACTGGCGAGTACTACATCCTTGTCATCACCAACTACTCGAACCAGACTTGCAACATCAACTTCAGTGCTGTTGCCGGCGCTGGCAGCACCGACTGCGGTATCCTGCCTCCGACCGATATCATCGGCTTCCTCATCACGATGGATGGCGAATACCTCGCCTTTGCCGAGCCTACCGATCGCGACTTCTTGCACGAAGGTGAGTTTGGTGAGCACGAGTACTGCGTCCGCCCGATCTATCCTGGCGAAATGACGCTGCCCGACCACAACTACGGTTGGTCAATGGGTTGCCCGGTCTGCGCCGGTGGTGGCGACAGCTGCGAACCTGGTGCTCCGATCTACGGTGAGGCTCTGAATGCTACCGACCAAGTTAAGATTTGGTGGGGCGAACAGAATCCTGGCCCAGGTCCTGGCGGCTGCGAAGGCGACGAATTCTCCGTCAACTTCGAAAGCGGCATTCCTGCTGGCTGGCAGACCCTCGACGCTGATGGCGACGGCAATACCTGGACTCTGGGTTCGGTTGCTATGGGCGCTGGCTACGGCCACAATGGTTCAAGCGACCTGATCCTCTCGAAGAGCTACGACAACAACAGTGGTGCTCTCCATCCGGACAACTATCTCGTTTCGCCTGAGGTGACCCTCTGCGAAGGCTCCGTCTTCAGCTTCTGGGCTTGCGCTCAGGATGCCAGCTGGGCTGCCGAACACTTCGGTGTGGCTGTCTCCAACGACAATGGCGAATTCGAAATGGTTCAAGAATGGACGATGACCGCTAAGGGTCAGCGTTACGATGGTCCTCGCGGCACTCGCGACCAAGGCAACTGGTATCAGTATACCGTTGACCTCGGCAGCTATGCTGGTGAAGGCCGTTTCGTGGCTATCCGTCACTTCAACTGCACCGACATGTTCTACCTCGACGTCGACGACATCGAGCTGAGCAATGGTGCTAAGAACCGTGCCGGTATCGAGAACTACAACGTGTATCGTGCTACTAGCGCCACTGGTGATTACGCCTTGATCGGTGTTGTTCCCGCTGTTGCTGGTCAGACCTACTACGAGTACATTGACACGCCTGAAGCCGCTGGTACCTATTACTACCAGGTCCGCGCCGACTATGGCGATTGCCTCTCACTGCCTGCAGTTTCGGGTGAAAATCCGAGCGTGGATTATGTGAGCGTCCAGACGACGGGCATCGTCGAGAACAACGACAATGTTGCTCTCTACCCGAACCCGACTAAGGGCAATGTGACGATCGAGGCTGCTGGCATGAGCCGCATCACTGTGGTGAGCATGCTCGGCCAGGTGGTCTTCGACACCGAACTCGATGCCAACACTTACACCTTGAACATGAGCCAGTTCAACGCTGGTATGTACATGGTGCGTGTCTACACCGAGAATGGTGTGGCCATCAAGCGCGTCACTGTCATGCAATAAATGACAATCGGTTGATGTAGAGACGGTGTTCACACCGTCTCTACAAGACCGGTAAAAAAAAGAAGGCAGCCCTTGCGGGTTGCCTTCCTTTTTTGTATGTTTGCAGAATCAAATACACTTCGCTATGGATTATTACTATTGGCTTATTGCCGCAATCGTGTTGGTGATTATCGAGGTCTGCACCGCAGGTTTTGGTGCCCTCTGTTTTGCCATCGGCGCTGCCTTCGCAGCTTTAGCCTCTGGATTGGGAGGCGGCATTGTATGGCAAATCGTTGCCTTTGTCGTGGTTTCGTTGTTGACTTTCATATTCTTGCGCCCAGTGGTGGTGAAATTCTTGGACAAGAAATCTAAGAACGTCAAGACGAATGCCGAGGCCTTGATTGGCCGCAAAGGCATCGTATCGGAACGGATTGACGCGACGCAGCATACAGGCCGTGTCGCCATCGATGGCGATGACTGGAAGGCCGTTTCCGACGACGGTTCGGTCATCGAGAAAGGTACCGAGGTCGAAATTCTTAAACTTGACAGTATAATATTAACAGTAAAACAATAATTGCTATGCCAACACCTCTTCAAATCGTTCTTATCGTCTTGGCAGTCCTCGTTGTGATCTACATCCTTCGAGGCATCAAGATTGTTTCGCAATCGGAAACCATGATTGTGGAACGTCTCGGAAAGTACAACCGCACTTTGAATGCGGGCATCAACATCGTGCTGCCCATCATCGAGCAGGCCAAGGAAGTCATTGTTCGCCAACAGAATGGTCGTCTCTATCGCGCCAATCGCATCGACATGCGTGAGCAGGTGTATGACTTCGACAAACAGAGTGTTATCACCAAGGATAACGTAATGACCGAAATCAATGCCTTGCTTTATTTCCAAATTGTGGATCCGATGAAATCCACTTACGAGATCCAGAACCTGCCTGTTGCCATCGAGAAGCTCACTCAAACCACGCTCCGTAACGTGGTGGGTGAGATGGAACTCGATGAAACGCTCACCTCGCGCGACACCATCAACTCAAAACTGCGCAACGTGCTTGATGATGCCACTAACAAGTGGGGAGTGAAGGTGAATCGTGTTGAATTACAGGATATTACGCCTCCTGAGAGTATCCGTCGTACCATGGAGCTTCAGATGCAGGCTGAACGTAATCGTCGTGCCGAGATTTTGAAGGCAGAAGGTGAGAAGCAGGCCCAAATCTTGAACTCAGAGGGTGAGAAACAAGCTGAGATCAACGCGGCCGAAGCCGACAAACAGGCCAATATCCTCAAGGCTGAAGGTGAAGCTCGTGCCAAGGTGCTGCAAGCCGAGGCTGAAGCCACGGCTATCCGCAATGTTGCCGAAGCCGTTGCCGACCGTGGTGCCGATCCTGTCAACTACCTCCTAGCCGTGAAATACATCGAAACGTTGAAGGAAGTGGCTGGTGGCCAAGAGAACAAGACGGTCTATTTGCCATACGAAGCCTCCAATCTGCTGGGGTCGCTTGGCGGAATTAAGGAATTATTAGCGAAATAAGTATAGTATTAGTAATTTTATGAACCGCGAGGTAGTGGAATATTAATCCACTATCTCGCGTTATTTTTTCGCTTTATGTCAAATAATTCCTTCTTTTTCTAATTTTGCCGTTAACAAACTGATATTATGCGATGAAAAACAAGATACTCCTCTTTTTTTTACTCTCGTTGTTAGCTATGGGTTGCAAGAAAACTGTGGACACCGATGCGTTTTCGACTCGTTGGCCTGAGTTTGATGACGTTTATGCCGAACTTGAAAATCAACCTGATAGTGCCTTGGTAATGGAAGCATTCCGTTACTATGATTCACTGCTGCCGGGACGAGACTATTCTCGCCGTGAAAAGTATTTGAGCTTTCAAAAGGCTCGTGCCTATTACTTTAAGGCAATTGTTGAAGAGTATGATAGCCAACGGTATTTGGATGCCTTTTCCGATTATCTTAACGCATTATGGATCGTAGAGGGTTTGAAGGGGGAGCGGTCGATTTTTGCTTTTTCTGATAATAATGCTGAATATCAACATTTTACTGCTTTGCTATATGACAGATTGGCTTGGTTTCTTTATACGCATGATGCTTGGCAAATGTCTTTGGAATGTTTGGAAAAATCGAGCGAGTGTTTCAAGGGGGAAAACAATAGTAAGGGTGTTGCTGCCAATCTTGAGTTAATGGGCGATGTGATGTTGGCACAAGGTGATAAGGTGATTTCTATGGAGTATTACAGGAAAGCGGATAGCATATATGGACGATTAAAGACAGAGGCCGTCTATGAGAATTACAGTAGTGTCATTCATCGTGCCTTGGACTTGTACAACGCCAACGAGAAAGCGGCATGTTTGGCCTTGTTGCATCATGCCTTGCAGGAAACGGAGAACCCTTGGCTACAGAAGCAGGTGAGGTTTTCGTTAGGCTATTTTTATCTTGAAGACCAGAAATACGATTCAGCTTTGTACAATTATGAGCGTAGCCATCCTTTGCTGCCACGCCAAACGCTGAAGTCGTATAGTCGTATTGTGCAGTTGTCCAATGCTTTGGGTGATACTATAAAAGCCGGGTATTATGGGGAATTACTTGCAGATGCCTATCTGAAACAATTTGCGCGAAGCAGCGACAGGGCAAAGATGGGTGTTCTGTATCAGAATTATAAGTATGAGAGTGCCGAAGCGAAAATTAAGGATACGTTTTTTTTCATTGTCATCAGCATACTGTTTTTGATTGCCCTTCTTTTTGTATTGAGTTTTGGTTTTGTGAAACGTAAGCGTCGGCATCAGGAGGAAATTGCAGCACGAGAGCGGATACAAGCAACGCTTGAGGATGAGATTGCAACCGTGAAGAGTGCCTCGGAGCAGAAGGAGGAGACCATCAAAGAACTGCAGTTGAAACTTGACAACGTGATTTCTAATCCGGATTTTCATACCCTGCCATTCGACCAAAAGCTGGAGAATTTGAATGAGATGCCCATTTGCCAAAGGGTCCTCACAGTTAGGGAGGCCAATGTTAAGGCTTTCTCCTCATATCCTGAATTGGTGTTGTCGGAAAACCATAAGACCATGTTCGTCAATGCGGTGGATGCCGTGTTTCCGAAGTTTTCAGTGCGCATCATTGAGATGTTTCCCCG
>JAEEGH010004098.1_pt1 | contig 37624 bp, 36 predicted proteins | sample 9134181 | NCBI WGS metagenome assembly JAEEGH01 (sample SAMN16246544, study PRJNA631951) | gut metagenome | biome: gut microbiome; feature: rumen; material: DP-attached | host: Bos | place: Iran: Karaj | collected 2018-10 | reverse complement strand
ATGACTGATCAAATTAGATTAGATTTAGTGGAAGAAGGAGAAGAACCTGATTTCCGCGGCACTTGGAGTGGTGTTACTTATACTAGTAAGAATCCTGATGTTGTATCAGTGGATAATAAAGGTAATATCACCGCTTTAAAAGTGGGCAATGCAAGAATTGATATTAAAATAATGTCTTGTACTGTTTATGTAGATATTAGTGTTATTGCTAAAGAATTAGATTATGTCACTATTAAGAATGCTAGAAAGACATTTATCAAAGATAAGACATTTGTTCCTTCATTTAATTTAATAGGAACATTAAAAGGTGGATTCACTGAAGAGATAACTGAATATAGTGTTGATTCTAGTGAAGTTAATATGCACGTAGAAGGTGACTATACAGTTACTGTTTCTGGTGAATATTTAGAAAAACCATTTGAGGAATCTTATGAAGTATCGGTTATTGATGCAGTTAATTATTCTCCTAAGTCCTTAGATTATAACTATATGGGTTTACTCAATCAAACTCCTTGGACAGAAGATAATGGTCGATATATGCCTAATAGTGGTTCTATCAAATCCTTAGTTATTCCTGTGTGGTTTGCTAATAGCAGTTCCATGATTAGTGATAGAGATATGGTTAGAGAAAAGTTAAATATTGCCTTTAATGGTGCTCACCAAGAAAATGGATGGAACTCTGTTAAGACATATTATTATGAGTTATCTAATCACGCACTTAACTATAATGCGACTATCGCTAACTGGTATGAAGTTGGACAACCATTCTCTTATTACGATGACAATAGTGCAAATAAAAAACAATTAGTGCTTAACGCAGTGGATTGGTATTTCACAAATAATCCAAGTGATAGCAGAAGTAGTTATGATAGCGACCATAATGGAGTTTATGACTCCATATGTATCCTTTATGGTAGTAATGAATCCGATACAGGTATGGTTCGTTTTGAAAACTATTCTAACGCCACTGACAGTGATCATCCAGGTGTTAAATACCATATGTGGGCTTCAATCTTTGAAGCATTAGATGATACTAATCATAGTGATGCAGATAGCCATGTCTTTATTCATGAAACCGGACATATGTTAGGTTTAATGGACTATTACGATTATGGTGGAGATACAAGACCTGCCGGTGGATTCAATATGCAAGAGCATACCACAGGTAGTCACGAAGCCTTCTCTATAACCGCATTAGGTTGGGGTAAGGTTATCGTTCCTGAAACCGATACAGTTATTGAACTTGAAGATTATGAATCTAGCCATGTTGCTATATTATTAAGCAATCATCCAGAAGACGCTAATTCTCCATTTGATGAATATATGTTATTAGAGTTATTTGCGCCTACAGGCACAAAGAAATTTGATGCGACATATAAATGGAAGGGATTCTATTCTAACGGACCACAAGAAGCCGGTGTGAGATTATGGCACGTTGATGCGAGATTAACTCAATTTGGTTCTAGTGGTTACAGCACTAACTTAGTGACTGATCCAACACTAGGTAGAGTTACAGAAGCATTCACTAATACTTCAACTGGTACAAACCATGGTTCTAAATTAGGTGAAGAATATAATAGATACTCTATTCTCTTTAATGTTAGAAATAACGCTCCTGAAGAAGACTCTTTAGGCAACAAGATTAAAGTTATTAATGAAACTCACTTATTTAGAAGTGGCGATTCCTTTAACTGGAACGACTTCACCAATCAATTCCCAGATGGCAATAAGATGGATTGTGGTGAGACATTCAGTTGGCAATTCTCCGTTGATAGCATTAGTACAGTTGATGGCAAAGCAGTAGCCACGATTAGTATTGAAAGAATATAAAAGTTATCAATTAATTAGACACACTTATGTGTGTCTTTTTTATTTGCTTCTTTTGTGCAAATAAATACATTTATTAACATAAAAATATTCCTGATTATTTCATAATTTTTTGCTATTATATAGACCTATGTATATGCCAGTTAAAGCAAAAAGAATATTTGTTATAGTCTCACTAATAGCGACAGCGTTAGTGTTACTTCTTGAATGTCTTCCAAATTCTTTAGTGACTGCGAAGTGGTATTTTGATGAAGCAAATAAACCTGCTTATCACATTATTACTACAAGTTATTGGGATCCAAGACCTATGGCATATGGTGTAGTTACTCCATTTATCACATTCTTACTTACTATCGCCTGTATAGTTATTCTTTCTATTAGAGTTAAAAAGCCAAACTCCTTAAGAGCGGTTAGCATGGGATTAACTACATTTACCTTTATTGCATCATTTATATACTTTGCATTCGCAAATTGTGAAGAAGCGGTGACTATATCTGCAATCTTTATTACTGCGTTGATGTTCGCGGTTGCTATTTATAATGGTGTGATTTCATCTTATTTCAGATACGAGGCAAAAGTTGGTTACTATTCTCCAAGAAATAATATTTATTATGGCAATAGAAAACGCGATGATTTGCCAAATGTAAAAATCATCTATTTTGCAGGTGGCTGTTTCTGGGGAGTAGAAAGATACTTCTCACAAGTGAGGGGCGTTGTTCAAACCACAGTGGGCTATGCAAATGGCACGAAGAAAAATCCTTCCTATGAAGATTTAAAGAAAGGATTAGATGACGCCGCGGAAACAGTACAAATCTTATATGATGAACACGAGGTTTCTTTAGAAAAGCTAATTGAATTATATTTAAGAATCGTTGACCCATTCTCTAAGAATAAACAAGGTGAGGATGAAGGCATTCAATATAGAACAGGTATATATTTCACTAAGATGGGTGATGAAGAGATTGTTAAAACATATTTCGATGGACTCAATTTGAAAGATCATAAGATTGAACTTCTATATCTTAAACAGTTCTATCCCGCAGAAGAATATCATCAACAATATTTACAAAAGCATCCTGATGGTTATTGCCATGTCAATATGGCGGTTCTCCATGAAGATGAGAAAAAATCAAAAGAAGAAAATTAAAAATCAGCCGATAAAGACTGATTTTTTTAAACATTTGTAGTATTCTACTTATTGATATTCTAGAAACTAGTGGAGGTATCAAATGGCTTTACTAAAATGCCCAGAATGTGGTGAAACTATTAGCGATAAAGCAAAAATATGTCCTCATTGTGGTTTTTCTTTAGAAGAAGGAAAGACCGCTATGGAAATTAGCAATAATTCTGAACCGGTTATAACTTTTATTAAATGGAGTTGCGCAGGTCGCATTGTGAGTTTAGGAATATTCCATAATATTCTTGTTCCAATGATAATCCTCCTCCTTCTTATAATAAAAAAATATTATTTTGCAGTAGGTCTTGGCACTGCTTGGCTGATTCTCTCAGTTTTTCTTGCTCTTGGCGTAGTTAGTGTCATTAAAACTAATGTAAAAACAAATACTTACGCTGGTAAGAGTGTGAAATATTATAAGAAAACCAATTGCTTTGTTTTTGAAATGCCTGATGGATGCGACATAATACCTGCTAAAGATGTTATCCAATTTGATGGACCTATCTTGTTAAAAGTTGCATATTATGTGAATGGCAATAAGACTTCAAAAACTTATGGATATATGGCAAGACTAGATTTTATTAAATTAAGACAATTTCTTAATAACACTAAAAACAATATGCAGATAGAAGGAAAATAATCACTCCGCATCGAGTGATTTTTTTCTTGAATACATCAATGTATAATTAATTTCGACAAAAACGATTTTTTAAATTGTTTTATTTATTAGAGATGGAAAAGATTAGCTATTCGGTTATTAGAAAACTCTGCTCACTATCTAAAGAAGAAGTGGATGAATCTTTTAATATCATCTTTAACAAGTATCGTTATCTCGTTTACTATGTCGCTTTTGACATATTAAAAGATGATGAAGAAAGTAAAGATATCGTTAACGATACTTTCTTAAAGATGTATGAGAAAAGAGGCTCATTCTTGAATGAAACTAAGCTCAAGTATTTCTTACTCGTGACAGCGAAGAATCTTTCTATAAACCGCTATAAAGAGTTAAAGAACCATCTCTCTTATTCCGATGATATGAGAGGAGAAGAAGATAAGAAGAACATTTCTTTATATCTAGATGAATTTAAAGATTTATTAGATGAAGAAGAATATAACTATTTAGTTCTTCATATCGTCTGCGGATTCTCTTTTAGAGAAATCGCTGAAGATAAGAAATTAACAACTTCTCAAGTTTCTTCTAAGTATCAAAGAGGAATTAAGAAACTTCGTGATTACTATGGAGGTAGGAGTTATGAACAAAACTGAGAAACAATTTAAAAAAGATTTCGAGTTTAAGATTGAGAAGCAAGATATCAATCTAACTTTTGATACTAGACAACTAGAAGCCAATTATCCTAAACCAAAGAAGAAATTCCCATGGAAGGTGGTGGTTCCTGTTGGCTGCTCTTTAGCTACACTTGGTCTTATTGTTGCGGGATGCGCCGCATTTATTAATACATTTTTAATGAAAGACAGTGGTGTTCAAACTAAACGAATGAGATTATCGATGAATGAAATCTCTATTGCTAAAAGCAATACATTTAGACCATTAAATACAGTTAGCTATCCAGATGGCACAGAACCAACCAAAAGTATGATTAGTGAAGATGAAGCAACCGCTTATAACAATTTCTCTAATTTGACATATCATTCTTTAGTTAAAACAGGTAGAAAAGAAAACATGACTTATAGTCCTGTCGGCTTATATTCCGTTCTTAATGAAATTTATGGATCTATCTCTAGAGAAAATTTGGCGGAAAGATTTGATACATTACTTGGTTTAAATGAAGAACAACGTGTTGCTTTCTATAAGAAAGTAATGATGGCCAATTCCTTTGCGGATGATGAATCCACAATTCAATTAAAGAACGCGGCTTTCTTCCGATCAGGCTATGAATATTCAACTTCTTATGTTGAAAAATTAACCAAACTCTACACAATGGCATACTCATGTGATTTTAATAACGATGGTGATGTTAACAAAATGCTTGAGTGGGCTAATGATGCCGTTCACGCAAAGGGATTTATCAATAAGGATTTCTTAGAACTTGATGAAAAAACTATGCTCGTTTGGTTCTCAACTCTATTCTTTAAAAATGCTTGGGAAAGCAAATACTTAAGTAAAGAGAATACAAAAGGCGATTTCTATCTAGCTAATGGTGATACTAAAAAAGTTACTTATATGCATCATTCATATTTCGTTCCTCATTATTATGATTATGGAACTTATATCTCAGTTAAAGACTACTACGCAAATGGTAATGCTTCAGTGACATATATTGTTCCTAAAGATGAAAAAGATGATATCTTTGAACTCACCAAAAACGTTAATGTTTTCAAAGAAAACGAAGATAATAAAATTGTTCCAGAATGTCCTGAAGGTGAAGATGAGGAATATTGCCACTATGCGCACAATAATATAGAAGTTCGCTTAGCGACACCTAAATTTAAAAACTCAATTGACTTTGACTTTGAGAATTCGATGGTGGATTTAGGGCTTGGAGATATGTTCAGTCCTGTTTACGATTCTTTCCATAACGCCTTTACCGATTCTCGACTTGATGGCTTCAAACATTATCTTGGTATTATGAAGCAAAAGAACCAAGTTGAATTCAATGAAGATGGTTCCGTTATTAGAAGCTTAACTGTAGCAACTATGAAAGCAGAAAGCGGCATACAAATGGATACCGATATCTTACAAGTTAAACTCAATCAACCATTTATCTACATTATTAGAGACATCAACGATACACCGATATTTGTCGGACATATTGATAATCCAACTTATTAAAAAAGTCGCTCCTAACCGAGCGATTTTTTGTTGATAAAATCAACATTATGCTACAATAAAACTATAAAGAGGTATTCATATGCCATACACAAAACAAGAGATACACGAGATTGTTTTATCTCAACGAGAATTCTTTTATAGTGGAAAAACTTTAGATTACAAATTCCGTAAGGAACAACTAAAGAAACTTAAGGATGCGATTAATGCACATCAACAAGACCTGGTAGATGCTTTACATACTGATTTAGGTAGATGTGATGCTGAAGCCTTCTTCTGTGATATCGGTGATACCACAATGGAGATTGATGAATATATTCATGGTCTTCGTAAATGGATGAAACCAGAAACTCATTTCTCAGGACTTGCTTGTTTTCCATCAATGATTACGAAAGTGTATAAAATGCCTTATGGTGTCTCTTTAATCATTTCTCCTTTTAACTTCCCTGTCCTTTTATCTTTGGGCGTTCTAGCGGCCTCTATTGCGGGTGGTAATACCGCTTTAGTGAAGATGTCATCTAAATCCGCGAAGACTACAGAAGTTATTAAGAAGATATTAGATGAAACATTCCCAAGAGAATATATTGCCGCGATTGATGGTGGACATGATGTTGCTGACTTCTGTTTAGAAGAAAGAGTGGATAAGATCTTCTATACAGGTTCACCAAAGGTGGCTAAACACGTTATGGAGATGGCAAGCCAGAACTTAACACCAGTAGCGTTAGAACTAGGTGGAGAAACAGGTAACTGGTGTATTGTGAGAAAAGATGCTGATTTAAAAGACGCTGCTAGAAAGATTGCTTTCTTTAAGATTTGTAACTCTGGACAAGTATGTATCAACATTAACCAAGTAGCAGTGGCTAAAGAAGTTGCGGATAAGTTTATTGAAGAACTTAAAGCCGCAATTATTAAACAAGTTGGCGAACAACCTCATTTAAATGAGGAATATCCAAAACTCATCACTCATCGAGCGTACACAAATATCGCTGAAGAAGCGGAACAATATAGAGATAGAATTCTCTTTGGAGGAGTTGGTGATGATAGTGCTGATAAATACTCGCCAACAATTATCTATCCAGTAAATATAGACGAACCAATCGTTAACCATGAAATCTTTGGACCATTACTTCCTATCGTTCCATTTGAAGATAATAAGATTGATGATTTGTTAGATGTAATGGCAAGAAGAGAACACGGATTAGCGCTATACCTATTCACCAAGAATAAGAAGTGGGCAAAAAGAGTAATGCAAACGCAACAATATGGCGGTGGATGTGTTAATGAAGTGTGCTTACACCTTATGGTGAAAGGCGTACCATTCAATGGTACAGGACATTCTGGTATGGGTGCATATCATGGTATATGGGGATTTAGAGAATTCACTCATCCAAGTACAGTATTATTTGGTAAGACAAAGATGAACCTCTCATTAAGAGAACATCCATACACTCCTAAGAAAAAGAAACTTTTCTCCAAATTTTTGAAATAAATTACGATTTAATCAGCGGTTTTCATAATTAGATGTATACTGACTTTAATATATGAATAAAGAAAGATTCATTAGGCTTTATATCTTTAGTGGTGAAGAATTGTCTCATCCTGCGGCAATGCCTAATTGGCGTAAGAAAGAGATTGATCGTGCCTCTATCATGTATAAACGTGATAAGACTTTAATTTGGCGTGCTTTATCATTAGCGGTTTATCATTGCTTAGGTATACCAGTTATGAAGTTACATCCTCATAAGATGATGACTGGTAAATTAGTTATTGATAAATACCACGTTTCTTTATCCCATAGTGGTGACCGCTTTATGGTGGGTATATCTAGTCATAATATCGGTGTGGATATTCTTAAGAACTCTGAATATCGTTATTACGCATTAATTGAACACAAAGAATTCTGGTCCGCAGGAGAAAAGAAGATTATCTATGATAAAGAAGAAAAAATAGAATCATTCTTTAATATATGGACCAGAAAGGAAGCTTTATATAAGCTTCTTAATCCACATTTTGCTTATACTGAGAATAGAAATAAAGTGGATACCACACAGTATCCTGAACATATGTATATGAACGGTTCTTTAGAAGGAGAAGAGCATTTCTTCGCAGCTTGTAGTAAACTACTTTATGCTGGTGTGGAACCAGAAATCATTACAAATCTAAAGATTGATCAATAAATATGAAAAAGTTATTAATATTCGCTCTTCCTTTTATCGTTTTACCTATGCTTAGTGCTTGTGACCAGGCTAAAAAGAATGGCAATGGTTATGGTGTTTTTTTAGGTGCAACCGATAAAGATACGGATAAGATTATGAAATACGATATCGTTTGTATCGATATGGATGAGTTCTCCGAGAGTAATATCCAAAAGTTAAAGAAAAACCACACACAAATATATGCTTATTTATCCATTGGTTCTTTAGAAAACTATCGTAGTTATTATGAAGAGTTTAAAGACATCACCTTTATGGATTATGAGAACTGGTCTGATGAGAGATGGGTGGATGTTTCTAATACTTTATGGCAAAGCCATATCAGTAATGAAGCCGATAGATTAAAGGCTTTAGGTGCGGATGGTTTATTCATGGATAACTTCGATGTTTATTACTTCGCAAAAGAAGAATATATAGACACCACACAAGAGTTTTCATGGAGCATCTTTGAGGGCTGCAAGGCCATACTTGATAACTTAGCCACAAAAGACTTAAAACTCATGATTAATAGTGGAACCGACTTCTTGTATGAACTAGGAAAATTCTCTTCTATAACCTCTTTCTTTGATATTGATGTATACGCACAAGAATGTGTCTTTTCAAATATTGAAGATTATGAAAATGATGTCTTTGGTAGGCAAGAGAAAGAACAACAAGATTATCTCTTTGAGATGATTGACATGATGAAAGAACATTTCGAAGTATTACTCATTGAATACACAACCGATCAAGAAGTAGTGAAAGATATTAAAGATTACTGTAAGAAGAATCACTTCTCTTATTACATATCAAATAATGTTGCTTTAAAGGCATAAGAAAAGATCCACGTAAGTGGACCTTTTATTTAACAAGCTTAGCTTATTTCTTTTCTTCCAAGATTTCAGCGCGGCGAGCTTTGCATAATTTTGCGAGTTCCATTAAGGCTTTACGGGCTCTGCCTGCTGCGGCTTTGTTACCTTTGACGACGAATTTTTCGTTTTCTTCGACGTATGCTTCATAAGCGGCTTTGATTTGTTCGTTTGTTGACATAATTTCTAATGGCCAAATTCTTGGCTAACCTTTCTATATTTATTAAAACAAATTTTTACCTAAAACATTAAAACTTTTTCGTTTTTCAGTTACACATAAGGTAAAATGATAACTGAGGTATTATTATGGCAACATTAAGAAGATATTGCGGTAATGCAATTTTAACTATTGATGGGGATCTTATTAGGGAATATTGTGGTCCCGCTATCTATCAGATAGATGACAATAAATTAAGAAAGTATTGTGGCAACGCAATCTATGAGTTTTCTGGTCAAACAATTAGAAGATATTGCGGACCAGCAGTCGCGACATTTGATGGCCATTTAGTGAGAGATTACTGCGGTCCTGCTAGATACCAAGTTGATGGGAATATTATTAGAGAATATTGTGGCAAAGCGATATACCAAGTAGATGGTTTTATGACCGGTCTGCAGTGGATGGCGCTTATAACTTTGTTATTCGTTATTGGATAGAAAAAAGTCCGTGGGAACGCGGATTTTTTTAAATTTTAATTTAATAAAATATGTATATCGATTAAAATATCGTATAGGTATTACTGGAGGATTTTTTATGAATAAAAGAATTCCAATTATTCTCATGTCCATGTCTGCGATGCTTTTAACCGCATGTGACACAGGCATCAGCCAAGAAAAATTTGTTAATCAATTGAACAGCACAAAAGCTAATCTCACTCTTGATAGTGAAGTTCTTGATAATGTTCATATCCAAGACAAATCTAGCCTCAATCAAACCAACTATAAAGAAGGGGAATTTTATAGCAAGGTTTCCGGGCTAATCCTCACAAGAGTCGTCGAATATGTTTGGAAAGACGAAGATGGTAAATATTACCATTACAAGAAGGATCTTCTTAACACTGTTGATACAGAATTAACAGAAGAAGCATTCAACATCAAGATGGCCACATTACGTGGTGATATTTGTGCAAAACTCAATGAAGGTATCGCCGAATGCGAAAACTTACTTAGAGACGAACCAGTTGGCTACACAAATGTAAAGAATTCCTTCTATCAAACCATCAAAGGTGAATATAGATTAAATTCCACAATGACATATAAAGCCAGCGAAGAGGCAGAAGAACAAACACGTAAAGTTATGTTCTTGATGAAAAAGAATTTACCAATTAAATACACTGTGAAACTCGATAGTGAATCCACAGTTAAGTATTCATTCGGTAATGCTTCATTCACTAAACCAAGCCGTGGTTCAACAGACGGCGAATAATCTACATTATTAATTCCACGCTATGCGTGATTCCCTATGAAGCGTAACAAATTTGAAGACTACAACGAAAAAGGTTCAATTAAAGAATCATTAAACATTAAAAAGGAGGAGAATAATTCTCCTTTTAGTGATTCTTTTGTCTTCAAAAAAGAAGAGAACAAGATTACTTGGACTAATGAATACACTTCAGAAGGAAAAGAAATAAATTCTAACGAAACTAAGATCAATAAACAGGTCGATAAAGAAGAACCTAATATTGATCAAAAAGATATCGAAAAAGTTACTAGCGCTACCGCAAAAGTGGGTACCGCAGTCACAACAACCGCAGCAGTGGTTACTACCGCAGTTGTGGCAGTTGTTGGTATTGACTTAGTAACTACCGAACTCGTGGATGATCTTCCACAAATCTGTCAAATCAGCGAAGTTGTTTCAACAAGCTCAACAATTTCCTTTATTTTAAATATCGGTAACGATGAAGACGAAGCCTATAGTAGCGATCCCGGTGCGGATTGCAATTTGGTCGTGGAATTAACTTGTGAACAATACGATGATGTTAAAGAAATTCCTATTAGGAATTATGGTGAGACGCAAGGTGAGTTCACTGATTTATATGAAGAAACTGATTACACAATTAACGTGTATCAACCATCTTTCTTATACCTTGAAAGACAATATATTTTAGAAGAGCCAGTTACTGCCTCTACTGAAAGAGGTAGAAGAAATACTATCTCTCTAGAGATTGAAGTTGATCCACTTGGTAATGATGTCTATTACACAACCATTGACTATGTCAATACTTTAGGCATTAACTTATATAACTATCGTTTATGCATCTTTGAAAATGAACCTAATGAATCTACTTCTGAATATCAACGCGATGGATATGCTTATCTTGATGATAATGACCCATTTAGCAGACAAAAAGTCGAATGGTATTCTAATGCTAGAGGCCATGAAATCTATGTCGCATTATACGCGACTACGGATGATGCGGGCTATATTGCCACACACACCGATCCAAACGGACAATCCGCAGGTGGCCGTGAAGATGAGATGAGTCTCTATTTGTTCTCTAACTTAGTTAATTTATCAAGTATTGAAAAAGCACAAGCCACAATTGAAGACGCTGTTTATATTGAACGCGTTACTTCAGAAGGTAGTGCTGAAGAAACATATAATATGTTTATTGGCTGCTCCGCGGATGATTATGCTAGCGTGTACGAACGCACAACCATCAGCGCGATTGAAGTTGAAAGAGCAAGTGGTGATACATTATCAATGACATTCCCAAATAATAGCCAATATAACTTACCACTTAACGAACCATTCGCTGTTAACTTTGCGAACGTTTCTTATGCACCATATAAATTTACAGTCACAACTGTATCTCACCGCGCAGAAGACGTTGAAGAATGGAATAACAATAATCCAAATCCATCTAGCGGACCTGCGACAGTGGCTACCGGTGCGGAAACCATCTTATACACAACAGTGATTCATTTCGGTCAAATTCCAACTGAACAGCAACAAGTTGAACCATCTCTTACAGGCGCAAGCTTTATGAAGATTGGTACACCAGAAAACGGAATGATGTTAGGTATGAATATCGAAGTGGAAGATCCTGGTGAACATATTGATAATACAAAATATTCTATCTTCCTATCTTATAACAAAGACCGTGATGGATTATTCCATGTCGAATATGAATACATATTAAGCAAGATTGAATTCACTGATTATTATCGCGTTGAAGGCATCGAAGAAAGCGATTTAAGCGCGATGTATGATTTGAGTTACGAATTATATGCGATGAGTGACTATAACACTGAATATGGTGCTTATCAAAAGGTTACATTAGGAACAGGAACTGGAGATATTAGTAGTCTCACAGATACATATATTGATGGTTCTTTAAACCTCGCTTGGAGACCTGATGCATCTGTCGCAGATAGTTATCAATTAGCAGTAACAGTGTATTGTGACAATTCTACATACACATCATTCACCGTTTATATTTGGGACCTTGATGGTCAAACACTAATTACTAACTTTAGTGTTGATGGTGCATATTCCGAGACACTTGTTAATAGTGTTTATATGGCGGATATGCCAGGAAATTATTTGGTTGAAACCCGTGGTTATAACGGGTCATATAACGAAACTTTATATCAAGAAGTCATAGACTTCGGAAATATAGAATTATCAGTTTAATAATTTAGATTATTAGGAGGAACTAAATTATGAAAAAAGTTGAAGAAAGAAAGCCACAAGATACTAAGCGCTTAATCATTAGTATCGTCTTGTGGACACTAGGCGCAATCGCAGTGCTCTTAGTGTTATTCTGGGACGTCATGTTCAAAGGAACAGGCATGGAAATCTTCACCATGAGCCGTCCTGTTGAAGGTGGAGATCCAGAAATCTTACATGGCTTTGACGCTATGGGATACTGGTTCAGCCTTAACTATGCGACATTAATCTTTACAGTTGTCGCAGTAGGTGTTGTCCTATTATTAATTGCCATCTTAAGTTTTATTGGCAAATTCATCAGAGTGAAGAATAAAAAGGTTGCTACAACCTTATCATTAGTTTTCTCATTCTTAAAGTGGGGCATCATCGTTGCGGGTGTCATCATCATCTTAACCAAATGGATGCCTGGTCAAATGAAAGCAATCATTGCCTCAATCGGAATCATTGCTCTTATCATTGGTCTTGGTTGCCAAACACTTATTAGTGACGTCGTCGCTGGTATCTTCTTAGTGGCCGATAACGCCTTCGAAGTTGGAGACATCGTTGTCATTGATGACTTCCGTGGTACCGTGACTGAAATTGGCTTAAAAACCACAAAACTCGAAGATACAGGTGGTAACGTTAAAGTTATCTCCAATAGTTCCATTCATACATTAGTGAACTTAACAAACGCTTTATCATTAGCGATTGTTGATATCTCTATTCCTTATGAAGAGAATTTAGCTCGTACAGAAACATTATTAGTCGAAAGACTAAAAGATATGCACAAACGCGTTAATGGTATCGTTGAAGGTCCTTTCTATAAAGGCGTCGAAGATATGGCAGACTCCGCGGTTATTTTAAGAGTCATGGCCAAAGTTAAAGAAGAAGATAGATTCCAAGTCACACGTGATATGAAACGTGACATCTACATCTTCTTAAATGAAAACGCAATTACAGTGCCATATCCACAACTCACAATCACCCAAGGTCCAAATCCTGCTGACCACCCAGAATGGGTCGATAAAGAGAAAGAAGAAGCGAAAGCTCAAAAAGAAATCAAAAAGCAACAAGAAGAAAGCAAAAACACCGATCAAGTGAACGATGTTAAATAATTTGTTCCTCCTTTAAATATAGGCAAAGGTAGGGATGAATTTGATAACCTATTTTTGCTACCAAATTCCATATGAAACGCTACAAACTTTATCTCTTTGATTTTGATGGAACATTGCTCAACACAATGTCCGCTTTAGAATACGTTTTCACTGTGGGATATGAACATGTCGGATTAAAATTTGATCCAAAAGATACCGTGGAATTTGCTCGTATTCCTCTTTCTGAAGGATACGCAAGAATGAACGGAGATCCTACAAAATGGCAGGAATTTGTTGATTATATTCATGCAGCGCTAGATTTTCCTAAGGCTATTACCTCTAATGAGCCATATGAAGAATCTCTCGAATTCATGAGATATTTAAAAAACAACAATATCCATGCTGGTATTGTGACAAGTAATAAAACCACACACGTAAAAGATGTGCTTAATGTCTTCAATATTCCATTAGATACATTTGACATCTATATGGGTAACCAGGAATATAAAAGATTTAAACCACATCCTGAACCAATTCTCATGGCTATTGAAGCTAGTAAGAAAGATTATAAGTTATCAGACGTGGTGTATGTAGGCGATGGTATGAATGATACATTATGTGCGAATAACGCAGGTGTAGATGCTGTGCTCATAGATCGAACTGGTGAGTTCCCAGATTCCGATAGATATAAACGAATCTCAAACTTAAATGAATTATTCAAATAAATAAGGCGATTGAAAAATCGTCTTTTTTCTTGGCCTCATCTATATTTTATTTGCTTTATTATACCTAAATATTTATATATTAAAAAAATTAATTTAATTTTTTTATTTACAAATAGGTACTTGTTGTGGTATGTTAAACTCGAGGTGATTTAATATGCTCGAAAAACAAGAACTTGACACTCTAATCACGAAAGCGGATCAGAGCGACACAAAAGCCATGATCAAACTTGCCGAACATTATCGCGGTGAGGGCGATTTTGACAAAGCTTTCAAATACATCCACAAATCCACTCTCTATCAATGCCCAGAAGGCGAAAGAAAACTTGGCTATTATTACGAGAAAGGTATTGGATGTGATAAAGACATGGTGAAGGCCAGACAATACTATGAACTCGCCGCAATGCATGGTGATGTTAAAGCAAAGTACAATATCGGTCTTTACTACTTTAAGAACAAACAATATCCACAAGCGATTAATCTCGTTAAGGAAGCCGCAGATCTTGGTAGTGGCAAAGCCTGTGCTTTATTAGGCTATTTCTACGAACACGCTATCGGTGGTCAACAAGACTATGTCTTAGCAAGAGAAGCTTATCTTAAAGCCTTAGAACTCGGTGAAAAAGATATTTATCATCGTTTAGGCGTTTATGCTTACTATGGCTATGGTGTGGAACAAGACTTCGAAGAAGCATTCAATAACTTCTACGCTGGTGCGCAAGAAGGCGAATCTAATTGCTTCTATTATCTAGGTGTCCTTTATTCTAAAGGAGAAGGCGTGAAGAAAGACCAATCTCAAGCTTTATACTGGTATCAACAAGGCGCCAATGCTGGTGATGTGAAAGCGATGTATAACTTAAGCATCTACTATGAAAATGGCATCTATGTGACCAAAGATTTAGAGAAAGCAAAATATTGGTTAGAGAAATCCGCAGAAGGTGGATTTGATTTAGCCATCAACAAATTACAAATTCAGAGTATCTAATATGTCTAAGATTTATGAAATGAATCTTCATAATGAACCGTTTTCACTCATTTTGAGTGGAAATAAGACTGTGGAGATGCGTCTAAATAAAAACGGAAGAGAAAACATTTCTAAAGGCGATACTATTGTATTTACTAACCAAAACGGGGATAAATTAGAAGTTCTTGTTGTTAATATATTTAAGTTCCCTAGTTTTAAAGAACTATATAATAGTTATCCAAAAGAAAGACTTGGTTATCTTCCAAGTGAAGATGCAGATCCGATTGATATGCTCAAGTATTATAAGCAAGAAGACATCGAAAAATATGGCGTTCTTGCTATTGAAATTCAACTAATCAAATAATTAAATGCTTTTATTTATATAAAGCAATGGACTAAAATAAGAGATAAGAATATGAACGATATACTTTCAAACGTAAAAATCATTAAGCGTCATAGCGCTGGTGGCGTTGTTATTGGCATCCTCTGTATTTTTGCGATTGCCATTCCAGCACTCTATTGGATTTTCCCATGGCTAAGTATTAACTTCTACGATATTACTAATGCCAATCCATCCTATGCCTATGATGGTGGTACATCAGTGGTCTATATCTGGAACATCTTCAAATGCATGTTCAATATGCCTGATGGACAAACCGCCTTATTAGTGCATAACGGCTGGGTCAACTATATGTCCACCGAAAACATCTTAAGATGGTACTTAATTAGAGAGAACATCTACGCCGCAGGCGGATGGTATGCCATCTCTGTATTATCTTGCTTATCCATGTTAATTCATGGCATCGTCCTCTTAATAAGAGGAAGATTAAAGAACCCACATGGTTTAGTGGTCGCTGCAGGCTTCTTCATGTTCTCTAATGCAATGATGTTATTAGACTCCTGGAGAATGGGTGCTTACTTAAAATGGTCATTCGCTCAAGCATGTGCCTTAAGTGGATCCGCGATTAGCACTAAGTTCGCATTCTTATATGCCATCATCCTTGCTGGTGCCGCATTCTTCTTATGGTTCTTAATCTTAGTCATCTACTTAGGATCCATTAAAGGTAGATACTATAGAGAAGACATCGAAATCATTGAAACAGAAGCTCCACATCCATTTGAAAGAAATGATGGTGTGAGAAGAAATACATTACCAGAAGGACTCAAATCCATCGGTGGTCATGCATTCGCGAGAAATACCAATTTAGAGATTGCCACTATTAGTGATGGCATCGATGAACTCGGTATTGGAGCGTTCTCTAACTGCTTAAAACTTAAAGTAGTAACATTACCAAAATCCATTAAGAAGATTGGACCTAACTGCTTCTTCAATACTCCAAGACTTATCCGTATTAACTACGCAGGTAGTAAGGAAGAATGGAGACATATCACTCGTGGTGGTAACTGGTTAGCAAATTCCAAAACCACAACAGTTGTATGTAATGATGGAGCAATAAGCGTCAATCCATACAAATAAAAAAACACGCAGCAAGCGTGTTTTTCTTTTAGAAAAATAAAGAACTAATCTTTCCAAGAAATATCAATTTTCTTCTTATTTTTAACACAATCGAGTAAATAGAAATTTATTAATGATTGGTAAGGTATAGAAGTTTTTTCTGATAGGTCTTTGAAGTAATCTAAAACTTCCTCGCTAAGATTAATAGTGATTTGCTTTTTCAATAACTTTGTGTAAGGATTCTTTGTCCCTTTCGAGAAATCATATTCTTTTTTCATCTTTCCAAATACTCTTTTCTTTCATTTTTTGTCGCTTTTCTGGCCGATATGATCCTAACAATAGTTTCGTTTTGGCGGTAACAATGACAGACGACCAAGATGTTAAATTTATATGAGAAACCAATCATAATGAAACGTTCTTCTTTTTTACTGTGAGCTTCGTCACTTATGATTAAGGCCTCTTCGTCATAAAACACCGAGGACGCTTCTTCAAAGCTAATGCCATGCTTTTGAATGTTTGTTTGGTTTTTCTTATCGTCCCACTCAAATTTTAACATAATTACATCATAATTACAACATAATTATAGAATGCAACTATTTTCCTCCTTTCTTTTAACGCTGGCGGTGTTTCAAAAAGGAGATAATAAAAGGCCGCCTAGATGAAAACACCTTATAGGCAGTTATCGACTTGGTCCTGTAACTGCTGGTGTTACGTCATCCTTGTGACGGCCACATGTTCAATTATAAATAATTGTGCGGAGCGTGATGATTATATTAGACATATAAGCGTCTACTATATTGCGACCTCTTCTTATATACCCTCATATCATTACTGGGCAATACTTTCCGCATTATCACACCCTAACACGTAGTGCGATAGTTCAAATATTCATTTATCACAGTATTCCTGCGTTTATGACTCCAATTTAGAGACGCCTGTGGTCTAAATATTTGAACAAAAATATTATATTGGATTTTCCATTATTTTTAAATAATAGTTGCAACAAGTATTTTAGGTGTTATAATCATACTGCGTTTTGAAAGAAACGCGCTATACTCTTTAACAAGAGTGACCGAGAGGCCACTCTTTGTTTTTAGGGGATTAGGAGGGAAGTATGGAATTAGAACAATTAATTAGATCTAAACTTCAAGAAATCGGTTATGAATTAATTTCAATTAATTCCCATATTGAAAAAGGTGAACGTTTATTATCCATCGTTGTGGACCGCGTGGAACCAATTGATATGGAAGCCATCGTTGAAGTCAGTAGAGTTCTTAATGAGTATTTAGATGAACTCAATCCATTCGAAAACTCCTATACCCTAGATATTTCTTCTTTAGGAGCGGAAAAGCCTCTTAATAAGGATAAATTAGGTGATTACGTGAATAGATACATTCATGTGCACTTAGTGAATCCTATTAATGGAGAAAATATCTATGAAGGCACACTGGTGGGCCAAGATGAAGAGAAAATCACTTTGGAATACAGAGTGAAAACCAGAACAAAAGTGGTTGATATACAAAAATCGAATATATCAAAGATACGTTTAGCAATTAAATTTTAAGGAGAATTTATTTTATGGCTATTAACGGAAAGGTATTCCTTGAAGGCTTAAATGAGTTAGAAGCTAGCAAAGGAATCAGTAAAGAAGTCATCATTGCTGCATTAAAAGAAGCAATGACAAAAGGCTACAAAAAGCAAATCGGTGCTACTGAAGAAGATGACTGTGTCCGAGTCACAATCGACGCCGAAACTGGCAATATCGACATGTGCCAAGTCAAAAAGGTTGTCAAAGAAGTCGAAGATGATTTCTTAGAAATCAGTGTCGAAGATGCAAACGCTTTAAAAGATGGCAAAAAGTACAAAGCTGGAGATGAATTAATTATTCCATCTTCACCAGAAGAATTAACCAAAGCTATCGCTATGAGCGTGAAGAGCATTTTAAAACAAAAGCTCGCTGAAGCTGAAAAAGATGTTTTATTTGAAAACTTCAAAGACAAAATCGGAACTATGATTACCGGTAAAGTCGAAAAAGCTGATGAACGTGGCTTAACCATCAACATTGGTAGAACAAGTGTTTTCTTACCTCACAAACAAATGATTGGTGATGAAAAGTTCAATGTTGGCGAATCCATCAAATTATTCGTTAACAATGTTGATAGTGGTACAAAAGGTGCACACATCGTTGTTACACGTTCTAGCGAAGGCTTCTTAAAGTGCTTATTCACTGAAGAAATCAGTGAAGTCTATAATGGCACAATTGTCATTAAAGGTATTGCTCGTGAAGCTGGCGAAAGAAGTAAAGTAGCAGTTTATACAGATGATCCAAATATCGATCCTGCTGGTGCATGTATCGGTCCTAACGGATCAAGAATCCAAAAAGTTGTCGGTCAATTAGGCAATGGACAAGCCAAAGAAAAGATCGATATTATCGCTTATAGCGATGTTCCAGGATTATTCATCATGGAAGCTTTAAAACCTGCACACGTTGTTGGTATTAAAGTTGATGAAGAAAGCAAATCAGCATTAGCCATTGTTAAAGATGACTCATTCTCTTTAGCAATCGGTAAGAAAGGTGTTAACGTCCGTTTAGCGGTCAAATTAACCGGATACAACATCGATATCAAAACTGAAACAGTGGCAGCGGAAGAAGGTATTGAATTCCAAACACTCGAAGAATTACAAGCTATCGATACAGAACTCAAAGCCAAAGCCGCATACGAAAAGCTTGCCGCTCAATTCAAAGCTCAAGAAGAAGCTCAAGTTTCTGTCTTACCTGGTTTACCAGAAGGCTATGTTGCTCCACAAGATCGTACTTATGAAGCAGAAGAAGATAACACTGAACTTCAAGAAGCTTTAGAAGAACAAAGCGAAAAAGCTGAAGTCAAAGTCAGCAAGAAAGTTGAAGAAGCTCCTGTTGAAGTCGCTCCAGTTTCTGAAGAAAAACCAGTGGAAGTCGAAGTCAAAAAAGAGGTTAAAACAACCACATCTCTTGAAGACCTTGAAAAATCACTTTCTGAAGAAAGCAACAAACAAAACGCTAAGAAAGACCGCAAGTTTAGCAAAAAGAAGAAAGAAGAAACATCTGATGAATCTTCTAAAGGCGCCCTCGACACATCTGGTGCCGCTCGTATGTCTATCTACACTGAAGAAGAACTTCGTGAAATGGAAGAAGAAGACAAAGAGCAAGAAGACGAATACGATGACGATGTCGATTACGACGATTACGATGAATACTACGATGACGATGATCGCTAGTATTTAATCGATAATGCTCTTTGAGCATAAATTAGTAAGAAAGAAGAGGTGTTAATATGGGAAAGAACAACAAAAAACCAGGGTTTAATCGTGAAGCTAACGTTTCCACGAAAGTAACCACTGATAAAGTGAGAACCAAAGTCAATGGTGGTGTCTTCACCTATACAGGCGCTATTACCGTTGGTGAACTCTCTAAATCTCTAAATATTCCTGTTGGGGATATTATTAAATTCCTTTTCTTACAAGGAAAAATGATTACCATCAATACAGTCTTAGATGATGAACTCATCGGTACTGTATGTTTGGAATTTGGCTACGACTTTGAAAAGAAAAAGATTGTCGCTGCCGAAAACTTCGAAGAAGTTGAAATTAATGATGATCCATCTAAATTAAAACCACGTCCAGCAGTTGTTACCATTATGGGACACGTTGACCATGGTAAAACCACACTCATCGATGCAGTTAGAAACTCAAACTTAGTCGCTGGTGAAGTTGGTGGTATTAGTCAAGAAATTGGTGCTTACCAAAAAGAAATTAATGGACAAAAGATTACATTTATTGACACTCCTGGGCACGAAGCCTTTACCGCGATGCGTTCTCGTGGCGCAAGCGTTACAGATATCGTTGTCTTAGTGGTTGCTGCGGATGATGGTGTTATGCCTCAAACAATTGAAGCTATCGACCACGCAAAAGCCGCTGGCGTTCCAATTATTGTTGCAATTAACAAAATGGATAAACCAGGTGCTGATCCAAGTAGAGTCAAGAATGAATTAATGGCCCATGAAATCGTTGTGGAAGATTATGGTGGAGATGTCATCGCTGTGGAAATTTCTGCAAAGCAGAAACAAAACATCGACGGCTTATTAGAAGCTATCTTAACAGTTGCGGAAATGGGTGAACTTAAAGCTAACCCAGATCGTTATGCTTTAGGTACAGTTCTTGAAGCAAAACTCGATAAGAACGAAGGTCCAAAAGCTACTTTATTAGTCCAAAACGGCTCCTTACGTGAAGGTGACTATTTAGTAGTTGGTACAGGATATGGCAAAGTCAGAAGAATGACTAATGAATTTAAGAAAGTTCTTCAAGTGGCTACACCTAGTACACCAGTCTCCGTTATCGGTATTGCGGAAGTCCCATTAGCAGGTGACCGCTTCATGGCGTTCCCAACTGAACAAGAAGCACGTGAAATCGCTTTAAAACGTAAGATGATTAAAGAAGCAAAAGAGATGAATAAATCATCCGCTGCTAGCTTAGACGACTTATTTGCTAAAGCAAAAGAAGGCGAAATGCAAAACATCAACATCATCATTAAAGCTGATAGCACAGGTTCTGCGGAAGCTGTTAAATCCTCATTAGAAAAATTATCTAATGAAACAATTAAGATTAATATCGTAAGAGCAACTTCTGGCGCGATTACTGAAAGCGATGTCTTGTTAGCCAGTGCCTCTAAAGCCATTATTTATGGCTTCAACGTGAGACCTGATTCTAAGACCAGAGCGAAAGCTGAAGAAGAAAAGGTGGAAATCAGATTACACCGTATCATCTACGCTTTAATTGAAGAAATTCAAGCCGCGATGAAAGGTATGCTTGCACCTACTATGGTGGAACGTGTTACTGGCCAAGCGGAAGTCAGAAGATTATTCAAAGTTTCTAAACTCGGTACCATCTGCGGTTGTATGATCGTTGACGGTGTCATTAGAAACAATTCTCCAATTCGTTTGTTAAGAGATGGCGTCATTGTCTTTGAAGGCAAAATCGCATCCTTGCAAAGAGAAAAAGACCAAGCAAAAGAGGTTAAGAAAGGATTCGAATGTGGTATCCTTCTTGATGGCTACAATGATGTTAAAGAAAACGACATTATTGAAGGCTACGAAATGGTGGAAGAAGCCGGTAAGTAATTATGGCCAATAAACAAGAGAGAATCGCGACACTCATTCGTAAGAATATTGCCGAGATCATTCAATTCGATTTAAAAAATCCTCACTTAGGATTTGTCACCATTCCAGAAGTCAAAGTCAGTAATGACTTCTCCTATGCGAAAGTCTATGTCTCCTTTATTAAAGAAGAAGAAATTAAAGAAGGATTAGAAGTCTTAGAACATTCTAAAGGATTCATCCGTAGCGAACTCGCTAGTAAGATGGACACTAGACGTATTCCAGAAATTAGTTTCGTTCTTGATGAAGGCTACAAAAAAGAAGCAAGAATTGAAGAATTATTAAAAGAAAAGAAATAAGAGAGCATTTGCTCTCTTTTCTTTATTCTAGGAAGTTCACCTTTCTAGTTTCTAAGTCGTATACTGCGGCTTCTATCTTGCCGTCATATTCTTTGAATTTATCTTTTAAGAATTTGACTTCTTCTAAGGCGTTCTTTTCGGATGCTTTATATTCATCCTTTTCATCGAGGATATTCTTTTTAATTCTATTAAGAATTGGATCTAGATATTTTCCTTTTTCATTATGTATAGATGCGTGTATAGCACCACAGTGGGTGTGTCCGAGCACGAGTACATATTTTATATGAAGATGTTCTATACCATATTCGACACTGGCAAGTTCGCCTTCATTTATCACATTACCTGCGGTTCTAATGACAAAGAGATATCCAAGTCCTAAAGAGAATATTTCTTCGGGTGACACTCTTGAATCAGAACAGGCGATAACTAAAACGGGTGGATGTTGCCCTTTAACTAGTTCATTTAAACTGTTCTCTAATTTGATGTCTTTCTTAGCTAGGTCAACAAAATATTCGTTGCCTTTAATGAGTAATTCTTTTTCGTTCATAACTAAACTTATTATAAAATAAAAATGAGGTAAGTAATTATGAGAAAAGATTTAGGCGCAAAAACATTTTTGTTCCCAATGCCAGTTTTAATGATTGGTACATATGATGAAAATGGTGAACCAGATTTAATGAATGCCGCTTGGGGTGGTGTTTATGACTATAATCAAATAACCATTTCACTAGGTGCTCATGTTAGCACAGATAACATCCGCAAAAACAAGGCTTTTACCGTTGCATTTGCCACAAAAAAGACAGTGGAAGCAAGTGACTATGTCGGTATCGTTAGCAAAGCTAATGAGCCTAAAAAGATAGAAAAAGCTGGATTACATGCAGTTAAGAGTGAACATGTGAACGCTCCATTATATGAAGAATACCCAGTGACACTAGAATGTAAGCTAGTTTCTTTAGATGGTGAAATGGGTGAAGGCGGCACATTAATCGGTGAAATCGTTAATGTCGTTGTGGATGATTCAGTTTTAACTGATGATAAGATTGATGTGAAAAAACTCGAGCCATTAGCATTTGATGGTAGTAACGGCAAATATCACGTTATCGGTGAAGAAGTCGCTCCTGCCTTTAGAGTGGGCCTCAAATTAAAATAATTTTCAAAAATTTATTTTTAATAAAACTTTTTCATAAACAATACTTTTTCAAGGATATAAAATTTATTTTAGAGGTAATAAATTATGAAATTAATGAAAGTTGCCGTGTTAGGCCTTGCAATGATCGCACTTTGTGCATGTGACAATAAATGCGAACATGACTGCCAATGCAAAGCACCAGACACAATCAGTCAAAAGACTGCCTATAATCTTTTTAAAGATACATACACAGATATGTTTAATAATTCCATCTTTGAATGTGAAAGAAAATCATTCGATAAAGATGAGAATGATAATAAAGGACCATTATATGCATCCGATAATTTCTCCGCTCAAATAGATGAAAATTTTATGGAATTCACTTGCAGTGATAAACCTGATTCTCTCTCATTACTTTGCGATAGAGCAACCAACAACAATATCTTTGAATGGGAAGGTGGAGAATGGCAAAATACCACCTACACAATTAAATTCCCAGAAGATACAGGTAGTTCAACATCGACTGATGTCGGATTATGCTTCACTGAATGTACAAAAGAATATAGACGTATTGTTAACGGCTTGCTTGATAAAGATTCACTTATTAACTATCATTGCACAGAATACACAAGCACATTTGAATATCTTAATGATACGGTGACTGTGGAATGTGCATACGGCAATGGTGGCCTTACCATTAGACGTATTACCATCTCTCAATTTACCGGAGTTGTTTATATCGATTTATCTCTCAACTTCTTATCATTCGGTAGTGCTGCTCCAACACACTTACTATAATTATTATTTATAAAATAAATAACCAGCAGTGAAATGCTGGTTATTTTATTATCTTGTTCATTTTAATATGCTTAATTTCTGCTTCTAGGAACATCTCACCTTCAGGGATGAAACCGCATTCCTCATAGAACTTGATAACTGGTTCTTGGGAATTAAGTGTTATAGTGCAAGGATTAAAGTCTGCGGCAAGCATATCAACGAAGTAATTGAACACTTGTTTTCCGTATCCTTTGCCACGGTATTCTTTAAGAATTGCGAAGCGTTCTACTTTATAGGCACCATTTACATATCTATATCTAATTGTGCCTATCACTTTATCTTTTAGATAAATAAGATATGTTTTAGCTTGTAGTTGTTCTTCTAAGATTTCATCTTCTTCATAAGGAACATTTTGTTCTTTTCTAAAGACTAATTCTCTGATATTTGTGACGTTCCACATATCAATAGGAGTAACAACTGGTTTAAGAGTTAATCCTTCTTGATTGATTTGTTGATATATCTCATTTCCCCATAAATCTTCTTGTTCGTAATTACTGATCATCGATAAGAAGCTTTCTTTAGATTTAGGGAATTGATGATAAATATCATTTAATAAGACTTTAATATCTTCTCTAGTGGTGTGCTTATCTGCAGGGCAAGATGAACCCACAACATTGATATTTTCTTCTTTAATAAAAGACTTAATGTCTTTTTCGTGTACAAGTAAGAATGGTCTAATGAAGTCGATGTTCGCATTTTCTAAATGCATCTTTGGTGCAAATGTAGCAATTCTTGCTCCATAGATTTGGTTCATTAATAATGTTTCAATTGCGTCATCTGCGTGATGCGCAAATGCGACTTTATTGAATCCCATTTCATTAGCGACTTTGTTAATTGCCGCTTTCTTCATACGGGAACAAATAGAACATGGTAAGTGTTTTAAGTGTTGTTTTTCTTGTTGAATACAAAGTATTTCATAGACTTCTTTGCTATTGCTAACAACGAGTTTTAACCCCATGGATTCACAGAATTCTTCTAATGGTTTTGGATTAAATCCAGGGAAGCCTAAATCTAATGTGACAGGTTGAAGCTCGAATTCAGTATGAGAGAACTTGCGATAGAGGTTTAAACAGTAGAGTAAAGCCATAGAGTCTTTACCACCAGATAAACCGACGATAATCTTATCGCCATGATTGATAAGGTTATATGTTTGATCCGCTTTACGGATACACGCAAGTAATGTACGAATTGCCTTCATAGTGAAAAATATTATATTATCTAATAAGATAAATTAAAAGTATGAACGGATTTTTCCTTATCGATAAAAAAGAAGAATGGACTAGTCGAGATGTTGTCACCAAAATATCTCATATTTTCCATGAGAAAAAAGTCGGTCATAGTGGTACTCTTGATCCATTTGCTACAGGTTTACTTGTGGTTTCTATCGGTAGAGCCACAAAGGCAATGATTTGTTTAGATGGTTTAGATAAGGAATATATCGCCACACTTAAACTAGGTGGAAAGACAATCTCTGGAGATAAGACTAATGAGATTATTAAAACTCAAGAAGTTAAACCATTTTCAAAAGAAGATATTGAAAGGGTTTTTGAAGAATTAAAAGGTCCTCAAAAACAAGTTCCACCGATGGTGTCTTCTGTGAGATATAAAGGTCAAAAACTCTATCATCTTGCTTTGCAAGGCATTGAAGTTGATAGACCTGCAAGAGACATCAATATCTATGAATTAGAACTATTAGATTTTAGTGAAGACACAATCACATTTAGAGCGAAAGTTTCTAAGGGAACATATATCCGTGTATTAGGTGAAACTATCGCTGAAAAACTTGGAAATATTGGTTATCTAACCGCACTTAGAAGAACTAAGGTTGGACCATTTAATATTGAAGATGCGATTGATGTTTCAGAAGTGAGTGAAGAGCATCTTTTGGATAACTATGATGTTTTAAGTAAAGTAGTGCCAATCGTCATTTTAAATGACAAGTGGGCGGTTCACGCTTCTCATGGTGTAAATTTAAAGGAAAATATTTATGAAGGTCATGGTACAATATTAGTCGCAGATAAAAATCATATGGTGATTGCCATATATAAATACGTAGATGGTCAATATATCTGCCAAAGAGGAATAAACGATTATGGAGATAGTTCAATTTGAATTAGGAGAAAAACTCGAACAAGTTAATGACCTAATCCTCTGTTTAGGCTTCTTTGATGGTGTTCATTTAGGTCACCAAGCACTAATAAAGAAAGCAAAAAAAGAAGGCTACAAGTTAGGTGTCTTTTCCTTTAACCAATCACCAGCTTATGTCTTAGGTAATAAAACAAGTGATAACTGCATCACATCAATCGCTGATAAAGCGGATCTATTTGAAGAACTCGGTGTCGATTATTTATATTTGATGGACTTCAATAAAGAAGTGGTGAACGCCACAAAAGATGAGTTCATTGAAAAAGTATTAAAACAAATTAATCCATATCAAATATGCTGCGGACCAGACTATCGTTTTGGTGTCCGTGCGGAAGGCGATGTTGATTATTTGAAGTTATTCTTTAATGTCAAAGTTAATGACTTTGAGAATATTGGAGGAAATAAAATTTCCTCAAGAAACATTATTGCGTTAATTAAAGAAGGCAAGATGGAAGAAGTCGCCTCTATGCTTGGTAGACCATATCGTATTAACGGTACTGTTATGGTGGGGTATAAAAAAGGTAGAGACCTAGACTTCCCAACCGCGAACCTTTCTTTAGAATATGAATACATTTATCCAAAGAATGGTGTTTATGTGGGATATGGTTATGTTTTTGATAAACAATACAAGGCCATTATTAATGTTGGTACCCACCCAACCATCAATCCACTTAACGAACCAATTATCGAAGTTCACTTATTAGACTTTGATGAAAACATTTATGGAAAGAATATCTTCGTTGAATTCATTCAATTCATTAGAGATGAAAGAAAATTTGAATCCTTAGCAGCCTTAAAGATTCAACTTGGTAAAGATAAATCCACAGCTAGAAAAATATTAGGAGAATAATATGTTTTACTTACAATCCCGTTGGAAAGAAGTAGGGGGCAAATTATTTTACTATGGCTTGCAAAATAGAAATCATCTCTTTAAAAACGAGATCAAATTAAACAAGAAACAATTAGTTATTATTCGTTCTCTTCCAAAGGAACTTAATGAGCAAGAATCCAGGATTCTTTCTAAACTCATCTCTATAGGAGTGGTGGTTACAGAAGAACAATTACGTAAGATCCCTAAGTCTATTACCGAAGCGAGATTCTGCAAAGAATGCGCGATGAATGACTTTATGGTGCCAGGCGTGGAATTTGATGAAAATGGACTTTGTCCAATTTGCCAAACAAAAGATGTTTTAGAACAACTCAAAGGTGTTAATCCAATTCTTAATACATTCCCTAAAAGTAAGAAATCTAGATTTGATGTCGCAGTATTCTATACAGGTGGTAAAGACTCCACATATCTTCTCTATTACTTAAGTAAAGTTCTTAATTTAAGAGTACTTTCTCTTACTTGGGAAATCCCATATATGAGTGATTGTGCAAGACAATCTATAGAGAATGCGAAAAAGATGCTTCCTAATGTTGAATTCATTACTAGATATGTATCTAGTGATGTCCTTAAAAAGATATATAACAAGACTTATGAGTTAAATGAGAACACCTGTATGTGTCCTTCTTTAGCGTATATCCTTTTCTATCCTGAATTAGTGGCGAATAAAGTCCCTTATTTTGTCGTGGGAAATGAGCCTTCTCAAGTCGCAGGATTATTTTATAATCACATGGCGCCTTTGATGGCGTATAAGTTCGCAAAGAACAAATTCTTAAACTTCATGCTTAATGTAGGAAGAGTGATTACATTGCATCCTCCATTTAGAAATGGACAGTTTCATACATTAGCCACAATGAAGCAACTTGCTTACGGAGATTCTAAACTTAAAACTCTTGCGGGATATAACAACGAATTAGTGACAAATGTTTGTAAGGCGATTAAAGAGATTCCTTTATTAACAAAGCCTCTTAAAAGAGCGATTAGATCATCTTCTTGGTCTGGTAATATTCCTCGCTTTGTCCAAGTGGATTTTGATGAGATTGCAGGTGGCGAATATAACTGGAAGAACGTCAAAGACGTTATCACTAAAGAATGTGGTTGGGTATCTCCTGATTATTCATCTAAGGGACTACATACAAGTTGTAAGATTGAGAAGTGCAAAGAATACTCTCAATTCACTAGATTCTACAATATGAGATCAAGGATGATTCCTTTCTCTGCGATTGAGATGGCAATCGCTACAAGAAGTAAGTGTTTAAGTAAAGAAGAAGCGATAGATGAGATTAATAATTGCTTAGGATTTTTTTTAGAAGAAGTTCCTGAATGTGCGATTATGAAAGAGTTTATAAATCGATGAACGCAGTTATATATTGGTCTAACACTGGTGAGTCATTAAAAGTCGCTAAATACATAGCTGAAAAAAGCGGATATGAACTATGCGAATTAATGACACTAAAAGAGAAGAATTTTGATGATATTTTTCTCGTGTTTCCAATACATTATCAAAGCGTTCCCACAACTATAGAACCAGTATTAAAATCACTTAAATTTCATAAGGCCGTAGTGGTCTTAACATATGGAAAAATGAGTCATGGTGATGTGCTCAATGAGACACAAAAAATCCTTCAAGGAACAGTTGTCGGCGGATCCTATATTCCATGTAAGCATACATATCTCTTAAATGATATATCATTTAATGAGTTTGAAAAGTTAGATGATATTGTCTCTATGGTTAATAGAGATACGGAAGCTATTTTTGTTCGTCAAAAACGCAACCCATTTGCGAAGGTTTTGCCTAATACCAGACACCGCTTAAGCGTGAAGATTTATAAGAACGATAAATGTATCAATTGTGGTGAATGTGGCAAGGTTTGTAGCCACATCAATAATGGTGTCGTGGACAAACAATGTATTAGGTGTTTGAAGTGTGTTATTTCATGTCCACATGAAGCCTTAAATTTCGAGTTATCACCTCTTCTAGAAGACTATCTAAAGAAGCAGAAAAAGTGTGAAATCGAAATGTTTTAACAAAATTCTTTGCAATAATAAGGTTTTACCTTTATTATAATAACCGGCGACTTTCCCTCGGGATATTCGAATCCTCAACGATTTCCTGGGAGTTAGTTAAGAATTAAAGAAGGAGGAAACAAGTTATGGCTTTATCAAAAGAAAGAAAAGCAGAACTCGTCAAAAAGTTTGGTAAAAACGAAAAAGACACAGGTTCAGTCCAAGTCCAAGTCGCATTATTAACCGAACAAATCAATGCTTTAACCGCTCACATGAAGGCAAACCACAATGACGCTTCTAGCAAACGTGCATTATCTGTCTTAGTCGGTCAAAGACGTAGTTTATTAGACTACCTCATCAGAACCGATCGTGAAGCATACTTAAAGCTCATCGTCGAACTCGGATTACGTAAATAATCTCAGTTAACAGAATGAAAGAATCACCGCTTGGTGATTTTTTATTTATAAAACTCTTGAAATGAGTTTTATGTAGTATATAATAATGCCGTATATATTTTGAAAAAGAGGTAAAAGAATGAAAAGAGTATTCGAATTAGAATTCGAAGGAAAGAAATTCGTTGTTGAAGCCGGTGAAATTGCTAAGCAAGCAGATGGCGCCGTGCTCGTTAGATTAAACGAAACAGTTGTTCTTTCCACAGCGTGTTGTTCTGATGAGCCTAAAGAAGGCGATTTCTTCCCGCTAACAGTTGGTTATGAAGAAAAGCAATACGCAGTCGGCAAAATCCCAGGATCCTTCTTAAGAAGAGAAGGTCGTGCTGGTGAACATGCCACATTAACCGCCAGACTCATTGACCGTCCAATTAGACCAATGTTCTCTGAAGGTTTCAGAAACGAAGTGCAAATCGTTAACACAGTTATGTCTGTTGACCAAGATTGCACACCAGAAATGACCGCAATGCTTGGTTCTTCCTTAGCATTAGGTATTTCCGACATTCCATTTGATGGCCCAATCGCTGGTGTCCAAGTCGGTAGAGTTGATGGCAAATTCATCATCAACCCAACAGTGGAAGAAAAAGAAAAGAGTGACCTTAATTTATCAGTCGCTGGTACAAAAGATGCCATTAACATGGTTGAAGCCGGCGCGGATCAATTAAGCGAAGAAGAAATGTTAGATGCTTTAATGTTTGGTCACGAAGCCATTAAGAAATTATGTGCATGGCAAGAAGAAATCATTAAAGAAATCGGCAAACCAAAAAGAGAAATTGAACTTTATAAGTGCGATCCTGAAGTGGAAAAAGATGTCACTGAAAGAGCAAACGAAAGATTAAAGAAAGCAATCTCTATCTTTGATAAACTCGAAAGACAAGACGCAATCGACGCAATCGAAGATGAAATCTTAGATGACTATGATACACGTAGCTATCCTGATGAAAAAACACATCAAAAAGTTATGCACATGGTCAACGAAACTTTAGAATTATTAGTCGCTAACGAAGTTAGAAGATTAATCACTGAAGAAAAGATTAGACCTGATGGTCGTAAAGTTGATGAAATCCGTCCATTAGATGCACAAGTCGACTTATTACCAAGAGTCCATGGTAGTGCAATGTTCACTCGTGGACAAACACAAGTTATCTCTATCACCACATTAGGTGCTAAGAGTGATGAACAAATCATCGATAACTTAACTCCAGAAGAAACCAAACACTGGATGCATCATTATAACTTCCCACCATACTCTGTTGGTGAAGTTGGTAGAATGGGTTCCCCAGGTAGAAGAGAAATCGGACATGGTGCTTTAGGTGAAAGAGCCTTAAGTTATGTCATTCCTTCTGAAGAAGAATTCCCATACACAATTAGAACTGTCGCAGAAGTCTGCGAAAGTAATGGTTCTAGCTCACAAGCTAGTATCTGTGCTTCCTGTATGTCTTTAATGGCCGCAGGTGTCCCAATCAAAGCCATGGTTAGTGGTATTGCTATGGGCTTAATCACTTCTGGTCCATTAGATGGAAAACATCCATATACAATTCTTACCGATATTCAAGGTTTAGAAGATCACTTCGGTGACATGGACTTCAAAGTCGCTGGTACCGAAAAAGGTATTACCGCCTTACAAATGGATATCAAAATTAAGGGTGTTACAAGAGACGTCTTAAAAGAAGCTTTAGCACAAGCTAATGATGCTAGAGCGAAGATTCGTGCTGTTATGGCTAAAGCCATCTCCGAACCAAGACCAGATGTCGGTAAATACGCTCCTAAGATGGATACCTTCATGATCGATGTTGATAAAATCAGAGAAGTTATCGGTACAGGTGGTAAAGTCATCAATGACATTATTGCTAAGTGCGATAACGTGAAGATCGATATCGAAGATAACGGTCAAGTCACCATCTATCATATGGATAGAGAAACCATCAACAAGGCTAAACAAATGATTCAAGATATCGTGAGAGAAGCCAAAGTTGGTGAAGACTTCGAAGGTGAAGTCACACGTGTTGAAGAATACGGTGCCTTCGTGAAATTATTCGGTAACGTCGAAGGTTTATGCCACGTTTCTAGATTAGGTTGGGGCTTCATCAATAGAGCTTCTGACGTAGTCAAAGTGGGTGACATCTTAAAAGTCAGAGTCATCGAAATCGATGAAAAAGGCAAAGTTAAAGTCTCCCATAAAGAATTTGAACCAAAACCAGAGAATTACGAAGAAAGACCAGCGAGAACTGAACATCTCTCCCGTCCAGATAATTCCCACAAAGGTCCAAGAAAGTTCAAAAAATAATTAACTAAATTAGCCCAGTCCATGTGATTGGGCTTTTTTATGCGTATAAATTTACTTTTAGACCCCCAACACAATTAAATGTGTTATGATAGTAAAGGACTTATTATGAAGAAGTTTTTTAGAAATTTATTCAGCGGATATTTCTTTATCATCATCTTCCTACTTATTGAACTCGCACTCATTATCTTTTTCGAGTTCTTCTTTGAGACTGTACTAGAACTCACTTTTAGTGCCCTTTCCGTGGATGGTAATGCTACCGCACAGTGGATTGCCACAGGCGTTTATATGGGCATTAGACTTATTGCCTTTATCATCGCTTTAATCATTTTCTTTAAGATTATTAACCGACACGAAGATCCAGAATTTAAGATTCCTTGGATTGTCGGTATGTTATTACTTCCTGTCTTCTTCTCCATCTTGTTCCTAATATTCGGCAACCATGGACTTAAGAAGAGCGACAAGATAGTCGTGGATGCGACAAGAAACGCTTATAACGCTCACTTCAAATTAAGCAAATTAAAAGAAGAAGAATATGAAGATGAGTTAGGTAGAGCCATCGGTACATTTAGATATATATCTAATACCACTGAATTAGGCATCCACAAGCACAATAGAGTGACTTACTATAAAACAGGCGAGGAATTCTTCCCTGATATGATGGAAGGTCTAAAAAAGGCCAAAGAATTTATCTTTATTGAATTCTTCATCATCACGGACGGTAAGTTGTGGAATGAGACAAAAGAAATCTTAATCCAAAAAGCCCAAGAAGGTGTGGATGTAAGAATCATCTATGATGATATGGGTTGTAGTGGCACAATCAGTGCGAGAACACCAAGAAAATTAGCTAAATATGGTATTAAGTGTTATAAGTTCCATCCATTTAGACCAATCCTTTCTGGTGTTTATAACAACCGTGACCATAGAAAGATTGTCATCATCGATCATCAAATGGCGTTCACCGGTGGTATGAACCTTGCAGATGAATATGGGAATATCATCAAGAGATTCGGCTATTGGAAAGACACAATGGTGAAGATTGAAGGTAGTGCGATGAATAACCTTATTGCGACCTTCTTACAAAACTATGATTTATGCGCTCAAAGTGTGAGCGATTACAATAAATATCTTGGTTATCATTATACAAAGTATGATGATGAGGGATTTGTGATGCCATTTGGCGATGGTCCTGGTGGTATCGATGACGCACTTATTGGTGAACAAAACTACATCAACATTCTTAACTATGCGAAGAGAAAGATTTATATCTCTACTCCATACTTAGTCCCAACATACTCATTACTCGATGCGATGAGAAACGCGGCATTAAGAGGAGTGGAAGTAAATCTCATCCTTCCAGGAGTTCCTGATAAGAAATCCGTTTACGCAGTTGCTAAGTCATACTTTACTTGGTTAATGAAGTCTGGAATAAATATTTATATTTACACTCCAGGTTTTAACCATATGAAGACCGTTTTGGCGGATGATGAATTAGCATTTGTTGGTACGATTAATTTTGACTTTAGAAGCTTAGTCCATCACTTTGAGTGTGGCACGCTTTTATATAAGAACCACTGCATGAGAGATATTCGTAAAGATTTTGACGAAATGATCGCTCAAAGTAAGAAAGTTCCAAGTAACTATAAGTTAAAGTTAGGAACTAGATGGTTCTGCTCCTTAGTGAAACTCATTACTCCATTATTATAGAGGTGATAAATATGGAAAAATTTGATGTCTTAATCATTGGTGCGGGTGTTACAGGCGCGATGATTGCCAGAAACTTATCTAAGTACGATGTCAAAGTCGCATTATTAGATAAAGAAAACGATGTTGGTAATCTCACCAGTAACGCGAATAGTGCAATTGTCCACAGTGGATATGACCCAGTGCCAGGAACAAACAAAGCGAAGTTCAATGTTGCGGGTAATGCGATGTTTGACAAGATTTGTGAAGAACTCGATGTTCATTTTGAAAGAGTCGGTTCTTTAACTGTTGCTTTATATGATGAACAAATCCCAGTTCTAAAAGAACTCGCGGAAAGAAGCAAGCAAAATAACGTTCCAGTAGAAATCCTTTCTGCAGAAGAAGTGAAGAAGATGGAACCAAATATCAATCCTTGCGTTAAAGGTGCCTTATTTGCCCCAACCGCAGGTATTGTCGATGTCTTTAACTTTGTGGTCCATGCAGTTGAAAACGCCGTCGATAATGGTGTGGAATTATTCTTAAATCAAGAAGTTAAATCCATCACTAAAGAAGGAGACTACTACAAAGTAGTAACGCAAAAGGGTGAATTCCTTTCTAAGGTTGTTATTAACGCCGCTGGTGCATTCGCAGATAGAATCGCTTCCATGGTGGAGGCAATCGATTGGAAAATCACACCAAGAAAAGGTGAATACTTTGTATTAGACCACTATAAAGCCGGTTTAGTGAATCACACAATTTTCCCATTACCAAGTGAAAAAGGTAAAGGTATCTTAGTGACCATGACCACAAGTGGTAACTATTTAGTCGGTCCAAGTAGTGAACTCGATGATGATCCAAATGATGTCACAACTGATCCACCAACCTTACGCAATATTAGAGCGCAAGCCACAGAAATGGTCCCAAGCATTCCATTTAATCAAGTGATTAGAGTATTTGCGGGCACAAGACCAACTTGTACAAGACATGACTTTGTCATCGAATACGCAAAGAGCGATAAAAACTTCATCAATGTTGGTGGTATTGAATCTCCAGGATTCGTCTCCTCTCCTGCCATTGGTGAATATGTCGTTGAGAGATTAGTGAGACCATTAATCGAACTCAAAGAAAAGAAAGATTACAATCCATGCGTTAGAAAATATCACCGTTTATATAACGCGATGGTGGAACAAGATTATAAGTTTGTGAATGAACACGAAAACTATTCTCAAATCATCTGTAACTGTGAAAAGGTTACTCTTGGTGAAATTTTAGACGTTTTATCTCGTAGTGTTCCTCCACATTCTGTCAAAGCTCTTAAGAGAAGAACAAGAGCAGGTTTTGGTAAGTGCCAAGGTGGTTTCTGCCAACCAAGAGTAGTTCTTATCTTAGCGAGATATTATGGAGTATCTCCTATGGAGATATCCTATGATGGAGAATTCTCTCCAATCCTTTTAGAAAAGATTAAAGGAGGAAGATAATATGCGTACGATTGATTTATTAATTATCGGTGGCGGCAGTGCCGGTATGGCGGCCGCAATCCAAGCGAAAAAAGAAGGCATTGATGATATCTTAATCGTCGAAAGAGATGAAAATCTCGGTGGTATTTTAAACCAATGCATTCATAACGGTTTTGGTCTTACGGAATTTAAAGAAGAATTAACCGGACCAGAATATCTTTCTCGTTTCGTTGCTCAAGTTGAAGAATTAAAGATTCCTTATATGACAAACTCCATGGTCATTGATATGACTAAGGATAAGATTGTTACTATTAGTAACAAAGATAAGGGTGTTGAGATCGTTCAAGCTAAGGCAATCGTCATGGCCACAGGCTGCTACGAAAGAGGCGCTGGCGCCATTCAAATTCCTGGCGATAGATGCGCAGGCATCATCACCGCAGGAACCGCACAAAAGTATTTAAATATCCACGGTTATCTATGCGGCAAACGCATAGTTATCTTAGGTAGTGGTGATATCGGTTTAATTATGGCAAGACGTCTTACACTTGAAGGCGCAAAAGTCATCTGTGTCAGTGAAATCATGCCATACAGCAATGGTTTAAACAGAAATATTGCTCAATGTTTAAATGACTATAATATTCCACTCTACTTAAGTAGAAGTGTCAGCAAAGTCATCGGCAAGGATAGATTAGAGAAAGTCGTTTTATCCGCGGTTGATGAAAAAATGCAGTTCATTCCAGGAACCGAAATGGAAATCGAATGTGATACTTTAATTCTTTCTGTTGGTTTAATTCCTTATATATCCTTATTAGATAATATAGATTGCCCAGCCAGTAGCACAAAAGGTGCGAAAGTTAATGAACATATGGAAACCATGATTCCAGGTATCTTCTCATGTGGTAACTGCCTACACGTCCATGACGTTGTTGACTTTGTCACTGATGAAGGTAGATTAGCAGGTCATGGTGCCGCGATGTACTTAAAAGGTGAACTACAAAGAGGCAACAAAATCTTAGTTACACCAAAAGATGGCATTTCCTACGTTGTGCCACAAGAAATCAATCGTGATAACCAAGAAGACGTGACATTCAAATTCCGTGTCAGAACACCGGTAAAAGACGTCTGGTTAATCATTGAAAGTAACGGCCAACAAGTCGCCAAAATTATGAAACCAGTGCTCATCCCATCCGAGATGGTAATGGTGAAATTATCTAAAGATAAATTAGACCTTATCAAGGATGAAGTAACCTTGAGATTGGAGGCTAGATAATATGAAAGAATTTACTTGTATCATCTGTCCAAGAGGCTGCCGTTTAAGCGTTGATGATAACATGAACGTGACCGGCAATTTCTGCCCAAGAGGAAAACAATACGCAATTAGCGAATTAACTAACCCTGTGAGAACAATTACTTCTTCAGTGAGAGTTAATAACCGCGAAGATTTATTAGTTTCCGTCAAAACTAGTGGTTCCATTCCAAAAGGCAAGATCTTTGAAGTAATGGAAGAAATTAACAAATTATCAGTCGCCGCACCAACGAGAATTGGTCATGTTGTGAAGAGCAATATTTTAGGTTTAGGTGTCGATATTTTGATTACAAAAAATATCGATTAGTATTGATAACTATTTAATTATATATATAATTTAATTAGGTCTTTTACATAGACATAATACGAAAGAAAATATGAACGATTTAGTAAAAGTTATGGCTTTAGGCGGCCTTGATGAAAACGGCCGCGATTGTTACGTTGTTGAAATCAATAACGATATTTTCGTTTTGGATTGCGGAACTTGTATTCCTGATAAGACCGCTCCTGGAATCGACTACATGATTCCAAATCCAAAGTATCTCGTCGATAATAAAGACCGCATTAGAGGTTATTTCATCACACATGGACATGATGAATCTATGTCTGGTTTGAAATACTTCTATAACCAAGCTCCAGCGCCAGTATACGCCACAAAAGAAACACTTGGTCTTATGCAAGGTCAAGCTTTATCTGTGAGAATGAAGTTCAACCCAAATGTTGTTGTGGTGGAACCTTCTTGTATCTTAAAAGTCGCTGGCAGAGAAGTGAGATTTTTCCAAACTTGTCATAATACGCCGACCTCCTCTGGTATTGCCATCCAAACAAGCCAAGGTTGGATTATTTATACTAGTGACTTCATCGTCGATTTCACTAGCCAAACTAAGTCATATTATTTTGACTTACACGCCTTAGAAGATATTGCTTCTCAACCAACATTATTACTTATGAGTGAATCTAAAACCGCGACTAGAAGTGGTTATTGTTCACCAAAACATAGATCTCTTAAATTGATGGAAAAGAGTTTTAAAGATTCTCATAAACGTATCTTTATTTCTTGCTTCTGGCAAAACGTTTTCCGTATTGAAGAAATCATGATATTGTGCCAAAGGTACAATAAGAAAGTATTTTTCTATAATGAATACACTCGTGCAGTGATGAACTTAGGTCAACAAATTATGCCTAACTTATTACATGGCGTTGAAGTAGTAGATAAAG